>Ga0307423_1001777_pt1 | contig 12696 bp, 11 predicted proteins | sample SalMarWE160310MG_FD_202154 | JGI IMG/M metagenome (GOLD analysis project Ga0307423, IMG submission 202154) | Salt marsh sediment microbial communities from the Plum Island Ecosystem LTER, Massachusetts, United States - WE1603-10 | ecosystem: Environmental > Aquatic > Marine > Intertidal zone >...
CCCGGGTGGCCCGCTAAGATCCGGGAACCGGAGGTCACCATGAGTCTCAGTTTGCGACTGCACGCGGAGCGCACACCGAACCCCGAGAGCATCAAGTGGGTTCTCAGCCAGCCGGTGGGGCCGGATGGAGTGAGTGCCAGCTTCAAGGAGGCGGTCGAGGCCGATGTCTCCCCCCTTGCGTCGAGAATCTTCGCCGTGGACGGCGTGGTCGGCGTCTTCTTCGCCGGGAATTTCATTACCACCACCAAGCGCGAGGACGTCGAGTGGACGGACATCGTCGAGTCACTCGCGGACGCCATCAAGGGGTTCGTGGCCTCGAAGGAGCCCCCGCTCGGTCCCAGCTACGACGCCCACGCGGCCCATCCCCAGGGTGACGTGGTCGAGCGCATCCGCAAGGTGCTCGAGGAGGAGATCCGCCCGGCAGTCGCCATGGACGGTGGCGACGTCATCTTCGCTGGATTCGAGAACGGCGTGGTCGAAGTGTTCCTTCAGGGAGCCTGCGCGGGCTGCCCCGGCGCGTCGGCAACGCTCCGCTTCGGAATCGAGGCCCGCCTTCGGGAGGAGATCCCCGAGGTCACAAGTGTGGTCTCGGTCTAGCCGAATGTAGAGAGGAGCGCGCCCCGATCCCCCCTCGGGTGCGCAAGGTCAAGCGAGAAGTCGGGAGCGGACGAGCGAGGTCGAGGTGATTGGGGGGCGACGCAGGCGAATGCTGCTCCGGGGTCGCATCACACTGGCGGCCCTCGTGGCGATCGCCCTGGGAGCGACCTACGGGGTCTTGCGCAGCTGCGGCGAGGGGAAGGGCGATGCCGTCACCCTCGCCGAGGCCGCGCCCCCTGTGGGTGCGCCGCCGCCCATCGCTCCTCTTCCGCTGCTCTTGGATCCGCCTGTCAGCCAGGGGGCTCTGGAAGAAGCCGGAATCGTTGCCGTTCCCCGGGATCGCAGCGATCTCCGCGGCCCCCTGCGCGTCGAATACACCCTGAACGGCGAACTCACCGATTCCATTCGGAAGATTCTGAAGCGTGGGCGCGTTGCCCTCGGTCACGTGTTGGTGATGGATCCGGAGAGCGGGGCGCTGCTCGGGTATCTCTCGACCGACACGGAGCGATTCCCCCCGACCCGTCCCTATCCCGCCGCCTCGCTCGTCAAGGTGATCACCATGGCCGCGGCCCTCGACTCCGCGCCGGAGGCCGTCGCACGTCCCTGCCGTTACGTGGGAAACAAGTACCGGCTGACTCCAGGGCGAATCGATCCCCCTCGCAACGGGCACTCGGTCTCCCTGAGCCGTGCGCTCATCACCTCCAACAACCAGTGCTTCGCGCAGCTGGCGGTGCACGCCGTTGGCGGACCGACCCTCCTCGGCGCCATCGATCGCTTCGGCTGGCTCGACGTCCCCGGGCCCGGGCACGCCCAGGGTGTGATCAACGATCCCGGTGACGACTCCTACGCCCTCGGTCGCCTGGGTTGCGGCCTGGGAGGCGCGCGGATCACCCCGCTTCACGCTGTGAGCCTCGCCGCCGCGCTGGCCGATGGCTGGAGGGTGGAGCCCCACTGGATCCGCCGGATCAGCGACGCAGGGGGACGAGAGCTGATCCTGCCCTCCCAGCAACCTCGGCAACGGGTTCTCACCTCGCAGCTCGCCCGCGAGCTGCGCGAGATGCTGGCGGAAACCACGGTGCGGGGGACCGCGCGCAAGGCCTTCCGGGACCGGCGCGGCCGCCCACTGCTTCAGCAGGTGAAGGTGGCGGGAAAGACGGGAAGCCTCAACGGGAAGGATCCCGATGGACGCTACGAGTGGTTCATCGGTGTCGCTCCAGTGGACCAGCCGACGATCGCCATCGCGGTGCTCTCCGTCCAGGCACCGCTCTACTGGGTCAGCGCCTCGCAGGTCGCCGCCGAGGTGCTGAAGGTGATCTTCTGTCCCAAGGGCGTTTGCAGCCCTGCCGCTGCAGCGCGTTGGGGGGAGACATCTCCCGGTGGCGAGCTGGCGAGGAATGCAGGCTAGACTCCGGGCGGGATCGATGGTGGGGATTGGGTGATGCGAAGGAGAGAACCGTGATTGCAGTCGTGGCGACGATTCCGGTGAAAGAGGGCAAAGAGGCGGAGTTCGAAGCACTGATGAGGGACCTGGCTGAGAAGGTTCGGGAGAACGAGCCGGGAACCACCCTCTATCAGGTCTGCAAGTCGGTACAAGGGCCGACCTACGTCGTCCTGGAGAACTACACGGATCAGGACGCCTTCACCCATCACACCACCACGAGCTACTTCAAGGAAGCGAGTCCCAAGATGGGAGCCTGCATGGCCGGTGGCCCGAAGATCGAGTTCTACGAGGTGATCGACTAACCCTCGCTCTCGAGGATCCGGGAGACGACGCTGCCGAGCGCGTCTGTCTCTCCCCCGTGCAGGGATTCGACGCTGGGGAGACCGGCCACCAGGGACTCGAGCCGGGCCGCGACACGGCCTGTGACCTGCTCGAAGCGGAGTCCCACGCCGTCGTCTCCGTCATTTCGCGCCACCCTGGCGCGGACGATGAAGGGGTCCTCCGTCGCTACGCCGTAGATGGCGAGGCGGAGCGTCTTTCCCACCTCCAGCCCGGGGTGGGGCTCGATCCGCATTCCGCTGGCGGAGAGGTCCCGTCCCATCAGGACCAGGTTTGCCTCGTCGTCGAGAGATCTGACCGTGCCCTCGAAGGCGGCCCGGGGGTTCTTGCGCCGATCCTCGATCGAGCGCGCCGCCGCGATGGGTGTGCTTCCGTTGCCTCGGGCCGGCGCCGGATCCGGCGAACTCGACACCGCACCGCTGGCCCGCGCCATCGCCTCCGAGAGCACCAGGGGGCCGCTCATCCGGCGCCTGATGATCCCGATGAGCTGGCGCCGCTTTTCGACGCTCAATTTCTCGTAGCAAAGGGCGATGGCGCACTCCTCGCCGCGGGCGCCGTCGAGGCTGCGAATCACCTTGGCCTGCAGCTGAAGCGAGCGATCGCCGGTGATTTCCGACGGTAGCTCGAGCGTCAAGCGGGATCCGAGGCTGATTGACTGATCCGAGAGCAGACGGCAGCCTCGCGCGGTGAGCTCCACCAGCATGGCTTTCCTACGCCTGATGCCGCGGCGATAGGAGATCTCGTAGCCGACCGGGACGCGCTCTTCGCTGCGGCGCTCATCGCCGCAGAAGAGGCCGCGCAGGATCAGCAGGCGGAGCGCGTAGGGGTGGACGGGACGGCGGATCAGCAGGTCGAATCCGATACGACGGAGCATGCTCCGCAGCGTGTTCGAGTCCTCGGAGACGATTCCGATCTTGGTCAGTTGTTGAGGACCGCCTCGGCCAGGTGGCCACTTGGCTGCCATCATCGCGCGGCGCGAGGTCGCGATGAACAGCTTCTCCGGGGGATCGACTCGCTCCGGAATCCCGCCCCCGCGGAGGAGCACGTATTCGACTCCGAGCCCTTCGAGGAGATCTCGGACGTCGTCGAGCTCGCCATCGTCGAGGAGGAGCACCGAAGGAGTCGTGGTCATCCGAAGTGCCTCGTCGTCAATTTCCTCATAGGTCGGCAATTCGCTTGTCCCACTGAAGTGTACAGCCCCCCCCGGGGGGGCATCCCGCCTGGACGCTTCTTCGAGGTCAGACCGATCTTCGTTGCCAACCGGCGTAGAGCAACGAGGCCCCCGCCAACGCCAGCAGCAGTGGAACCGCCCAGGGGCCCCCCACCGCGAAGGCATTGGGGATCAAGGCCGGGGCCAGTATCCCCAACACGTTGTTGAGCACGTGGCAGAAGATTGCGGTTCGAATACACCCGGCCAGCTCTGTCACCACGCCCAGGTAGGCGCCGAGAAGAAAGGCGAGGCTCGAGTGAACCAGGTCGAAGTGAGCCAGACCGAAGGCGGCAGCGGCCAGCAGCACTCCCCAGAGCGCGCCGAGCCGGGGAACCAGCCCTCGCTGGATGAAGCCCCGGAAGAAGACCTCCTCGCCGATGCCGGGCCCGATCCCCAGGGCCAGCAGCGCCAGCAGGAAGGAGGGGCCCCGAGAGCGCGCCTCTCGAACCACCACGTCGATCTCGCCCAGGGAGCCGGTGTAGCGGAGCCCCTGTGAAACCAGCCACTGATGGAGGCCATCACTCAGCGCGATGAAGCCCACCACCAGGACCACCGAAGTCGAGATCGGGAGCGCTCCTCGACCCAGACCGAGGCGATCGCCGAGACTGCGAGACCTCGAGAGGACCGCGCCGAGGAGGGCCAGCAGGATCCAGATCCCCTGGGTGAGGAGGGCTCCCCAGAGGGCCTCATCCCGTATCTCGGGGGCCGGCCTGATCAGCAGCGCCAGGCTCGCAGCCATCAGGAGCACCCCGCTCACCAGTCCCGCGCCGGTCACGTAGCGTTTCGTGCCTGACATTGGCTGCAGGCTAGTGACGCCGGGCCTGCTACGCTCGTGTCATGCCCGATTCCGATCTGGCGCCGGCGTTTCTGGTCGCTATGAACCAGCTTTGGGATCCCAACTTCCGGGGCAGTGTGGTGCTGATGCTCCATCACGACGACCAGGGCGGCATCGGCCTGGTCGTCAACCGGGCCACGGACCTCCCGATGACCAGCCTGTGCGAGACCTTCGGTCTCACCTGGAATGGCGCGCCGGATATGCAGGTGGACTGGGGCGGCCCGGTGCAGCCGGAGCTCGGCTGGATGCTCCTCGGTGAAGGTGGCCCCGAAGTTCCCGAGGTCGAGTCGGTCACCGAGGGGATTCGCTTCACACGCTCCAACGAGGTGCTTCGCGAGGTGGCCCAGAACCCACCGCGCCAGCTGCGGATGTTCCTGGGCTACGCCGGTTGGGGGCCGGGGCAGCTCGAGCGTGAGCTCGCCCAGGGAGCCTGGCTGGTGGCTCCCGTATCTCCCCGCCTGGTCTTCGAGGGGGGGAAGGACCGTCTCTGGAACGACGTGGTGCGAAGCCTGGGGATCGAGCCGGCCACGCTGGTTCAAACGCAGGGCGTGAACTGAGGGGCGTCGCCATTACCACCAGCTAGCGCGTGCGGAAGCGGGCGAAGATGGCGGGGTGGTCGCTCAGCGGTACTTCTTCGTGGACGAAGCTCGCGTCCTCTCCGGCTTCCACCACCTCGAGCTCGAGACCGCCACCACTCCGGTAGAAGATGTAGTCGAGTATCGGCCAGCGGCTACTGCCCCGCGCCCCCGAGTCCGCGAGTCCGAGTGCGCCGGTGAAGGCGTCGCGCAGTGCGACGTCCTCTGAGTCCGCCGCGTCGAGATTCAGGTCGCCCGCCAGGACCAGCGGTCTGCCCGCCACTTGGGCCACGATGGCTCTGCGCAGCAGGTCGAGCTGCCTGCGGCGCGTCTCCCGGTCCTCCGCTGCGTGGCCCGCGTCCAGGTGGGTGTTGACGAAGTCCAGCTCCGCCCCGCCCGGAAGCCGCATCCGCATGCGCAGGAACCCCTTGGTGGCCAGGCAGTCGCTGGCGCCGCCGATCCAGCCGGAGCACTGCCCGTAGGCCCGGCTCATCCACTCGACGAGATTCTCTCGCCCCCAGCGGGACAAGATCGTGAGGCCCGAGCCGCTGCAGATCAGACACCAGCGCCCGAAGCGGCTCGGGTTGCCGCGTTCGACGATCGGTTGCCGCGCTCCGGCGAGGAGCGCGGAGTGATGAGAGAAATCCTCCTGCAGCAGCGCGACGTCGTAGGCGTTGCTCTTCTCACCGATGATCGGAAAGCGGGTGGCGGGGTCGTCTCCGGCCACCCAGGCGCTGAGACCGTGGGTGTTGTAGGAGAGCACCGTGAACTCTTCTCCGGCCGCCGGAGAGGCGCCGAGCAGCAAGGCGATGAGCAGGAGCCGGATCGGCAATGCGGGTCTCCGAGGTGGCGGCCCCGGCAGGATACGCCATCGGCTGCTTCCGGACACTGCAGAGCTCGCAGACCAGGTGGACGGGAGCTCTGAGGGCGCGCTAATCATCTGCCCTTGGCCCGGATCATTCATGATAGTTGGTAGCGAGGACGTGGAGATGGAGTCGTGAGCCCCGGTGAGAAGCGAGAGTCGACTGCCGCCACCTCCGGATCCTGCTTCTGCGGACGGGTTCGATTCGAGGCGTCGATGCCGAGTCTCTTCTGTGCACACTGTCACTGCTCGATCTGCCGTCGCATCCACGGGGCGGGCTTCGTGACCTGGTTCGAGGTTCCCAGCGCCCAGCTTCGCATCACGGCGGGCGAATCGGACCTGGTCCGATTCCAGTCCTCCGAACACGGCACCCGATCCTTCTGCGGAAGCTGCGGGAGCTCTCTCTTCTTCGAGTGGGCGCTCAACCCCGGGAAGATCGACATCGTGCTCGCGAACATGGACGGACCGATCGATCGGGAGCCGCAGCTCCACGCGTACTTCGACTGTCGCGCGGCGTGGGTGACCGTGGGAGACTCGCTGCCTCGCCTCGGCGGAGAGACCGGAGTCGAACCGCTCTGAAGAGCGGATTCTCTGATCCGACCTATGCTTTCTCCGAGAGAGATCGCGGGAGGACTGCCTTGATTCCGACTCAGCCTTTCGGTCGTACCGGTCACCAGAGCACCCGAATCCTCTTCGGTGCCGCCGCCCTCGCCCAGTCCACGGAGGAGAAGACGGCGCGCGCCCTGGAGCTCCTCCTGGAACACGGCGTCAACCACATCGATGTGGCGGCCTCCTACGGTGACGCGGAGCTGTGGGTGGGGGGCTGGATGCGGGAGCACCGGGATCGGTTCTTCCTCGCCACCAAGACCGGGCAGCGCAGCTACCAGGGTGCGCGGGAGGAGATCCGCCGCTCGCTGGAGCGTCTGCGGGTGGACCGGGTCGACCTGATCCAGCTGCACCATCTGGTAGAGCCGAAGGATTGGGAGCAGGCGTTCTCGGAGGACGGTGCGCTGCGCGCCTGCGTGGAGGCACGGGAGGAGGGACTGTTGCGCTTCATCGGTGTCACGGGTCACGGGACCCGCGTCGCCGCCAGGCACCGGGCGAGCCTGGAGCGCTTCGAGTTCGACTCGGTTCTCCTGCCCTACAACTTCCTCCAGATGAGCGATCCAGCGTACGCCTCGGACTTCGAGGCCCTCTTCGAAATCTGTTCGGAGCGGAAGGTGGCGCTTCAGACCATCAAGTGCATCGCGCGCCGACGCTGGGCCGAGAACACGGCCCCCCGCACCACGACCTGGTACGAGCCCCTGGAGGAGCAGGCCGACATCGACCGCGCCGTGCACTGGGCCCTCTCCCGGCCGATGATCTTCGTCAACAGCGCTAGCGACGTAGTGCTGTTGGAGCGCGTCCTCCGCGCCGCGGAGAGCTTCGGGAAGGCGCCCGGGGAGATCTCCATGGAGCGGATCGTCGCGCATCGGGAGATGGCACCGCTCTTCCTGCGGGGACACTTCGGCGAGTAGCGCAGTGGAGTCCGGCTAGACCGCCAGAATCTTCTTGCGGAGCCGCACGATCTCGACCGCATCGGTGAGCTTGTCGCCGAGCATCTTGTAATGCTCGGTCTTCTCGAAGACCTCCGCTTGGCGCGGCGCGGCCCCGATGGCCACGCAGAGGGTGTCCTCGCCCCGCTTCAGCGGAAGCACGAGAACGGGCTCGTCGGGCTGCGTCTCGAGAATCCGCGCGACGATGCGGTCCGGCTCCAGGTCCGAGATCGAGTCGCGGAAGGCGGCACGCCTTCCGCGCGCGTGGCGGAACAGCAGGCTTCGATCGATCGGCACCGTGATGCTGCGAAGCGGATCCTCGATGCCGTCGGGCACCACCTCCGAGGGGATCCGGCATCCGGACTGGCCCCAACCGCGCGCGTTCACCCCATCGAAGGCGAAGACGACGACGCGCTCGAAGTCCTGCGACATGCAGCGCTGCAGCACGGAGAGGATGGTGTTGTGCTTTTCCGCGCCCACCAGCTCGGCGGCCGCCTCGCGCAGTCCGAAGCGCTGCTTCTCGTCGCCGGACCTGCTGCGACGCGTGGCCGGTGCGCTCGCCACCGCCTTCACGCCGGATCGCCAACCGCTGGCCTGGGCCAGCTCCTTGAGAGAGCCGGTGATCCGCACGAAGCGATTGCTCCGGTGCACGTCGTAGAACTTCTCGAGGGCGTACATGACCAGGAGCTCGGGCGCGACGGTCGTTCTCACCCGGCGGCCGGTGCTGAAGGAGATCTCGTCCACGGCTTCGAGGTCGGTGGGGTCCGCCATGGCGATCTTCAGCACGCGGCCCTCGAGGGCGAGGGGGAACATCATGTACTTCGAGGCCGCCTCGGCGCTCACCGCCGCGATCGCGTCGGCAGGAATATTCTCCAGCTGGCCAGGGGCCAGAGCGGGCATGGCCAGCTGCTTGGCGAGGAACTCGGCGAGGGTGGCGGTGGAGATGTGGCCGAGCTCGACCAGGTTGGTTCCGAGCCGTCCGCCGAAGACCAGCTGAGCCTGCAGGGACTCGTCCAGCTGCTCTTCTGTGATGAGCCCGTTCTGCACCAGGAGTTCACCGATCTTGACTGTCACCCCTTTTTCTCCGTCCAGAGCGGGCATCGGCCCTTTCCCCGCGAGGCCGGTGAGGAGGAGATCTGCACCCGATCCCGCGCGGGACCCTGGGGGGGCCCCGAGGCGCTGAATCGGCGGCCGCTGGAGAAACTTGACCGGCTCCCAGGGAGAAGGGCGCGGCGCCCGGACTCGGATCGGATGGAGTTGAAGAATTCCGCCGAGGGCATAACCGAGACGATCGAATCCCAGCTCACTTTCCGTTGGACGAGTGCAGGCCGTACTGCTCGAGCTTCTCGGCGGTCCCCACCATCGGCGGTTCCTCGAGGTGCAGGCGATGGCCGACAGCCTGTGCTACCTGCCAGCCATCGGCATCGATGAAATAGGGCGACATGCCGGACCGGACGTTCTTCAGACACCGCTGGTTCGACGTCTTTCTCGCCGCCAACTGGCTGTTTGCCTGCGCCGTCATCTGGCTGCGGCTGGACTACCTCTCCGTCGACCTGGCCGGTCACATGGCCAGCGCCCACGGCCTGAAGAACGGCCTCTTTCACTGGTACTCGGACCGGTTCTTCCTCGGGGCCGTCCAGAACCTGTTCTATCCCCCGCTCGACGACCTGCTCCTGGCTTTCTGGTACGCGGTGACCGGCGACCACTGGGTGGTCGCCTTCCGGATCCACCTGTCCGTGCTGGTGGGGCTGGTGCTGTTCGGCTACCGGCAGATCGCCTCGATGCTCAGAACGGTTCCGGCCCTCCTCTTCTACGCAGTCCTGGTGGCCGTCATCATCCACATGGACAAGCCCGGGTTCGCCCGCCTGCAGGGCAATGCGTTGACGGATCTCTTTCGCACAGGGCTGACCTCGCAGTTCCTCGGCACCGCCATGCTGCTGCTGCTGACCCGCGAGCTCCTGACCCGTGCTCGCGTCTCCCGGCTCATCCCGCTGCTTTCCCTGACGATGCTGTCCCATATCGTCGGGGGGCTCGTGGCCGGGCTCCTGACGCTCTCGGTCCTCACCGCCGGTCGCCGCTTCCGTGACGCCGTCGTGACGGGCGCGGCGGCTGCTGCCGTCTCCGCGGCCTATCTCGTCCCGTTCCTGGCCAGCAGCGCCTACGCCGCGAAGACCAACATCCACGTGTTCCCGCCCTTCGCGCTCTTGCTGGCCTCCCTGTTGGCTGTCGTGGCACTCCGCGCCGACCCGAAGCTCGTCTGCCTTCCCGCGGTAGGCGTGCTACTGGCCCTTCCCGAAACCCTCTTCGTGAATCTTCCGGGCCTGCGCGACGGGGTCCACTACCCCGAGTTCCACTGGAACCGCCTCCCCATCTACAGCTTCATGCTCACGGGGATCGCAATCGCCCTCGGCATCGACTCGCTTGGATGGACCGGCCGGTGGCCGGGTCTCACCGCCTGGCGCTCCGCGCGGACCTCCCCGTGGCGCCGCCTCCTGACCCCTGCCCCGCTGCTCCTCCTCTGCATCCCGTTGCTGTTCTGGCATGTCCGGCCGATCCGCTGGGACCGCTTCCTTGCGACGACGCTCGAGCCCGGGATCGACCTGCGAGACTACGACCGCGTGCGCTGGCCGGATGACGGTGCCATGCGCGGACGCTACTGGTCCTGGACGACACGCTGGGCGTTCGACCACGGCATCGACGCCTGGCTGACCATGCACGATCCCGCCTACTTCTCGATCAAGGGACGCGTCTGGGAAAGCTCTCGCAACAACACTGCCCTGGCGTCCTACCTGGTCACACTCGACGGCCTCCCGTCGGTGCCCGATTACGCCTACTACTACGGGCTCAGCTGCCCCGTCCTCCGCTGCGTGGCGGAAGGGTTCATCGACGATTACCGGATCGCCCGACTGATCGTTCCCCAGGATCTGAGGGCCATCGCCAACCTGCGCGACCAGCCGGCCGGCGCCGGCCCGGAGGCGACCACCGCCAAGGTGGAGTGCATGACGGGGCTGCTGAACGAGGGCTACACACGGAATTACCGGCTGGAGCGGGTGGGTGCGCTCGCCTTCGGCGGTGACCCGTACCACATCCTCGACGTCGTCCCGCGAGAAGGCGTCGTCCCGGGCAACCGCCCCATCCTTCCCCTGGCCGGCGTCTGGAAGGCCGCCACGGTTCCGGATTTCGAGGATTCCGTGGCCATCACGCGGCTCGCCTCCGTGGTGGAGCAGTGCGACGGGAAGACCCGCGAGCGGCGCGTCTGGCTCTGGGACGCGCACGACACCGGGCGGCTGCAGGAGTGGCTGGAGGCGGCCCCACGCCTGGCCGGGCAGGAGATCCCGATCGGGGCCAGGCGGGAAGCGGAGGGGGTCTACCGCTTCTTCGTGGGCTCCGGCACCGACATCCCCTTCCTGATCAAGTTGAACTACCAGCCGGGTCTCCATCTCATCGGCGCCGACGGCCGTGAGCTCCCGCTCCTGGACGGCTACCCGCACATGGTTGGGTACGGCCGCGGGGAGATGACCCTGGAATACCGGCGGCCATGGACCATGTGGGCCGGCTACGCGATCTCCCTGGGCGCGGTCCTCTCGCTGACCGGTCTCGCTCTGTTCAGGAGCTTTCGAGCCCGCTCACGGGTGTGAACTGCTTCACACCGGTTTCGTGTCGTGCGAGCGATGAACGCTGCGCGAGCCGGATTTTTTGGGCCGGCGTGTGAAGCGGTTCACAGGGACCGCCCTGCGCAGCGGGTTAAAACCCGGAATACGGAACGACCGTGAGAGGCTCCAACAACCACGGGAGAAACGAGAATGGCACATCGAAACGCGATCGCCGGGACGCTGGTTCTGGCAGCGACTCTGGGTCTCGCCACCACTCCGAACGGCGTCGCCCGGGCGCAGGATTTTGCGCCACTGGTGAGCGCGAAGACCATCCAGGACTCGACGATGGCCCGGGCGGCCGTCCCGGTGGTGTCGAAGACGACCATCGGGCAGGTTCGGGTCGACCTCTCGGTCGTGGACGAGGCCGGTGGCACGATCGGGCTCAGCACCGAGGTCCTGGCCGTCAGCGGCGATGCCGACACCGGTCAGATGGAGGCCGCGCGCGAGGCCGCCCAGGAGGCGTGGTCCGCCTTCGAGGCGGAGACGCCGAACGCGACGCCGGAGCAGCGCCGCCGCGCGTTCGACACCGGGAGCGATCCGCAGGACGACGCCTTCGATCGGATCGAGGCCGCGCGCGCGATGATCGGACCCGACCTGGTGATCACCGACGTCCGGCTCCAGATGTTGAAGATGAATCCTCCCATTCCGATGGTGTGGTACCGGGTGGAGAACCAATGGATCGGGGACGCGGAGGCGTTCCAGGTGAGTACCTATCTCTCGACGGATGCCCTGATCGATCCCACCGACGTGCTGGTCTCGAGCGCGACGGTCCCCGCTCTGGCGGCGGGCGCCGCCTACGAAGAGATCATCCCGCTCCCCACTCCGAAGGGCGTCGCTCCGGGCAGCTACCTGCTGGGCGCGTTCGCCGATCCGGAGGATGAGGTTGTGGAGATGAACGGGGCCGGGACGGCCGAGGAAAACAACGGCTGGGCCGGCGATGCGTTCACCGTGGCTGATCCGCCCGTCGACACCGATCCCGCCAGGGGGATCTACCAGGGGACGTCGGACTCCCAGATGGAGGGGTCCGATACCGGCGACCGGCTCGCCTCTCCCAGCGATCTCGAGCAACGGGTCGACGACGCCACCAAGCTGGAGCAGCTGGCGGGAGCCGACGGGGACCTGTTCGCCAGGGAGATCCCCGGAGCGGGGGCCGACGCCCTGGGCACCGATGGAAAGAGCCTCGGCATCGGGGACCCCTTCGAGGAGAAGGACCCGTCGGACCCGTCCGGCTTCGGGAAGGGCTCGCTGGGTCTTTCCTCGGACCCTCGGGATCTGAAGGCGCAGCGGCGGAGCCAGTTCGACGCGCTGCTGAGGGATGACGCGAGGGGGGTTCTCGGGGCGGATCCTCTCGGTGACGCCATGATGCCCGACGGCGATGCAGGCGGGATGGACCAGCTCGGCCTCGATCTCGGAAGCCCCGGTGACCTGCAAAGGGGCGCCAAGGCAAGCCAGGATGGTGGGTTGCTCTCCGGAGACGGCGGAGCCGGAGATTCCCGTCTGATGCGGCGGGGGAACGGCCGCCGCGGCCGGAGTGGGAAAGGCGCAAAGGGATCGCGGGCCGGGAATTGGAACGTCGCAGAAATCGCGAGTGATGGCAGCTGCACAGGGGGAGCGTGTAGGCAGGTGCGGGTCGTCAGAGTCAAATCGGA
>Ga0307423_1001779_pt1 | contig 12688 bp, 10 predicted proteins | sample SalMarWE160310MG_FD_202154 | JGI IMG/M metagenome (GOLD analysis project Ga0307423, IMG submission 202154) | Salt marsh sediment microbial communities from the Plum Island Ecosystem LTER, Massachusetts, United States - WE1603-10 | ecosystem: Environmental > Aquatic > Marine > Intertidal zone >...
ATTGATAAATGTGTTCTTTGACTTGATGTGGGTTTAAATAGTCCTTCTGACTTTCATCCTATTTATTTTCCTCCCCAAACCATTCCAATGAAATTACCTGACCGGTTATGTATCTTGATTCATCAGATGCGAGGAAAACACAAGCATCTACCTGGTCTTCTGGGGTAAGCATTTTAGTTTTGTCTTCTTTTATTTTAGCACGAATAGCCGTATCAGCTTTTCCAGGAGCAATTGCATTCACCCGGATATTATCCTTCTTACCTTCTTCTGCGCAAGCTTTGGTAAATCCTATTTGTCCCCATTTACTTGCACAATATGCTGAAAGAAGAGGATATCCTACTAATCCACCTAGAGAAGAAACATTTACAATAGAACCTCCGCCAGAATTTTTCATTGTCTGCCAGACGTGTTTAGTGCAGAGGAATGTTCCTGTAAGATTGACTTTTAAAACTTTTTCGAAAGATTCAAGTGGTGTTGCATAAACGGGTCGCATTGATCCGATGCCTGCATTGTTGATCAGCACATCGATCTTTTTGAATTTTTTAATTGTTTCATTGATAAGATTTTTCACCTGGTCTTCGTTTGTAACATCACAAGTAATCCCATGACTTTCTCTACCTGTCTTCCTAATTTTTTCCGCTACGGAAACTACTTCTGATTTTGTTCGGGCAGCAACAACTATGTGCGCACCCTGATTTGCAAAACCCATTGCGATAGCTTTTCCAATTCCACGTCCTGCGCCAGTTATTATTGCTACTTTATCTTTTAATCGCATAATTAGTTTTTCTAAGAATTATTTTGAGTTATAACTTTGCTCACCATGTGTCTTTTAACTTTTTGTGTGGTTGTTTTTTCCAGTTCCTCTTCCTGAATGTAATATTTTTTAATTTGTTTGAATGGTACTAACTGACTGTTGGTTTCCTTAATGGCTTGTGATATAAGTTGGTCGATTAATTCGGGATTTATTTGAACATTATTTTTTGAAGAGTATTCAATGAAAGCTGCTGTATCAGGTACGATCAACGCTGCTATTCGCTCATCGTGTTTTTCATCTTCTTCACCATAAACTATACATTCAAGCACAAACTGGTTACGGTTCAATAAATCTTCAATTTCTTCCGGGTACACATTTTCACCGTTGTTTGCAATTATTACACTTTTCTTTCTACCGCAAATAAAAAGAAATCCGTCTTCATCAAAATATCCCAAGTCTCCAGTCTTGAACCATTCATTCTCAAAAGTTTCTTTCGTTGCAGTTGGATTTTTATAATAACCGAGCATATTGTTTAAACCTTTTGTAAAGATTTCTCCAACTCCCTTTTTATCCTGCTGATTTATTTTAATTTCCACGCCCGGTAAAGGCAAACCAGCAGCATCATCTTTAAAATATTCTACTCTGTTTATAGCAAGAATTGGTGATGTTTCTGTTAATCCATATCCCTGAATAATATTGAAGCCAATATCTCTGAAAAATTTTGAAACTTTAGGATCAGGTGCTGCTCCTCCGGCAATTAAAAGTCTCATTGAGCCACCCAGAGTTTTATGGACTTTCCCGAATATAAGTTTCTTTGAATTTTTTAAGCCAATCTTTTGAGTTATTCCGGAAAGATTCATCATTATATTAAAAAGAACCGAAGTTGTCTTTTTCGCTGAAATTGATTTTACAATCTTGTTATACATCTTGTTGTACAGCAGCGGGGCACCAAGAAGAACAGTTGGTTTAGAGTTTATTAAATCTTCAGGAATAGTTTTTAATGATCTGGCAAAGTGAACTGAAGATCCTGAATATAATGGACATAAAAGTCCGCAGGTGCATTGATAAGTATGATGAATGGGAAGCACACCAATAAATCTATCCTCAGGATTGATTGTAACCATTTTTCTCATACCCATTAAGTTGGTAGCAAGATTCTTCTGGCTTAACATCACACCTTTTGCTCTTCCAAGCGAACCGGAAGTGTATATTATTTCAGCAACTTCATCAACATTAATCTTAGGCAGTTTAGTATGAACAATTGATTCATTCTTTATCATCTCTACCATCGAATAAAAGTCATTCTCTTTCTTCTCCAAATCCATACTGATGTAAAATTTAATTTTTCCAAAAACATTTTTTTTTGCTTTAATTAAATCAGCCAGGGAACCTGAAAATACTAATGCAATTGAGTCTGATTCGTGGATTATATTAAGAATATCACTATGAGTAAGATTTTTATCAACAGGAACAACAACAAAGTCAAACATCATTGCTGTTAGGAATGCAATTGCCCACTGAACTCGATTTTCACCAACAACTGCAATATGGTCTCTGGGTTTGATACCAAGCTTTTGCAATGAGCTGCCAAATTTCATTATGTAATCAATAAGTTCTGAATAAGTTGTCCTTGAGATTGGGTAGTTTGTGAGGTCCTCCAGTGCGATTTTGCTTGTATAAATCTTTGCTGACTGGAGCAGCATATCCTGTATGGATTCTATCCATGGAACTTCAAATAATTGGAATTTTTGAGGATTTGTGCTCATCTCCTTCTCCTTGCATAATCTTTTAAATTACGATGGAAGAATAGTAAACAAGATTTACTAAATTGTCAAAGAGATGTAATATTTGTGTAAAAAATTAAATCTCATTCTTTGCGATTAAATTTTTTGATTTTTTCACAAAATGAAATCTACCTACATCAATGGTAAAGTTAAATAAAAAATGAATTCCGTCTTTTTATATCCCGTTACCAATTGTAAGCAAATCCAATCCAAGGCAGAAAAGGAAATCCCTCACCCATTCCTTCAGTTGTAGTCATTAAACCAAAGTCGGCAGCAAGATTATCGCCAAAAAATCGAATGCCAAATGATATAAGTCCGGTTTCCGAACTAGGGATAATCCAGTTTTCTGTTAAGAATTTAATGCTGTTAGAAGCTTGTATTTCTCCACCTAACATCAGAACAGGAGAATCGGAGAACTCCCAATCTTCATAACCATAGCCGACACCAACAGTAAATGAATATCTTTCCGATCCAATAGTCGTAACTCCGTATGCGACTCCAAAATCCACATCTTCTACATGGGCATAAATAATTCCTCCGGCTAATGAAAAATTATCCAAATTTAGAAACCTTACTTTTGGACCTAAGTAAATCAGTTGTTCTTCTGCTCCTGGTATTAATGATACACCACCAGAAAGCATTAGAAAATCAGTTACACCGACCGCAAGAAATGGAATAAATATTTCGTAGGCCGAGAAATATCCTTTGCCTTGTTCAACTGTCCTGGCTGTTGGACCAAAAAATAAACGTGTCCGGTTGGGGTCATAACGCTGAAACTTACCTTCAAAAATTTCTCCTTTGCTTAGTGAGATATCATCCACAAGGTTTTTTTTGATTTTCATATTAATTCCGGAAATTGTTCGGAAATCTATAGCCGAATCGTTTTCTGCAATTATAAATCCTCTAAGTTCAGTACCATCATTTAAAGAGATAGAAGCGACGATAGAAGAATCAATTTGAGAGAACGACATTTGGTTCATAAAGAAAAATAGAACCCAAACAAAAAAATAATAACAATTTCTGACTATAATATTTTTCATTTTTTTCTCCTAACTTTCAGGAGAATTTTAATAAATCAAGAAATTATTATTGTCAGAGAATTGTAAAAGAATTGTAAAATTTTACAACCCTTGGTTTTTTAAAGAAGTTAATGTTTGTCTTTTTACAATGACTTATAAATTAAAATCTACCTGCATCATCGGGAGAATAAATAAATTTTTTGTTGCATCTTCTAATTGAGACTCATAGAAGAATCTTACACCGAGAACAATCCGGCTTTGCTCAGATAAATTGAAATAAACTCCGGGTGTAAAATGAAAATAGCCTGCAGTTGTCTCACCCCGAAAGTCATGGGTAATTGTTTCCGGCCAACCAAAAGGAGGAATAGGAAACCAAACATAGTCTATAGTTTTCGGTTCAAAGTCTAACAAAGTCTGAACACTGTAACCTGCATTGAAAAAGATATTTAATATCCAATCCTTTTTTGCAGTATTGAATGTGATATTTGTAAATGGATCGAAATGCATTGATTTATTTAAGTCATGATAAAAAAGGACATATTCTTCAGTCGAGCCCCAAAAGCTTTCTTCTTTAACTTCAGCTATTGTAAATGCATCGTAAGCAATTGATTGAAACTGTAACCCTGCATCGAGACGGAATGCTATTCCATTGTTTACTCCGAAAACCCCGATTCCAAACAAACCGCCCCATAAAGATTTGTTATTACCCCCTGCATAATTATAGCTTCCAAAGAGTGCAAAATTCTTTACTAGTTTGATATCAAAATCGAGTCCAAACGTAACTGTAGCAAAATTCCAGGTAAGATTTTGTCCAGGATAAGGATATCTATTTACACTGGGAGTTTTTGTATAAGTTATAGTTCCATTGCTATTATAGGTTGTATCAACCTGGTAGAACCCTTGTGAGTTAACCATTGGTGTTCCATCAGTTTTTGCTTTTATTTCTTTTTCCGGGTTGTAGGAAAATCGCATTGATAATGTGAATGATGGTGTTTTTGTACTGTCAGTTATATGAACAGGGGATTGGTTGATCGGACCTGTAACTTCTACATCCTGCAGGTAGAGAGTTTTAACAGTGGCGCAGCCAAATAATGAAATAAAAATAAGGATTGATATTAAAGTGGGAATTAGTTTTGGAGATTTCATTTGATACCTCATCTAGTTTAGTATGTTACTGATGAAAACCAAACAAGAAAATTTTGTTCTCTTTTTCCAATTTGAAATTTTAATATTTATTTTATTATTACACTTCTAGATCATAAAAATAGCGATCGCAATTGTCAGAAAAATGTTAAGAAAATGTAAAATGTTATACCATTCAATTAATATATATGTCCAAAGTTAAGATAGAATCCGATATCATCTTTATAGAAACCAACGTCTGCTCTTACAATAAAATTATCCATAAAGAAGCGAAGACCGACAACTGGATTTATTATCCAATCTATTTCGTTTTCAGGGTATAAATCTTTATTTGAGCCATATCCAATATCAACACCCCCGATCCCGCCAAATCGCCACCAAATTGGATATCGTAGCTCGCTGTTCAGTAAAAATACTGAGTTAAACCTGTATTTGTCTGCGGGAACTCCCCTTAAAGTACTATTACCACCAACAGGGATTGCCAGAAATTGTGATGATTCAGAACCTGAAATTAAAACCTGTTCCATAGCTCTCGAAGCAAATATCAAATTTTTAAAAAATAATTCAGTATAGTATCGAACAATAAATCCTTGTCTGAAAAATGAACTATTCTTTTCAATTATATCCGGCGCGAATTCAAGATCAGCCTCCAGAACGATTCCACGAGAAGGATTTATGTAGCTGTTTCTCGTATCCCATTTACCATTAAGATTAACCGATAAATATTTTACTGATGGATTGTAAAGAAATTTGTTCTCGATATTTTCCTGATTTTCCAGAACACTATCCCTTCTTACATCGTAAATACTTATTGACTTAAATTTAAAAGCCAGAAACCCTGTAAGATCAGATTGAAATGCATGATTGAAAACTATTTTTGTCTCAATTATTTCACTAACACATTCGTCTTTGTACTCAACAAGCGGTTCTATAAATTTCAAGGATTCGTTGTCCCATCCATAATAATACAACTTATAATTTTTCCATTTATCATATTCGAAAATTAAATCTATTGCTAAAGGATATTTAGTACCTTGTCTGCTTTCAAAATCCGGAGTAGAGAAAACAAATTTATACCATTGTTCCCCCTTAGTGCTGTTAAAAAGTATTAAATCAAAACTCTCTTTTGAATTAAACTGATCATAAAAGAAAGTCTTTACACCATATCCAAAACCAGCATCAGTATCGTAACTAACAATTGGCAAAAACTCAAACTTTGCACGTTCTGTTGAATCATATTGTGCCAGAAGATTATAATTAATGCTAATTGCTATTAATAAGGTCAAAAGTAATGCTATAAATTTGAAAGTCATTATGATAATTTTCCTTCAAATCATTTAATTAATTGTTTACTTATCATTTAATTACTATTTGTTTTGTCCCCAATCGATTCCATCATTGTAACTCTTAGTCAAGTAACTTATAAAATCTCATTTAAACTTGACAAAATTAATTACTATAATCAACGGATACTTAAACGATTAGTAATTAAATAATTATTAATACCCGGATAGCAATTTCTGCTTGCTTCTTTTTACCTAAATTCACATATTGAATGCACAATGTAATTCACAATGTGAATTGCACAAATAAAAGTTAGTCGAGCTGCCTAATGTTATTTTCATTCATATTGATTATCTAAAATAGATAATAGGCGATCAGGATCTGCAGGATTTCACATTTTCCCAGACGAATTAATGTGCTTTAATCTTCTTGTGAAATCTGATAACAAGCTGTGAAAATTTTTTTCATAAGTATCACTTGGGGAAAAGAAATTTAAGAATTGCAACTTTCAACAGGAAGATTTATGCCAAAAAACATAGTCATTTTTTCTGATGGTACCGGTCAGGAAGGCGGAAAGGGAAATAACACAAACGTCTACAAGCTTTTTAACCTTATTGAAGACCGAACGGAAAACCAGGTATCATTTTATGATAGAGGACTTGGAACAGGCTGGAGAAAAATTACCGGCAATATTGGTGGAATGGGTATATCAAAAAATATATACGAATGTTACCGGTTTATTTTTGAGAATTATATGGCTGGCGATAACATTTTTCTTTTTGGTTTCAGCAGAGGGGCAACAACTGTTCGTAGTTTATCCGCCTTCATTCACTATTTTGGATTATTGCCTGAATCAAGACCGGAGCTAATAAAAAAAGCATATAAAATTTACAAGATTTCTGACGATAAAGAACGTAAAAAACGTGCTGATGAACTAGTAGCAAGGAATCATAATCATTGGACAAAAATAAAATTTCTTGGAGTCTGGGATACTGTATCTGCGTTGGGTGTACCAATTAAGTCGCTTGATATTGTTGTAGACTGGATTCCGTTATTCAGACATAGGTACCATAATTTACTTTTAAGTGAAAGCGTTGAGCATGCCCGGCAGGCTCTGGCAATTGATGATAAACGCCTGACTTTTCATCCTAAGATATGGGATAAGGAAATAAAAAGTTACCAGACGATGAAACAAGTTTGGTTCTCCGGAATGCATACCGATGTTGGAGGTGGATACAAAGAAGAAGAATTATCTGACATTCCATTAATCTGGATGGTTGAAGAAGCAAAAAAAGCCGGACTTAGAATCTATCCGAAACACCAGGTTAAAACATCTCCGGATGCTAATGGGTTTATGCACGATTCACGAAAAGGATTTCCGGGATTTCTATTCCGAAAGAAAGTGAGAACCTGGAACTCTGAAACTCATGGCAAGCCTGTTATTCATGAGAGTACATTGTTAAGAAAATTGAACAAAGAAAACACACAACCTCCACCACCATATCGTCCCTGGATTTTTGATTTAGAGCACGATATTGAACACTGGCCGGAAGAACAAAGAAACGAGAATCATATAAAATGATTTGCTCGAAGTAAGACGTACATCATCTAAAAAAAATTATTAAACAACTTTAACCCGGAGTGTTAAAATGCCAAATGATTATTTAATAGGTACTGGAATTTATGATGTTACCGGTCCTGCGGCTGAGCTTGGTATGATGGGGATGGCAAGTATCGAGCAGAAAACTGAAGGGATCCAATCCCGTCTGTTCGCAAGGGCTTTTATCGTTCACGACCAAACCTCAAATAAACGCGTTGTTATTTTATCTGCAGATATCTGGTCTTGCACACAAGCAATAAAAATGGAAGTTGTTAAACGATTAAAAGGTATCTATGGTAATGATCTTTATTCAATTGAAAACGTTTTACTCAGCGGCACCCACACTCACAGTGGTCCCGGCGGCTATTCCCACTATGCACTTTATAATTTAAGTATTCTTGGATTTGATAAGCAGAATTTTGAATGCATTGTGAACGGAATGGTTCAGGCAATTAAAAGAGCTCACGAAAATTTAGCACCCGGAAAAATTTTCATAAACAACGGAGATATAGAAGACTGCGGACTTAACCGTTCTCCTTCTGCTTATGACAACAACCCGGAAGATGAAAAAATAAAGTATAATAATAATACTGATAAGGAAATGCTCCTTGTCAAATTTGTGAAAAACAATGGTAAAGAGATTGGCTGTTTAAACTGGTATCCTATTCACCCAACAAACCGCGGGAATAAGAACAGACTGATTACCGGTGATAATAAAGGTTATGCTTCTTATCTTTTTGAAAGTGAGAAGGGAACCAATATCCATGTAAATGAAACTTTTATTGCAGCTTTTGCTAATTCCAATTGTGGAGATGTATCGGGCAATGTAAAATACGGTGTTCCTGATCTTGTTCATGACTTCAGCCATATGCAGGAGAACGGTGATAAGCAATACAAAAAAGCCAGGGAGATTTATAGCTCGGCTGCTGTTCCTTTAACAGGAGAAGTAGATTACAGACATACCCACATTGATATGTCCAAAGTTCAAATTGAAGGAACAAACAACAAGACATATCCTGCAGCTTTGGGTGCATCTATGTTTGCCGGAAGCACTGAGGATAGCACATCTGAATTTGGTATTGTTGAAGGGATTAAAGCCACAATTTCAGGAGATTATCCTGCAGAACAAAAAAATATTATTCTTGAAGCAATTAATCTTCTTTCCGGTTTAGTTACTGGTTTTAAAGTTCCGGGAATTTTGGAGGATGAAATGAAAAAGGGTCATTATCCTAAACCGATTGTATTTGCGCAAGGTTTGGCTGATCCTTATCCACTTTCTCCTGAAGTTTTGCCTTTGCAAATTATTCGAATCGGTAATTTAGTTTTACTAGCGATACCGGCTGAAATTACCACAATGGCTGGACGCCGTCTGCGGGAAACAATACTTAAAGTATTTTCAAATTCCACAGTAAATTATTTGGCACTGGCTACTTACGCTAATGCTTACTCAGGATACGTAACTACTAAGGAAGAATATGACATCCAGCAATATGAAGGAGCATCAACACATTTCGGACCCTATACATTGATGGCTTACCAGCAGGAATTTAGTAAGATTGCAAAAGCAATGGTGGAGGGGAATCAAGTTGCTGCCGGACCAACACCGAGAGATTTATCTTCCAAACAAACTACATTACAGACGGCTGCTGTTGTAGATACTCAACCATTGCCCTGGATTCCATTCGGCAGAGTTCAAACAGATGTTAATTCTGCATACAGAGCTGGTGATACTGTAAAAGTTATTTTTTGGGGTGCTCATCCTAAAAATAATTTAAGGACTCAGGGAACTTATCTGGAGGTTCAAAAGAAAGTTGGAGATAAATGGATACCTATATATGATGATCATGGTCCAAGCACAATTTATAAATGGGAGAGGGACTTCGTTGCCAATTCAAAGATTACAATTACGTGGGTTATTCCTCTTGATACAGAACCGGGTGAGTACAGGATTTGCCATTATGGAGATTCAAAAGATATCGATGGAAAAATAAATCCTTATCAGGGGACTTCAAATATTTTCAAAGTTGGAGAGGCAATAGCTGTTAATGAAATCACTATTAAGAATTCATATCGAAAGCAGGTTGAACTCTGGTTTTACCATCCGGACGATTGGCTTAAATGGATTGCTTATGCATATCATACAATGAATGTAGATGAAAAATTTACCTGGAAAATTCCTACCGGCTGGGGAAGAGTTCAGGTGAGGTTTTCCGGACCTGGGAAATGGCGTACTGTTGCAGGTGGTGAATCAATAAATATTACTTCGGAAGGAAATATAGAGACTATAGTTTAAGATTAATATCTTAATATTACTTTTAATCAGGAGGCAAAATGAAAGGTAACAAATTTGATTTTATTCTATTAACAGTTTTTCTAATTCTCTCTCAAGTTGGCTGCACTCACTATCCTGTTATTCAGGAACCTGATACTCAAACGTTCAACCAGACTGTTCATTCGCCGTCATTGCGTGACAGCTTGCGTAATGGAAAATTAACAGCAGGTATGCCGTACTTCGTAGTTAATCAGTTATTTAATAATTACTCTGACGGATTGAAGGAAATAAAAATTCCTGTAGCAACTCTTGGCAGCAAACAAAGGCTTGAAGAAGAAGAGGGTTGGGGAAGAAAATATGTGGATCCTAATGTAAAAGTTTTTCTTGATGAATACGAAACTTCAAAAGGCAAGCTTTATGTGTGGTATCAAAGACCTGATTTTTACACAATGGATGTTTCAGCCCGTGATACTCTTTGTATCTTTCTCGAAGATACTGAAATGTGTACTGTAATAGAATATCTGAAAAAATCTTCTGTGTTAACAGTAAGAGATTCTTTACCTGATATTCCTATTGGTAAAAGTATTTATGCCGAAGTGCATTATAACGAACCCGACCCAAGAGAAATTTCCTACTGGTATAATTTACAACTTTTAAAAAAGAGCGGAGGCAAATCGTTTCAAAATAAAAATGTCAATTATGAATCTTATCCGATAGAATTAATTGAATTTAACGGTGAACCTGTTTCATCATTTAAATGGAGGGAGGTAAATAAAAATGAAAATTAAAAAGGATTTTATACAAGGCAATAAAAAAATTAAAATTATTTCAAACGGGGGGAAACCTTATGCTGTTCCAAAAGACTGGCAGCCGGTGTTGAGTAAATGTGATATTCTCGTAGTCATTCCTGATATGCATATGTATGTCTACAATTCCAATCTTGATAATTTTAAATATGGTGCTTCTGCTATGCTGAGTTTCCTGGATCATCTTAGCACTCTTAAAGAAGAGATGGCTTTGGAGGATCAGACGTTGCGTGTTTACCAGCTGGGTGATCTCTATGAACAGCGATTCCCTGGTTTACATAGCGCAAACGCTACAGCAGTTGAAATCAGAATGTCACACCCAGATTATGACCAGATAATTAACATGATGGATGATATGCGAACTCATTCGCTTTACGGCAACCATGATTTTGAGCTTCGCCATTATCCAGGATTCCGCTTTGCTGCCCTTGAAGGTAGTGTATATATTGAACACGGCTTTACTCCAGATAGCTGGCAAGATTTTTCAAATCCGAATGCTCCTCTCTGGGAAGTAGGACAATTCGTTTTCCTTACTATAAGGCAGCTCAATGATTTTTTTGGGAATTTACTTGTTTCAGCAAGTGTTATTGAAAAAGATGAACTGTATTCATGGGGAGTTCAGTCAGGCAAAGATCCTGTGTATGATTATCCTTCTGAAGATGATTATTTAAAAGATTATGGCCATATAATGAAATATTATTCTGAGAGGATGGCTAAGAATCCTGAGAATAGTGAAACTAAAATTTGTGTAGTTGGACATACACATCATCCTTATTTTAAATCGGATGTGAATAATGGTAAGCACATATTTATTGATGCAGGTGCATGGACTTCTGGACGATCTGATTTTGCAGTTATCACCAATGAGGAAGTTGCAATTTGCTGTTATAAACGATAGGAAATAACTACTTACATAACCCAGACATTAATAAATGAAAGTGAAAAAGGGAACTGGATAAACTTCCGATAGTTGCTAATGCTATTAACGTAAAATGATTTAAATGGTGCTTACTCAAGCATCCTATAAAAATTAAATTTTGAGTTTTTGCAGAGAGTCAGGAACTCTCTGGGTTTCTCTAAAAACATTCAGATTTAAGCCAAATTCAAAACATTTTAAAAGTTGGGTTACACTTTGGCTTTAAATTTATTAATGTTTAGTAGATTAAAAAAAATATTGAAGGGAGATTATAAGGGGAGAGGAGTTTCTTTACTTTCATTTCAGCAGAATCTTTTTCTTCGTCTTAATGAAAAAACCGTTTTGAAGTCGATTCCGCTTTGGTGGGGCAGAAACATCAAAATCAAACCTATTTTTACCAAAAGTTTATATGTCATTAACAAGTGTCGAAAATTCATTTGTAAATAATTTCTTTAATGATATTTTAGTTAACTAAATTTTTCATATAATAGAAAATATCACATCAATAATTATTAGGAATAACAATGAAAAAATTAATTGTTTTGTCGCTTTAACTTTTCTCTTCTTTGAGATTTTCATAGGTAAAGTCTTTTGAATCAGATTATGTAGAAACTCTGAAGAAAGATATTCAATCTAATGCAAGACAGATAGTTGCTGATAATCTGGCTTTAACAGAAGAGCAATTAAAAATTTTCTGGCCTTTGTATGATGAGTACGATGCCACAAATAACAAACTTGTTGATGAAAGAGTAGATGTTATTAAAGAGTATAAGATGTATTATTATGGAATGGATGATGAAACTGGTAAAGCACTTATTTCAAAGGCAATAGAACTGAAAGAGAAAGCAACTTCCCTGCAAAAAGAATATATTAATATAATGCTGGATGTTCTTCCTGAATCCGTGGTTGGTAAATTCTTTCAAATTGATAGCAGGATAGCTGCTATTATTGATATAACAAGGATGGCAAACTTACCACTCTTAAGGGAAGAAGATAAATAATATTTAAAACACTGTCTCGTCCTGAAAAAAGTTGACTAGGGTCAAAAAATAAATCAGGAGACAAGAGATGAAAAAGGGAAACACCATCCCCTCCGAAACCAAGTATAGT
>Ga0307423_1001780_pt1 | contig 12679 bp, 7 predicted proteins | sample SalMarWE160310MG_FD_202154 | JGI IMG/M metagenome (GOLD analysis project Ga0307423, IMG submission 202154) | Salt marsh sediment microbial communities from the Plum Island Ecosystem LTER, Massachusetts, United States - WE1603-10 | ecosystem: Environmental > Aquatic > Marine > Intertidal zone >...
TTAACGCCTTGGAGATGACCGGCTATCTGGCCATGAACCTGGAAAAGGACTTAAAAATTGAAATCAGGCGGGATGCCTCGCCCTCCATTTGGGATCAAGGCCAAGGGTATGAGCAAGAGGGCCAAACCCTGGTCCACAATCTGGAGACTTGGTATCACATCGCCCTCATCATGTCGTTGGGCGCTGAGCGCTATAAGGTCCTGGGCCAGGAGGGCCACATCGGCACCTGGCTTTTGACCATTGGCGGCGCTGTGGCCAAGCCTGGCTTGGTTGAGGTGCCTCTGGGCGGCCAGCTCTGGAAAGTGGTGGAATCTTTGGCCGGCGGTGTGGCCAAAAAGGCCGAAGCCGTGGCGATTTCCCTGGATGGGGGCATGGGCGGCTTTTTGACGGTCGAAGCTGCTGCAAACTTGCCGTTGGCCCCCGAAGAGCTGGCTGCGGCCGAGGTGACCAACAGCCCTTCTACGGTTTGGGTGATGGAAAAGGGGGCCTGCATGGTGGACATGACCCGCCGCGCCCTCTACCGCTGGTGGCGGCTTACAGGCGAGGGATCTTCTGCCCAGCGCCAACTGGTCGCCCGCAGCTTACGCTTGGTCACCGAGGTGGCAAGAGGTAAAGGCCGGCCTTCTCATCTGGACGAGTTGGCCGCTACCGCGTCAGAGTTGGCGGCGCGCAGGCTACGGGCGGCATGGCCGCTGGCCAGCAGCATCAAGTATTTCCGCGAGCAATGGATGCAGCACATTGAAGGTCGGGGTTGCCCTTCCGGCTATTGCCTGTCCCGGCCGGCGGCGCCCTGCCACGGCACTTGTCCTGCCAATATCGACATCCCGAGTTTTCTATCCGAGATCGGGCAAGGCCATTACAAGAAAGCCGCCGGCTTGATCAGCAAGGACAATCCCCTGCCCTACTCCTGCGGCCTGGTTTGCCCTGCGCCTTGCGAAAGCCAATGCCTGCGTGGCGAAATGGACGGTCCCATCCACATCCGGGCCATGAAGGCGGTTGCGGCCAAGCACGCTTTAAATGAAGGCGGCTATCCCAAGCCCCACAAATCCCGAGACAGTGGCAAAAAGGTGGCCGTGGTGGGCAGTGGTCCCGCTGGCATCGCTTGTGCCTATTACCTGGCGCTAAAAGGGCACCGAGTGACGGTGTATGAGGCCCAGGCTGAAGCCGGTGGCATGTTGCGTTACGGTATTCCGGCCTACCGGCTGCCCCGGGAAATCCTGGATGAGGAGTATGGGCAGCTGACCCGGCTGGGCATCGAGGTGGTGACCAGCGACGAAGTGCAAAACGTGCAGCAGCTCAGGGATCTGGGTTATGATGCCGTCTTCCTGGCCTTGGGCACCCAACTCAGCCGCATGATTCCCATCGAAGGTGTGAATCTGCCTTTTGTGGTGGGCGGATTGGATTTCCTCAAAGATGTGCGCGGCGGCAAGAACCCGCAGGTGGGGCCGCGCGTAGTGGTGGTGGGCGGAGGCAACGTCGCCATCGACGTGGCCCTTTCCGCCGTACGCCAGGGCGGCCACCGGGTGGACATGTTCTGCCTGGAAAAACGGCGGGAGATGCCGGCCAGCGCCCATGAAGTGGAACAAGCCTTGGCCGAGGGCGTGGCCATCAACAATTCTTGGGGCCCGGTCAAGGTTTCCGGCGACAGCGTGGTGACCTTCCAACGCTGCACCCGCGTATTTGATGAACGCGGTCGTTTCAGCCCCCAGTTTGATGCAGAGCGACTGTTCAACATCAAAGCAGATACCGTTTTGTTGGCTATCGGCCAAGCCACCGACTTGGCCTGCGTGGAGCAGGGCAGCTTGGTGGAAACCGAGCGAGGTATGATCTGCACCGACGATAACTTGGCCACCCACGAGGACGGCGTTTTCGCCGGTGGCGACGTGGTGCACGGTCCCCAGACCGTGGTGATGGCGATCCGGGCCGGCAAGCGGGGCGCTGCGGCCATCGACGCCTATCTAAGGGGAGGCAAGATAGACCCCTCTGTTGGTACGCCTATCCGACGGGAAGACGCCGCCACCTTGGATGTATCCGCCGAAAAACGCAGCAGCACTCGCCGGGCCGACATTCCCTATGTGGATGTAGAAGACCGGCGGGGTAATTTCCAGCACATCGAATTGGGTCTTAGCGACGATATGGCCTTTGATGAGGCCAGCCGTTGCCTGCGCTGTGACTTGTGCATTGGCTGCGGGCTGTGCCAATTGGTGTGCAGCGAGGTGGGGGCCGAGGCCTTGCGTCTGCAGGACACCAAGGCCGACCGTTTGGCGTTCAATGACTTCACCAGGCCATCGACCCGCTGTATAGGGTGCGGAGCCTGTCACCAGGTTTGTCCCACCGGGGCCATAAAAGTTCAGGACAAGGGATATCATCGCCGCACCATAATCACCGGCACGGTGGTGAAAGATCACGATCTGCTGCATTGCTCCAAGTGCAACGAGCCTTACATGCCCCAGATATATTTGGACCATCTTAAAAAGCGGGTGGGCCCGGCCACAGTGGCTCATGTGGACCGTAAGCTCTGCCCGGCCTGCGCACGCAGGCAAAGGGCCTTGGAATTAGCGGGAGCTCCCTTTGGCGCTGTGGCTTCTATCTAGTATTGTGCAATGCTCAGGCTAAGCCCTCGTCTGCAGCTTTAGCGGACGGGGGCTTAGCTTTGCACCACAAGCCTACTTTGACCGCAGCGGAGTGATGGTATAACATAAAGCCCGGTATACACTGCATAATTGCAAGTTATTTGCTGGACATGCTCGTTTAATCAAGGAGCCCCAAGTTGGCCAAACAATATAAATGGCGTCAAGCAGATTGGGAGCGACCCTTACTTAGTCGTCAGGCTAAAGCGGCCAGCGCCGGGCTGGCTGAGTATCGAAGCGCCGGCGGATTCAAGGGCCTGGAACGCGCACTAGGAATGCGGCCAGCCGACATTATTATCCTGCTGCGCGATTGCGGCTTGCGGGGACGGGGGCCCGGCGCGCGTCCGGTTTATGAGAAATGGTGGAGTTTTCTGCATTGCAAGACCAAGGGCGTCATCGTGGTTGACGCATGCGAACCTGATTTCCGCAGCCAGGTCACAACGAAACTATTAGGCGATGACCCCTGGGGCTTGGTAGAGGCCATGGCCATAGTTTCCAGGGCTTTTGGCGTAGCAAAGGTTCTGCTGCGTCTGCCGGCAAGACTGCAGGGACTGTTGCCTGACCTGCGCGCGGCCTATGAAGAAGCCAGGGCCGAAGGCGCCTTGGCTGACATCGCCTTTTCAATGGAGATATATGAGCCTGCCATACTCCCAGGACCAAACGCGACGCCGCAAACCCCTATGCCTGCCGCACCGCAGGAATTGAATCACTCTCTACAGACCTGGTACCAGATCGGCCTGGCTCTGGCCTTGGGCTCCGATGAATACCGAGCCTTGGGTCGCAACCACCAAGCCGGAACCACCTTAATCACAGTCGGCGGAGCCGTGAGCCGGCCTGGTTTATACGAGGTGCCTTTGGGCCTGAATTTGGAGCAATTGCTAGAGGAGGCGGGTCTCGCTGAACCCGAAGGAATAAAGGGGCTTGCCCTGGAGGGCGGCATGGGCGGTTTCCTGCGGCTGTCCCAAGCAAATACTATTTTGGCGCCCGAGGAGCTGATGAGCCAGGACTTGGCCGCCACCTTCAACACTTTATGGATGCTGGACCAAAGAGATTGCCTAGTGGATCTCACCAGGCGCGCAATGACCAAGATTTTAAATCTGGGTTTGGAGCATGACGAGGCGTCCCGTCAGCTTACTCTGCATGCCATACGGTTGGTGGCGCAATTGGCCCTGCGCAAAGCCAGCCAAGAGCATATTGCAAATCTCGAGGAAATCGCAGCCCAAATGCGGATCATGGGCTCTACCGCGGGCTGGGCTCTTAAAAGCTCGCTGGACTACTTCATGGATGAGTGGCGCATCCATCTCACCCAGGAGAGCTGCGCGGTTTTCGATTGCACCATGCCCTTGGTGGCGCCGTGCCAAGCCACTTGCCCGGCGGGCATCGATATTCCCAGCTTCATGGCGTTGGTGGCTGCCGGCCGTCATGTGGAGGCGGTGAAGGTTATCCGGCAGGACAACCCTCTGCCCTACATCTGCGGATTGGTTTGCCCCGCGCCTTGTGAAAGCACCTGTCTAAGGGGCAGCTTGGATCAGCCGGTCAGCATCCGGGCCATGAAGGCGGTGGCGGCCAAGCGCGCCTTGGAGATGGGCGGCTACCCACGTCCCCAGGTGGCCGAGCCTACGGGAACGCGGGTGGCAGTGATCGGGGCCGGCCCGGCCGGCCTGGCCAACGCCTTTTTCCTGACTTTGGAGGGTCATGCGGTGACCATCTTCGAGGCCGAAAATCAAGCCGGCGGTACCGCTTTCAGCGGTATCCCAGCTTATCGCCTGCCCCGGGAGATTATTGAAAAAGAGGTACAGGCCATCTTGGACTTGGGAGTTGAACTACGCACCAAACAAAAATTGGGCAGGGACTTCACACTGGAGAGCCTGCGGGGTGAAGGCTACGACGCCGTGTTTTTGGGTATCGGGTCATCTATTGGATTCCGTTTGGGACTGCCGGATGAGGACCAGTATCCCGATCAGGTTATCGACGGGGTTGGTTTCCTAAAACAAGTGGCCCAGGGTCGACGCGAGCCTCCGGCTGGTGAGGTGGTAGTGGTGGGAGGCGGTAATGCGGCCATGGACGCGGCGCGGACCTGTATTCGTTTGGGTTGCCAAAAAGTAACCGTGGCTTACCGCCGCTCGCGCAAGGAGATGCCTGCCCACGAGCACGAGGTGGAAGAGGCCATGGCCGAGGGAGTGGATTTTCATTTCCTCACAGTACCTAAAAGCCTGGAGGTGAATGACGGGCGTGTCATTGGCCTGGAATGCCTGCAGGCCGTTTTAGGTCCGGCCGACGAATCTGGCCGGCGCCGGCCCACTCCGGTGGAAGGCTCCGAGTTCATCCTGGTGGCCGGAGCAATCATCTCGGCCATCGGTCAGAAAATGGACGCCGGTTGTCTGGACCAGGATTGCGGAATTGAGTTGGGGCGGGGGGCACGCATTGTGACCGAGGCCGCCACCGGCCAGTCCCGCTTGGAGTGGTTGTTCGCTGGCGGCGACGCCGTCACCGGCCCTGCCACCGTCATCGAGGCGGTGGCGGCCGGGAAAAGGGCGGCCAAAGCCATGAACCAATTCCTTAAAGGACAGCCCACCGAACTGGCCTTGACCGCTCTGCGGCCCCGCGATCACGTGGATCCCATCCGTGCTGATCCAGTCCAACGAGCCAAGCCCAACCGTATTCGCATGCCGTTACGTCCGGCGAAAGAGCGCAAACAGGATTTCGCGCCGGTGGAATTGGGTTTTAGCGAACAGCAGGCTTTCGAGGTGGCGGCGCGCTGTTTGCGCTGCGATTTATGCATTGGCTGCGGGCTATGCAAAACAGCCTGCTCCGAGATGGGCGCCGACGCCCTGCAATTTATCGAAAGCAACGGGCGCCTGGTGTTCGGTGATTTCCTGCTGCCGGGTAAAGCATGCATGGGTTGCGGCGCTTGCGCCAATTCCTGCCCCACCGGCGCATTGCAAGTTTGGGATCAGGATAACAAGCGCCAGGTTGTGATGACCGGCACCGTGCTAAGGGAGTCCGATCTTGTGGCCTGTTCGGTGTGCGGCCAGCCGTATGCCTCGCAGGTACAGCTGGATAAGGTGGGCCAGCGTCTGGGCGACCGGCTGCATGAGCGGGTGGACGAGCATATCTGCCCGGCCTGCACCCGCCTGCAACAGGTGCGCGAGAAATGGGCGCATCGTTTCCTGCGCAGGATGGAGCACTGAAAGCCGCGCTCCGCCAAGCTGCGGAGCAATTCAATCCTCTAACCATAAACATCTGTATGCTTGCCGGAATGACCCGGCGGGCTTAACTTTATAAGAAATATTTCGGATCAGATAGCGGGTCCCCTGGGCCTCGGTCACCAGTGATTGGAGAACAGCAGCCCATGAAGTTTCGCATTCTTTTGGTTTCTTTGGCGCTAGTGCTTCTGTGCATAGCAGGTGCGCAGGCCGCACCTCAGCGCCACGTGCTCCCCTCTGGCCTCACTGTTATCCTGGATCAGAACCATGAAGCGCCGGTAGCGGCGTTTCAGGTCTGGGTGCGAGCGGGCAGCGCTTTCGAGCGGCCCGGCGAATATGGCATAACGCACCTTATCGAGCACATGATTTTCAAGGGAACCCCCGGACAGCCGGCGGGAACCCTGGCCCGCACCATTGAAGGCCTGGGCGGCGAGATCAACGCCTACACCACCTATGATCACACCAATTATTACGTGAGCGCCGCCAGCCGTTTCGCGCCCAAGGCCTTGCAATTGTTGGCAGACGCGGTGGCCAACGCAGCCTTCGACCCCACCGAATTGAAACGTGAAAAAGAAGTGGTGGTGGAAGAAATCCGCATGAACCTGGACAATCCCGCGCGGCGACTAAGCTGGGCCGTGATGCGCGAGACCTTTGGCCAGGAGCATCCTTATGGCCGGCCCATCATAGGCAGCATTGAATCAGTGCGGGCCATCACCCGCCGGAACATCCTGGACTACCGCGCCCGCTGGTATACCGCGCCCAACATGATGGTGGTGGCGGTGGGCGATTTTCAGGCCGACCAACTCTTACCCCTGATCGAAAAGGCTTTCCAAGGCCTGCCCAGTCATAAGGCCCCCCATCTCCAGTTGCCGCCGGTCAAGACGGCCAAGGGGCCGCGGCTGTTAGTCATGCGCGAGAAGGTGCGCCAGGCCAGCTTGGTGTTCACCTGGCTAACGCCGGGCCTGCCCAGCCCCGAGGTCTATCCCTTGGACATGGCCGCCCAGGTTTTAGGCGATGGCGAAACCAGCCGGCTCTACGCCAATCTGAAAGAGAAAATGGGTTTGGTGGACGGAGTCAGCGCTTCTGCCTACACTCCGCAAGGCGTGGGTGTTTTCGAGGTGGAGGCCCAGACCGCGCCGAACAAGGTTAACCAGGCTTGGAAACCAGTTTTGTCAGAGGCGTTGACAATCATCAAATCGCCACCCACGACGGAGGAACTCAGACGGGCCCGGGTGCAGCTGGCCGCTTCGTTCGTTAGAGGTCGGCAGGCCATGGCAGCCCAGGCCCGTCAACTTGGCTATTTTGAGATGTTCTACGGTGGCTTTGAAAAAATGTTCGAGTATATCGAGCGCTTCAAAGCCACCGGCGCAGCGCAGGTGGCCAAGACCGTGCAGAGTTATTTCACGCCAGAACGAATGTGCCTGGTTATCCAGCTCCCCGAAGGCGCTGCGGCGCCCGAACTGGCCGCCCTGCAGGCCGCCGTGGCTAAATCCTTTAATGGAATGAATCCGCTGCTTGCAACGTCCCCCAAGGCCAGTAAAGAAGTATTGCCAGGAGGCTTGACGCTTATCATCAAGCCCCAACGGGCCTTGCCCTTGGTGGCCTATACCTTGGCTTCTCCCGGTGGGCAGGAAAACGAAAGCGAGGCCAAGGCCGGTCTGTACGAGTTGTGGGCGGAAAGCCTGACCCGGGGCGCGGGCGGTCAGACCTATCAGGCGCTTACCACCGAGTTGGAGGACATGGCCGCCAGTTTGGGAGGGTTCGCCGGGAAAAGCACCTGCGGCCTGAGCGGATCTTTCTTGTCCAACGACTGGCAACGCGGACTGGAGTTGCTGGCCCAGGTCTGGTTGAAACCGGATTTCCCCGCCGGTCAAGTGGCCAAAGCCAAGGACCAGCAAATGGCCCGACTGCGGGCCCAAGAGAACTCGCCGGTGAGCCGCGCGTTCATCGCCTTCCGCCGCCTGCTCTACGGCAAGCACCCCTATGGCCATAATCCCCTGGGCACGCCGGAAAGTTTGGCCAAGCTGGGACGCAAAGATATTTTGGCCGCCCACGCCAAAGTCAAAGGGCCAGGAGGCTTGGTGCTCAGCGTGGTGGGCGATGTGGACCCATCTCAGGTTCGGACCCTGGTGATGAAGCTGTTCGGAGCAGCTAAAGGCAAAGTGCAAGCGCCGGAAGTGGCAAATGTGCAGCCAACCGCCGCCCCGCGCCGGCAAGACATCAACGATCCGCAAGCCAAGCAGACCCAGATCGCCCTGGGCTATGCCACGCCGCCGGCCAAAAACCCGGCCAGACTGCGGCTGCAGCTGATTCAAGCCATTCTGGGCGGCCAAGGCGGGCGGCTGTTCAGCGATTTGCGTGACAAGCAATCCCTGGCCTACGCGGTGCAACCCTTTGTTTCGGTGAGCGCTCATGGCGGCGCTTTCGGGGTCTACATGGCGGTGGGGCCGGGCAAGGAAAAAGAGGCACTCCTTGGCTTGGCGCGCAACCTGGACCAGGTGCGTCAAGAGGAGCCCAGTCAAGAGGAACTGGAAAGGGCCAAGGCCTATCTCTTGGGCAGCCAGGCCATCGACCTGCAAAAGTATGACGCCCAAGCCATGGATATGGCCATGAACGAACTTTTGGGCTTGGGCTTTGACTACTCTTTGCACTATCCGGAGGACATCCAGGCAATTACCGCCGGTCAGGTGCGGGCTACGGCAGATTCGGTGCTGGCTCCTAAGCATCAGGTCGAGTTGACCTTGGGGCCCAAGCAAAAATAGTTTTGACCCGCCACAGCTAAGGCCGCTTCGCATTCGAGCGAGGCGGCCTTTTATATTTGCCCAATGGCGATCAGTGGTAACGCTTTAGCACCCGGCGGTTGTGGATCTTAAGACTTTCCAATTCGCGGCCCAACTGGGCTCGGCTCAAAATGCCGGTCTCCACGAAAAAGCGGCCCAGGCGGGGCTGCCTTTTGGATTGGTGGTGCAGAATCGCGCGCATCCAGAAACGGCTCAAAAGGCCCTTTCTAATGGCCGCTTCACCAAATGGTTCTGCGAAATTGCGGTCAGCCATGATAGCCACCACGTCATCTTGGCTCAGGAGGTTCCACTCCATGGCGATCTCGCCGAAAGAAGGACGCTGACGTTTTTGCCAATTCAAGGCGGCCATGAAGTCTTGCCAGGAAACCTTGCCCGAGTAATATAGAAACTCGCCGATGCGCAGCACTTTGGACGGCGGATCGCCCTGGTAATAACGGGGCTCGCCGCGCAGATCACGCTGTGGCGGCTCGGGCCGGGTCCTGGGCGGCGGAGAAGTGCGAGGAGCGGGCCGCGCCTTGGAGGCGCGAGAGGGTTGAGAACGCGCAGTCATAACTCTGGGTTTGACTAAAGCGGTTTTTAGCTGATCGTAGGCCCAAACCACTTTTAGGAACTGCTCGTTGAGGTGGTCGCGGTCTTTGCCCACGACTTCAGCGCGGTCAGGATGGGTTGAAAGCGCTTTGGAGCGGAAAGCGGCCTTTAGGCCCTCTGGTTGAAGATATGAAAGAAAATCCGGGCCCGCGTGCACGTCAGGCCCGAAGAGAATGAGGCAGGCGCGTTTTATGGAGCTAGAGGGCTCTCGCTCAAACATGGTCCGCTCCCAGGTGTTCCCGCCAAATATATTGCATATCTTGCGGTAATGTCAATTGATTACCGCAAGATATGGTGTAAAAGGTAGATCAGGAGCCGGCGCGCTGGTTCCAGCGGAAATCGCTGGAGGTGACGGCGTCCTCCAATCGACGCAGCCTGCGCTCCATATTTTCATAAGTGCGCTTCACCCGGCCCAGAGCCATGGAGCGGCTGTCGGCGTAGGAGTGATAAAATTCTTCCTCCGCCTCATCCATGGGGCGTAGCACCGGCTCTGGCTTCATGATGAGTGCCATTATGAGATAGAGGATACCGGCGGGCCAGAAGCCTGTAAAGATGAAGGCCACCACCGCCAGCGCCCGCACCCAAAAAGTCTTGAAATTGAAATAATCGGCCAAGCCCTTGCAGACGCCTAAAATCACGCCGTGGCGGGAGCGGTAAAGCCCATTCTTTAGCCTGGGGATTCTCATAATTGATCCTTTCCTGGGCCCTGGCGCTCCAGCAGAATGGTCTCCAGGGCCTCGATGCGCTTTTCCATGCGGCTCAAACCCTGGTGAAGCTCCTGCATAAGCTTGGTTTCTTCTGCCTGGGCCGCTTCATCCCGGTCGCCGTTTTTGCCTTTGATAACCTTAATGATGGCCACGCCTATGCCTCCCAATAGGGCCAGCACCAAGACGGCGAAGCCCAGGATCATCCCAATTACTGCTGGCAAGACTTACTCCTTGGCGTCAGGGGCAACTGAGGAAGAAGAGGCAGCGCCGCTGCGGGCCTGCTTAAGTACGCTGAGCTCGCGCTCTATCTCCTCGTCCTCCTCCAAGCGGGCGAAGCTTTCCTCAAGATCCGGCTTGCGCCCGAAGTTGACTAATTCGGCTTCAGCCTCCATGCGCTCAACCCGGTTTTGGAATTTTTCAAAGCGCATGATCACATCGGAAGAATCGGCCCGGCGGATATCCTGTTGCGCCTTCCGCTGGTGCCTGGCGTGAATATGGCGCTGGATCAAAAGGCGCTGCTTCTCGCGCACCGCTGCCAACTTTTCCTCTAATTGAATTATATCATCTTGATAGCGCTCCACCAGGGTTTGCGCCTCGCTAAACTCTTGATCCAAGGCGGCGGCGCGCTCCAAAAAGCGACGTTTCTCCAACAGAGCCTCGCGGGCCAGGTCCTCGCGGCCCTTGTCCACCGCCAACTCCGCCTTTTGTCCCCACTGAGCGGCGCGGTCCTCCATGGCCTCCCTCTGGCGGCCAATCTTGGTGGCTTCGGCCATGGCGCCAGCGCAGGAGGCCTTGATTTCCACCAAGGTGTCCTCCATCTCCTGAATCATGAGACGGATAAGCTTTTCTGGATCCTCGGCCTTGTCCAGCATGGTGTTGATGTTGGAGCTAACAATGTCTCTTAAGCGGGTGAAGATGCCCATTTCTTATCTCCCTTTACTTTGGGTAGACCTTGCAGGTCTGGTCTATTGCTTGCTTGGCCGGTTTAAGAGCAAAGCATGGGCCAAAAGTGGCCATGGTTGAAATAGCCAATATATTTATATTGTTAACTAGGCTGGTGGCATAATATGACCTACAAGGTGTTTCGTAAATAAAACCTAATAGTGGCTAAAAAAGCTAATAGTTGGTAATATGAACTATGGAACCCGAACCTCAAATAACCTCCACTCCAGGCGAAGCTTTGGGACAAAGCGAGGCTTTTCTGGGGTTTTCCGAATCCCTGTCCCGGGTGGCCAAGGTTGACCGCCCGGTGCTCATCATTGGAGAACGCGGCACCGGCAAGGAATTGGCCGCCGCTCGCCTGCATTTTCTTTCGCCACGCTGGCAGGCGCCCTTGGTGGCCCTTAACTGCGCGGCCTTGGCCCCCACTTTAATCGAAGATGAGCTGTTCGGGCATGAGGCCGGTGCTTTCACCGGCGCTACTGGCCGCCGGGCCGGACGGTTCGAAGCCGCCCATGGCGGCACCCTTTTTTTGGATGAGATCGGGAATATTCCCCTAACCGCCCAAGAGAAAATTCTGCGGGTGGTGGAATACGGGGTGTTCGAAAGGGTCGGCGGCACCCGGCCGGTTGAGGTGGAGGTGCGAGTGGTGGCCGCAACCCACGCCGACCTGCCGGATTTGGCCAGGCAAGGACGTTTTAAACAGGACCTTTTGGACCGCCTGAGCTTCGAGGTATTGGCCTTGCCTCCGTTAAGGGCGCGGGGAGGCGACGTGTTGCTACTGGCCCATCATTTCGCAGCCCGCATGGCTGGCCAAATGGGTCTTAGCGACACACCCAGCTTTACGGCCCAGGCCGAGGAGGCGCTGGCGGCCTATTTCTGGCCGGGCAATGTCCGCGAGCTCAAGAACGTGGTTGAACGCGCCGTATACCGTGCCGATGGTGGTTCGATCACTGATTTTGATTTTGATCCGTTCTCCGCAACCCGCAAATGGGAGCGCACCCATGAAGTCGGCCGGAAGAAGGGTGAGGCTGTTTCGGGACCAGAGGTGGTTGCGCCAATCCCGCCAAAGCCGGAAGACGATGAACTTTCCGCTCTTTCCTACAAGGAAGCCGTGGCAGAATTTGAACGCCGGCTTCTGAAAAGCGCTTTAAAGGGGGCGCGTTTCAACCAGCGCAAGGCGGCTGAGGTGTTGGGGCTCACCTATCACCAACTGCGCGCTCAAATTAAAAAGCATGGAGGCCCGCAAGGGCTGCAATAGCAAATTTGATGGACCAGCTAGGGATCTGCCCGTGATCGATTATTAGCACTGGCAAGGGGTGGTTGCGATTTGCTCATGATCTGGCTTAAGTGTCCGGCAGACTAAAGTCCGGAAGCGGCAGAGACCCGCCAGATTCCAGCCAGGCTTAGGCAGGCCAAAAATGAGGCCGCGATCACGCTTCTAAAAGAAAAGCCCTGCTTTTTAATCAGCAGGACCAAGGCCAATAGAGGCAGGAAGATAAGCAATTCCCAACCCAGACCCTGGAGAGTGGGGCGGTGGGCAAGAAGGCCGGCCAAGCCGCCCAAGCTGCGGGCATAGTAGGCCGTGGGCACCAGCTGCACCGGCGAAAGCCAGGTATCGCCCGACCAGGGCCAAAGAAAAGGAACGCCGGGACCGCAGGCCATCAAATAGTCAAGAAGCGGATGAACGCTCAAAACCAGGCCCAAGGCCAGCCAAGTTTTGAGCCAGGCTCCCAGCCCCTGGCCCAGCCTTATGAATAAGATGGCGGCCCCGGCCAAGCCCCATGCGAACAACAGGCTGTGGGATG
>Ga0307423_1001781_pt1 | contig 12679 bp, 17 predicted proteins | sample SalMarWE160310MG_FD_202154 | JGI IMG/M metagenome (GOLD analysis project Ga0307423, IMG submission 202154) | Salt marsh sediment microbial communities from the Plum Island Ecosystem LTER, Massachusetts, United States - WE1603-10 | ecosystem: Environmental > Aquatic > Marine > Intertidal zone >...
AACTGAAAAACTTGCCGAAATCGCTGACAAAGTAACTGTGATGAGCGGCGTTAAAAGTCAGGAGAACCTCCTGTTTGTGGATCGTGTAGACACAATTTGTTCAGGTGTCAATTCAGAAACTGTTTATACCACAGAGGATGGAAGCTACGAGCTTGCGGGTCTTATCACGGAACAAGCGGAACAGAAGTTGATGAAAGAAAAGTTTGACATGATTTACACTTGTGGTCCCGAGCCGATGATGTACAAAATGTTCCTTTTGGCAGAACAGTATACGGTTCCTTTTCAAGCCAGCCTAGAACGGATAATGCGTTGTTCCATCGGCTTATGTGGCAGCTGCCAAATAGGCAAACTACGAGTCTGCAAAGATGGGCCAGTTCTAAATTCTGAACAGCTAAGAAGCGTCAAAGAAGAGTTCGGAAAATTCCGCCTCGACTTTACAGGAAAAAAAATCAAACAACCATAAACCTGCAGGAAACTTGGATGGTTTACCCAAAAAAAGCATACTTCAAGGACTACGTTTTCATGGTTGATGAGCACGTTTACGAGCCAGCCGAAGACACCTTCCTGATAGCCGAAAAAATGGCGGTAACAGAAGACGACGCCGTTTTAGACATGGGAACTGGCTGCGGAATTTTGGCTGTGTTGGCGGCGGAAAAAGCAAAAACTGTTGTGGCTGTGGACATAAACCCGCATGCCCTAGAATGCGCAGGCAGAAACGCGGAAACCAATAGCGCCAAGGAGAAGATAGAGTTTCGTCACGGAGACCTGTTTCAGTCCATCAAAAAGAATGAATGCTTCAGCCTGATGCTGTTCAACTCTCCGTATCTGCCCTCTGAACCCGATGAAGAAAAAAGCTGGATTGGAAAGGCGTGGGCGGGAGGTCCAAGCGGAAGACAGGTTATTGACCGATTCATAGCAGACGCGCCCAAAAGGTTAGCTGATGGAGGCAGGATACTGCTTGTTCAATCATCACTCTCTGACGTAGACAGAACCCTTGAAATCTTCAAAGAAAGGAACTTGCATACTGTGGTTGTTGCTCAAGTTAAGGTTCCATTCGAGAGCATTGTTTTGGTTGAAGCAAAACGCTAGATACTTTCTGAGGACTAACCCTCAAATTCACTGTTTTTGACTAGAGCCGAAAGCGCAACAAACCCCGAAAACCAGACAATAAACGTGGAATACCACACTGGAAAAACGCTTTCGTAATTGCAGATGATGGTGTGATATATGGAAACAAGAAACAGCGAAAGCCAGCAACCAGCAGTCCAATAGAGCTTCATGTGCTTCATAGCCCGTACAAAGTCTTGGGCATGTAAAAAAGTTCGGAACCACAAATAAAGTTCAAAAATACTGATTCAGGATTAACCTATCACTCATCCACAGTGGAGGAGTTCTCTTGGAACTCCCCGTTTTCTATGAGTTACTGTGAAACAACAGTTCCACAGTTTGAGCAAAACTTTGTTCCTGAAGAAACTTTTGCGCCGCAGTTGTTGCAGAATTTATCTTCCGGCTGAGTTTGTAGGGGCTGAGTTTTTGGTGGTGTTGGTTTGCTTCCTGCACCCGTTTTGCTGTCGATTGAAATAAGTCTATCATGTATGCTGAACACGACAATTATGGCTTCACAGAATAATCTCCATCCTAGATTCCCAAAAATCAATAATGCAAGACCTGCAAGTATACCTCCAGATCCGAGAGATAAACCATAATATAATGATGGAACTGAAAAACCAACCATTAAGACAAGAGACCCTAACGTAATAATAATAGCGCCAATCACGTAAATTATTTTCATGAAAGTTGTGGTTATAAACATTTTAAAGTTTATGAAATCTTCAAAATTCATTTTTTATTCCTTCTTTAATTAGCTCCTTTCGTTTGACTATTTAACATTTGTCGTCGACCAACTAAAATCATAAAGTATATCTGGTTTTGTTGATGCTTTGTTATTTGTGGGAAGACATTTGTCTAAAGTTTGTGATTGTGGCGGAAAAATGAAGGAATACTCTGCTAATGTAAGGGTTTGCCAGAAATGCAGGAAAATCCCTAACGCAGATACGCTACTTGATTTGCTCAGGGAAATGGGCGCAAAAGAAGAGACACTAAATAGACTAAAACAGGACTTACATTCTACTCACGTCTAACCCAAAAATGTGACAGCAACCAGTTTTCTGAAAATGCTATCGCCAGTACATTAGACAACAACATGGACCCCTATTTTTTGGGCGTCTGCTTTCTTTCAAAGAGCCATGTTCGAAAATGGAACATGATAACATCTTTAGTACAGGGATTAGACGCAAGATACTCTTTGAATGATAAGCCTCTGTCTAAAAGAAACTCTCGGAAAAGCGAATCTTCGTCAACTTCGACAGAAAAGCTGTCTTTAATTCTGTATTGAACCCTGTAACTCTGCGAACCAGTAGGTTTTGTCTCCGTCAACTCCGCCTTGAACTGTTTGTTGATTGTTTCCAGTTCATAGATGAAGTCTTCAAAATAGTCTCGTATGCCACAACTATTACAGAAAGACCCTTCAAAATCAATGACAAACCCGTTTTTCTCTACTGCAACGAGCTTCGCTGTCACTTCTGGGCTTCGGTACATATTGTAGATTTCTATGACTCTTAAAACAGCATTCTTCAGATTGGTGCCTGACGTGCATTCCATCTAGGCTCCCCATATTATCCAAAGCTTCCAGATATTTCAGGTTTTCCAAACAATCTTCAAATGGTTTGTGGCTGTTTTGGAATAAGGGCAGAAAACAAGTTCAGGGGCCATGCAGAAAACGGTTTATCCAACAGCAACTCTGTTTGCATAACGCTTGATATTTGGTGAATTTCCTTTTTTAGTTTGAATATTTGCTCATGCGCGCGCAGGTGAATACTTGTTTTTTTCTTTGATGGGTTCTGTTTTTTGGGATAGCAGACGCGGATTTCGATTCAATAGGGTGTACATAAAATTCTTTTAAAGCATTATGAACTATTGGTTTTTCCGTAACTCTCGAAGCAGAGTTGACGGGAATTTCGTAGAATCTGGCGTGTGTAGATTGTTGGAGGCATGTCAAAGATAACTCGAGAATCAGGTTACTACGTTTATATTATTCGTTGTAAAGATGGTAGCTATTATACTGGGCATGCAAAAGATGTGGAAAAGCGATTCAACATGCACAAGAAGGGACGAGGGGCTAGATACACCAGAATGCATGAACCTGAAAAACTGGTTTACGTTGAGCCGTTTGAGAGCCGCGGCGAGGCTATGAGGCGAGAACGGAAAATCAAAACATTAAGTCATGACAAAAAGCAGCAACTGATAAACGACAATAGCAACTCAGGTGTGTGTTAACAAAAGTTGCACCGTGAAAGAAGTTAGGCATGGCCGTGATATGTGGGAAAACATAAAAGTTTGAGATGATGTGAGGGCTAACCATGGTACTGTATGTGGTGTATAGGGCGCCCATAGAATCCACGGCTAGAAGCGCTATTCCCAATCGTTTAAAGGAGCTCGGCTGTCAACAGTTGCATCGAGCATTCTGGAAAATCGACGAAAAGAAAGTACATCACGTCCTAAAAGTGCTTGAAAACAATCAGCCCATACTCTTGAAGCGGTTAAGGGAAATCAAGAATCCAAAACTTGCCAAAACGAAGGCATTTTCTGGGCTCGGAAGCTTGATAGTAGTGACGTTTGCGCTTCCAAAAGGGGCAAACAGAGAGAAAATGACAAACTTCCTTAGACGTGCCCCCTGCATACGTTTGCGTCGTTCTGTTTACGCTTTCTCACAGAAGCACTCCCTTTATGAAAAAGAACCAAAACTTGTTGACGCTCTAAAACTTGTTAACTTCATTAGAGACATGCAAGGAAACGTGAAAATAATTTCGCGCGTAGTGACCGTAAACACGACATCCGTTGAAAGGCTTCTGCAGGAAACTAGGGAACGCGTTGAACATGGAGTCGCCGATATTGTTAGTTCCTGCAAAGAAATGTACAAAAAAGCCCGCACCGGAAACGATTATGCGGTGTTGCGTGACCGTTTTTCTAGAATCAAGAGGAGATTCTTAATTCTGAAGAAGATAGCCGCCGTTTATGAGGAGTGGCTGAAAATCGACTTTTCGAAAAGCATCATGAGAGCCTATCATGCTCTAAGAAAGGTTAACGCTGTCATAAACCCTGCATGAAACCGTAAGAAAGAATTTGGTGCCTGAACATTTTTGGATAAGGGTTTAAATGCAATCATGAGAATATAATACGTAGAACCAAGTCTTAGGGAATTCTACACCTTTTAGCTTCCCGCAGAAATCAGTTGCATATGTCTGGATGAAAATGGATAAGCCAAAACTGTCAAACAAAATTAGAGTGGTCTCAAATCCTAGAAAACTTGCGAATTGCCCAGAAAAACGGCTGCAGTTTTACACCGATTATGCGTCTGCGGTTTCGGCTACTTTGAGAACGCCTCTGTTCCAGAAGTTTCTGCACTGGCTAATGAAACGGGAAAAAATTGAGAAAATGTCTGTCACAGATATTCAGGTCATGGTATTCCCGTTTGAAAAAGAAAATGGAAGGTCCCTTGCTGGAAGATGCAACACTGATAATGGCATAATTCTCATTTTTCCAAAAAGGCGGAGCTTTCTTCGGAAGAAACTGCAGAATCACAAGAAAGAGAATGTTCGTTTTTATCTCAGAAGCAGAGCAATGGCTGCCTTGATACATGAGCTCCTTCATATGAAATATGAGAGCAATGAGAGCAAAGTGCGGCATCTTACACAGAAATATTTCGGAATCTTCATGAGGCACCAGAATCCTGACGCGCAGAATGTGCATGCTCTCCAGAAATTTTTGTTCACGTTTTAGGTTGTATTCAATTCCATTGTTTTGTTTGCATATTTTAAGCGTGTAATAATGGTTATTTACGTTTTTTTCTCCTAAATTCACAAGTAATTCGGTTAATAAGCCCAATATGGGTTCAAATAAAAATATAACACCGTTAATGAGGGTTAATCCATTTTAATGCTTTGAATAACGGCTTTTTGTCTGTCATGAGCAAATTTTGGGGTTAATATACTAAACCCGCCTGTTTTTGCCCCATTTTTCTAGTGCATAACTCTTATTTGATTTTCTGGAGAGTTGCTCTCAAGGAACATTCAACAGAGAGGTGAAACATATGGTGTTTGAAGAAGATGAATGGGAAGATTGGGAAGAAGACGAAGAAGAGGAAGACTGGTAAACACTCCACACCAGCGAACTGCTCATTCCTGAGGGGCAAGTGAGCTAATCCCAAATAAGAAAAAAGAAGGCCAAAGCACAAGACGGGCACGCCGTGCACAAACTGGTTTTTTATTAATCATTTTTTATGTATAATACGCCATCCCGAAAACATGATGGGAACCAAAAAAGAGGAAAGATAACGGCAGAAACGTTATCGTCTTCTTTTGTATAATCCCACAATTACCGCTTTTTCGATAGTGTGCTCCTCAACTCTATCAAAGAAGTTGCGTTTGTTGACGCCCTCTAAATGTTCAACGTCGAGCGCGTAGACTGTGAAGACGTATCTGTGAGTTCCTGAAGGCGGGCAAGGTCCACCATACGTTTTTTTGCCGAAATCGTTCTCAACCTCTAGTGCTTCCGCAGGTTTTCTGTTCTTTTCTATCTCTTTCACAGTCTTGGGTATGTTGTACAATAGCCAGTGATTCCATCCTCCAATAGCGTCAGGGTCAGTGGCACTCAACGCGAAACTCTTCGTCCCGTCAGGAACGTTTTCCCATGCAAGATGCGGAGAAACATTTTTTCCGTCACATGTCAATTCGGAGGGGATGCTGCCTTTATCTACAAAATCTTTGCTCATCAATTTCATCAAAATGTCCCCAAAAACTATCTGGGCAGCGTCTGAAATAAAAGACTTGCTAGAACACGTGCTTTAATCATGCAAGTGTGACAAATTATATCTAGGCAAACCGCTTTACTATTAAACGTATAAAGTGTTGGGGGGAATGTATTGGGGGAGCAACTTCTAGAAGTCGGAAGAGTATTGCATTTCTTTGGACACATTAATGTGGCGGTTGTAGAGGTTACGGGTACCATTTCGGTCGGGGACAAAATAGCCATCAGGGGGCCTACCACCGACATTGAGCAGACCGTTGATTCCATGGAGATAGAACATGTGAAGGTTAAGCAGGCAACGGCGGGTCAAAGCATCGGAATGAAAGTAAAAGGTCACGTAAGAGCGGATGACACCGTCTACAAAACGGGCTAGACAATTCTTGATGTAGCAACGTTTTGTGTCACTACATCTTTTTGCTTCATAAGAAATATCTAAGGTATCGTTCAAGTTGACTAAAGAAGGTGATTCTGTGTTGGAGAAGATAACCGACTCGAGCCTCCAGAAACTTGTCAAATTCTTGGAAATAACAGGAATTCTAAAGCGGACACAAAGAGAAGGGTGGGTAGATGTTGGAGTGTATCAGCCCGAGTCCGTTGCGGATCACACCTTCAGAACAGCGTTTCTCTGCATGATATACGCCGACATGGAAGCCTTAGACCCCTTAAAGTTATTGAGGATGGCTTTGATTCACGACCTCCCCGAAGCCGTAATCGGCGACCTGATTCCCTCACAGAAGACCGCGGAAAGCAAAGAGAACGAAGAAACAGTTATACACGATATATTAGCTCTTCTGCCAGAGACGCAAAGAGAAACTTACTTAGCAGTTTGGAACGAATACAAAGAAGGAAAAACTAAGGAGGCGAAAGCGCTGCATCAGCTTGACAAGATTGAGATGGCATTGCAAGCCAAGGAATACGAAAAATTGGGATCATCCAGCAAACATTTGAAGCGGTTCATCAAGTCGGCGGAAGATGCTACTGAATGGCCTGAGTTGAAGCGTCTTCTTTCTTGTGTTATGGAGGAAAAGTAACATGGGCTTCAGGGAAAGGTGGACAAAAGAGTTCACGAAGATGCTAACCGAGGATGAAAAAAAAGCTTTCAGTTTATGGTTGGAGTTTTCTCAGGGAAAAATCTCGGAATCCGATTTCCAATCCAAGATGGACCTCAGTATCATGTCTAAGATGCTGGGCAAAATGAGCGCGGCTAGAATGAATGCGTTAGAGGATGAGGTTGACCGCCTTAGAAAGAGAGTGGCTAGTTTAGAGGATAGGTTAAGCAAAAAACCTTGAAATAGCTCGGAATTATTTGCGTGTATGCTTACTGGAACTTTTTTGCTGTCTGTGTTGACGTTTTTCTCTTCGTAGAAAGTCGCCTATGTCCAGGATGTTCTTTACAGCGGTTTTGTTCAGATCAATCTCTGCACGAAGATTAAGCATCATTTTGCCGAACCCCAAACATTCGTTGTGCTCGTTCAGAATCAGCGTAATGTCACCTTTTTTCAGGTTGAGGTCCTTAAGTATCCCCTTCTTGAATATGTCTCTTCCACAGATGAAAAGCCAAGCCGTCTTCCTGTCAACCACCAGCTTGTTTGCTTTGGTCTCCGTAATCATCGTTAACAAAAGAAAACTGGGAAAGAAACTTGCGCCCTTCACTGCTCCAAGATAAGCGCCAGCATAGAAGAAGCCTTTTGGAGCCTGCTGTTTCAGCTTTTTTGATAAGAGGTAATACCTGTTTCTGTTCCTGACGATGCGGGTCTCATCTAAGAGGATGCTTGCGTTAAATTGTGCCACAAAATCGTTTATTGTCTTCATTGTTGTCCCGCCTGCTTTCTGAGTTTGCATACAAAGAAGCCTTGAGTTTGGTCTGGCCATATTCTCTTACACTTTTGTATGGAACTGTCGAGTTCTTTGCCGAAAACGTTTGTTAACCCTCTTTCTCCATAACAATTGATTTCTTCAACTTTAACATTCAAGGCTCCTAGCGCCCAGTCTATGTTAAACTCGTTCTCTTCTGGCTCCATTGAGCATGTGGCATAAACGATTTCTCCGTCATCCTTTGTGACCTTAGCAGCTTCAGTTAAGATTTGTCTCTGCCGACGGGCATTCCTGTGCACGTCCTCCATGGTTCTTTTGTTGAACCAGTCCCTGTCTGTTATGGGGTTGCCTGAACAGGGAACATCCAGAAGAACGCAATCAAATTTTGTGTTCAACTTTGAAGCCTCTTTAGCATCCATATTATAGGCGGCAGCGTTTGTTACGCGGCTACGCTCCAGCTGATTCACTAGTGCAAACATTTTTCGTTCCTTAAGCTCAAGAGCAACGATTACGCCGCTGTTGTTCATGAGATTGGCTAGCTGAACCGTTTTTCCGCCCGGAGATGCACAGGCGTCAAGAACCGTTTTGTTTTCTGGTTCAGTGAATAATGTGGCTGGGATTTGGGCGGCTGCCTCCTGAATCGAGTATAAGCCCAGAAGATATTCTGCTGTTGCGCCCACAGAAAACTTGCTTTTGCTGATCCAGTGGCCGTCTTCGAGAAAAGGAATCTTTTCCAGAGATATTCCTAATGATTCCAGCCTAGAAACAACAGTGTTCCTGCCTGCGTTCATGGTGTTTATTCTGATGGCTTGCCTGAGCTTGACTTGCTTGTAGTTCCAGCCCAGTTTCTGGTAGCGGTTAACGAAAAATTGTTTGCCTGACATCACGAGGAATAGAACCTGATTGTGCTAATAAACACTTGGTGCCGAATTTTATTCGGCTTTGCTTCGTCTTATCTGTACTCCCCTCTCCAGCGCTATAACCTCAACCAGATGCTGTACCCCTGAAGTCTGAATCTTCTTCTCCAGCACTTCCTCTATTTGGAATACGCCCGCTGGATTGTTCATGTTTACCAAGATTTGAACAGGTTTCCGTTTTCCTTTCTCAATTTCTACCCTGGTGATAGACAGCGCGGAAAGCGAATGAATGTCAACCTTTCCTGTTCTGTAAGGAATTCTGGTTCTTCCATGAGCCATGTCCGTTCCGTCAGCTATTTTTGCTGCTCCAGCCTCTACACTTAAGCACTCAACTTCCTCTTCATGCGAAAAAATAGCGTGCAGTATCTCAGACTTTAGCCTCACAGCCAAGGCAGCATCATTTGGGTAAGCCGTCTTGAGAAGCCTATCTAGGATGGGATTTGCTAGTATGCAACTGTGGGATTGATGGTTAACGCGGTGAATGCTGTTTCCCAAGTCATGCAGATAAGAGCCGCATAAGACAACAACTTTAGCGTCTTCAAAAGCGCAAACCTTGTTTTGGACCGTTGAGGGTGTGACTTCCTGAGTTAAGAGCTCAAAAATTTCTAGGGCGCTTCCCGCAGCAATTTTGGCGTGAACCGGACCGTGGTCATTGTATTTCAGTCGTTCCACAGCCATCACGTTCGACATACGAAGAGTGTTCTGGATCTCCAGGTCGCTTTCCATTAAGTGGAACATCTGCTCGACCTTTGGTTCATCCAGATGTGATTGTATCAGATTTGCGGAAACAGTGACCATTCTTGTTCACCACTTAAACTAGGTGTGTAGCACATAATAATCTTAAGCCGCACAAGCCCCAAATCGGCATTTTGCTTTCCTGGTTTTATGTTGCCGAAGAAAACAATGACCTTTTCTCGAGGTATGTTACGGGGTCAACTTCCCTTACGGCTGTGCCGTCCACGTCGATTATGTAGATTGTGTGGATGCGGGCGTTCCTGATTTCTTCGGGAGTAACTGGCGGATTCTTGTAGTAGAGGTCACATAATGTTTTGAGGTACTTCAGGTCTTCTTTTGTTCTGGCTCTAGGCGGCTTCACGAGAATATCGGGAATCTGCAGCAGATAATATGGCGGAACGCCCAGGGCAAACTTTTCTGAGTGGTTACCGTAACGGATTATTTTGCTGGATATCCTTGATTTGCGGTAGTTGGCGGGGTCAAGGGCGTTACTTGGAGGAATATAACCAGTTTCTATCTCGACAATGTGTGAGCCTAAGCCCTTCACTCCATACAGGTCACATATCAGACCATCTACTGGCCTTTCAATGTCCACCTCGTAACCCTTAAGAATCAAATGTTTAGCGCACACCATCTCCATAACTGAATGGTTGATTTTGACAACATTCTCGTTATGCATCCGAATCAGCTTATCTTTTAGAACATCCAACTTTTTCTGGGCTTCCTTGTCTGTATCATTGTTTAGTCTCGCAGACAGAATCTCTAGGTCTCTGTCGAACTTGTTCATGTTATCATCCTTTCAGAAATTTTGCAGCAAACGGGCTTCTGCCACTAAGGTATGAATTCCCTGTCAAAAGCTTTTGTGCACAAATAGCCCTAAATAAGCCTCCTTTTGCCTCAGCCTAGATGTATTTGCTTTTTTCACAAAATTGGTTCAAGCAACAGCGCTGAGGGTTGAATCAGAAAAGCACAATGGGAAAGAAAAGGATGAAGCTACTGCTGTTATGGTGTTGTTGTCATGTTGGGACTGAAAAAATATCCCATTTTATTGGGTTGGTTTTAGTCTTTGATTGCTTCGAGTAGGCTCATGACGTTCCAGAGTTTCACTCTGGTGTAAGGGGGCATGTTGGGGTCCTGCAAGATTTCGTCGAGAACAGATATGGCGTTTGCGGCTCTGACTGCTGGAGTGTTGTCTACAAGCTGAAGGGATGTGATGCCTTGTTTTGCGGCTCTTCTTATGTTTCGTGGGGTTGTGGTGTCTTCGGATACCATACCCAGCATATTCATGGCTTCTTCAATTCTTTCCTCGTATTCCTGTAGTTTCTTTTTGCGTACCATGTAGAAGCCTCCTATAACATTCTTTAAGCGAGGTGCAACCTATTTATTCTTATCCTTTAAATATGCAGCGATTTATGCTGTTCGTGGGGAAACAATTCATTCGGCGATTCAGCTTTAGCATGAAATATAGGTGATAGATAGTTAATTAACCCTGAAGCAAACCTATATTATACCTGTAGAGTTTGTTCAGAAGAGGGTTTGACGTGGCTAAAAATTCAGAAAACATCAAGATTATGGCAGATTTGCTTAGGCAAGGAGCCACCCTCACGGAACATGCATGCCCAGCCTGTTCTTCACCAATCTTCAAAATGAGAAGCGGAGACCTCTGGTGTGCCAGTTGCCAAAAGCGTGTGATAATCGTTAAAGAGGGAGAACCCGAACCCGAGGCTAAAGAAACCCCAGTTTTCGCTAGACTAGAAACAACGATCATGAATAAAATCGAGCAAATCGAGAAACAGCTTGCAGAAGAAACTGATTCAGAAAAACTGACGACCCTCGGAGCAACCCTGTCCTCTCTTCTTGAGAATCTTGAAAAGATAAAGAACATAAAAAAATAGCAGCCAGAATGAAAGGCGTTTACGTTGCTTGGATGTTACGAAAATTTTCCCAAAAACTTTCACGGCATCTCCCTCTCTCAGTATCAGGACTCATCCAAGGGGCTTCAGCAGGCGATTCTCGGCGCATTTCACCGTCTGAACCGTGAAACCTTCGATTTGGGCGCTGTAACGCCCTATTTGAAACAGAGTTGTGTGGTCGGCTTCGAGTTCGGCGTGGCTGACGGCTTTGACTTCAATTTTTTGGATCAGAACGAACTGGATCACTGTTTGAAGAGCGTTGCCGAAACAGAAATGGAAACGTTAGATTTTTTCTTTGTTGTCCGCTATCACCTTGTCAGAGATGACGGTAAACGGGTTCCGTTAAAGTTCGATTATCATGTAATCCGTTTTGTCTTCCAAGAGGGCAGCTTGGAGCTGCAGATACGCCATGAGAAGGGAACGCAGCGTGTTCCGTTAGATGATTTAACAGATTTTTTGGTTAAGCAAATAAACGCTGAACTTTCTCGGAAGCAGCTGATGCCGCTGTTTTTTGGGGATTTCGGGAAAGTCAACGTGAAGTGACTGTTTTTTAGTTATACTTAAAAAGTAAGTAACTCAATTTCCGCTTTACGGAAAGTTATCACCATGGACGCCAGCACTTACCCCAAACAGGGCACACACCGTAGGCTAAGAGTTTCTCCCTCTTTTGTGGTAGTTATGACTACGTTCATAGACATGATCGGGTTTGGCATGGTAATTCCAGTTCTGCCCTTCCACCCCGAAACTGTTGGAGCCGGAGCCTTAGCTCTGGGAGTTTTAATAGGCTCATTTTCCCTGATGCAGTTCATTTTCTCGCCTATCTTAGGGCGGCTGTCAGATAAGGTGGGAAGGAGACCAGTCCTGCTCATATCACTATTCTCTTCCGTCTTAAGTTTCATTCTCTTTGCTCTAGCAAACTCGTTTCCTCTGCTTCTTCTTTCACGAATAACCGCGGGAATGGCTACAGAATCAGCAGTAGCCCAAGCCTACATTTCTGACATAACAACAGAAAAAGATCGAGCAAAGGGGATGGGTAAATTGGGTGCAGCACATGGAGCCGGATTCATAATTGGACCTGCAATAGGAGGCTTCCTAAGCATCTACGGGCTATCGACGCTCGGCTTCGTAGCCGCTGCGTTAACTGGGGTAAACCTTCTGTTTGCGTTCTTTTTCTTGCCCGAGTCAAACGGCAGGCTCGGCTCTGGCGCCCAAGCGAACTCTGATGGCTATTGGCGTAATCTGGCGTCTGCTCTGACAAAGCCGTTGATTGGCGCTGTTTTCGTAATCCTCTTTATCATAACTTTCGCGTTTTCAGCAATACCTGTTATAGTGCCGTTGCTTGGCATAGCCTTCTTTGGTTTTGCGGAGCTTGAGATGTCCTACTTTTTCATGTATATTGGGGTGGTGCAGATTGTTCTTCAGGGCGTCTTGATT
>Ga0307423_1001782_pt1 | contig 12674 bp, 8 predicted proteins | sample SalMarWE160310MG_FD_202154 | JGI IMG/M metagenome (GOLD analysis project Ga0307423, IMG submission 202154) | Salt marsh sediment microbial communities from the Plum Island Ecosystem LTER, Massachusetts, United States - WE1603-10 | ecosystem: Environmental > Aquatic > Marine > Intertidal zone >...
AGCTTGACGTTCTCTCGGCTAAAGAGTTTTCTGAAAAAGGAAACAGAGTTTACAGAATGATTGAAACGCTTGATAAACCTGTAATTGCGGCTGTTAATGGCTTTGCTCTGGGCGGTGGATGCGAGTTGGCGTTAGCCTGTCATATAAGAATTGCAAGTGATAATGCAAAGTTTGGACAGCCGGAAGTGAACCTCGGAATAATTCCTGGATACGGCGGTACGCAAAGACTTGCACGTGTTGTAAATTCTGCAAGAGCATTAGAAATGATTTTAACCGGCGATATGGTTTCTGCTGAAGAAGCTTATCGAATAGGTCTGGTAAATAAGGTATATCCTCAATCTGAATTGCTAAATAGTACATTCGATTTAGCAAATAAAATAATTTCCAAAGGTCAGCAAGCTATCAGATTGGCATTGAAGGCTGTAAAAGCAACAGATAATATGTCTTTGGTTGAAGGTTTAAATTATGAAGCCAGTCTCTTCGCACTTGTCTGCGGTACAGAAGACTTTAAAGAAGGCACAGTTGCATTTCTTGAAAAACGAAAACCACAATTCAAGAATCGATAAGTTCTTAAAATCAAACATATCAAAATGTTGTCTTTGAAATTCAGAAGTAATTTACTTCTGTCACTATTTGTGTTGGCCATAATCCTGCTTGTCATTAATGTTTTAATTAAGAGTAATTATACAGCTACGAATTCAGGGGAACAGCTTTTAGATGTTAAAGAAATCAGGCAGCGGTTTTTAAATATACTCGATGATTTTGGAATTGATGATGAGTTAATTAAAGAAAGTTCTTCAAAGGATGAATTTAGTGGTCGTAAAATACCGCTTGTCAAGATTAAATTACCTGAAGATTTATCGATTCCTGAAGTATTGCAGGACATTTATCATTCATTCGCAAAAGACAGTTTAATATTTTCTTCTGTTGAGAAAGTTAAAAATGGCAAATCAACGCTTGCCTTACTCAAGGGAAGGTCGGCAATACTACAGGCTGAATTTAACTATGTAAAAAATGTTTATAGGAATAAAGGAACTATTGCCTTTATCTTGAAAGATATTGAACCTGGAAATGATTTAACTGAAGGATTAATTGAATCTTCAGCCAAATTAAGTGTTCTGATCAGACCAGATAGTAAATACAATGAGGTCCTTGAATTGATAAAAGAGAACGACAAACAATTCTCAATTCTAATTGATGATGATATAAGTGAGCAAAAATACAAACTCGGTCCGGCGTTTTCTGAAAAGAGAGTAATTGCTGTTGTAAAAACTTTGGTGAAAGATTTTTCTAATGCGACCTGTTTTATTATTGATGACAAATCTGAATTTTATAATTCGCCTAACCGATTAATTATAACCCGTGAATTAAACAAACGAAATATTAAATTATTTACGCTTTCGGATTTTGTAAATCTTGATAATATTGAAAATATAGTTGAATCTTTTGGGAAAGTAATAGAAAACCTCAATCGAGATAAAGGGAAAGTAATTCTTCTTGATGAAACTTCTTACCGGGTTCTGATTCCTGAAATCAAAAAGTATAAAAAAAGGGGTTACAAAGTTTTAAATAGCAGCCAATTACTTTAGAGCAAGTGTAATTTTCTCAGTTACTAAAAACGTCATCAAATTCAAGTACGATTGTCTCACCGAATTCTTGTTCATTAATTTGTTCCAGTAATTTTTTTGAATCTCCAACTAAAACGGTTATTAGTTCTTCAGGATTAATAGAATCAGCTGCAATTTTATTTACATCTTCAAGATTAACCGAATTTACTTTCTGTACGTATGTATCAAAGTAATCATCTGGAAGATTGTGAATTATACTGTTACTTATATTTCCGGAAATCTGTCTGTAGGTTTCAAAATTAGAAGGAAATATTCTTGTTAATGAAGATTTGGCAAAACTGATTTCATTTTCTGTTAAACCGTTTTTGATTGCTTTAATTTCAGAATAAATCTCTCTTAAAGCATTTGCAGTGTTGTCAATACCTACAGAAGTTGATACCGCAAAATAACCTGCTTCCTTTAGGTAGCTAAACCTTGAATGTATACCATAAGTGTATCCATGCTTTTCTCTTAAGTTAAGATTTAACCGGCTTGAGAATTGTCCACCAAGAACGAGGTTAATAATTTGCTTTTGAAAAAAATCAGATTCACTTCTTTTCGTAGCTAAATGACCAGTTCTTATTTCAGTTTGTACAGAATCGGGTTTATTAACAATAATTAATTTCCTTTGTAATTTCTTGATGTTGAGTTCAGGTTGAGTTGAAGTGGCAACGTTTTCCCAGCTGGCAAATTCGTCCTGCAGAATTTTATTGAGCGATTCAATATCAACATTTCCCACAACAACTAAAGACGAGTTTTTTGGTGTGTTTTTTTTCTGATAATAATCTCTAACATTTTGAGGAAGAATATTTTCGATATCTTTTTCGACTCCTAAGACAGGATAAGAATAAGGACATTCTTTCCCAAATAAAAAATGTTCAAAAGAAATATCAGCAATATAGTCCGGCTCAATTTTGACCTGGTTCAATCTGACTATTACTTTTCTTTTTTCTCTTTGATAATCGTTCACGTTCAGATGAGGTTCAGTTATTACGCTTTTAAAGAGTTTTAAAGCCGGGAGAAAATTCTCACTTAAGACCTGCAACGAGACAAAACTAATGTCTGAGTCCGAGGCAACTGAAAACTGCGCTCCCAGCATTTCAAATTCATCAGCAAGCTGTAATGCATTGAAATTTCCTGCGCCTTCATCAATACACATTGTAAGCAGGTTGCTCAAACCTTTATATTTTACCGGGTCAAACCGGCTGCCACTATTTACTAGTATATTCATTCGAATAATCGGCAAATCATTCTTTTCACTAAAGAATATCTTTAAACCGTTTTTCAAATGAGAAATTTTAACGGAAGGAATGTTAAATTTAATTTCGCCATCAGTCAGAGGTTTTTTAGTTCTGTCAACTTGCATTGCGGCTCCGCGGTACAAATCTGAGCTCGATAAAATTATTCTGAAGATATTTTTTAGCTGTCTGCTTTATATTTTCCTCATCCAGGCTTGTATATCTGTTAAGATCGTAGTTGTATGAATTAGGTTCTCCCAGATAGAAATTGTAAAGATTCATCAGATCGGCTATAGTATCGATATTCTGAAGCGAGTAAATAAAATTAGATGTAATCGCGTTCTTTGATCTTTCAAGTTCCTGTGCAGAAATATTTTTTTCTGCGAGCAGTGAAATTTCATCAAAAATAATTTTCTTAATCTCATCAAGAGAATTACCGGGTTTTGCCGTTGCAACTATCATAAAATGTCCACCATATTTCCCGGAGAATTGCATAGCGTTTATGTCCTGTGCGATTTCAAGTTCATATACCAGCTTTCTTGTCAGTCGTGCGTTTTTAGAACCAGTTAAAACGTCTGATAAAATATCCAGAGCCGAATCATCTTTACTGAATGCTTTTGGTGAATGCCAGGCAAGATAAATTCTTTCAAGATTTACATTATCCTCAAATACAAGCATTTTGTTTTCGTTGAGGTGAGGCAACTTATTAATTATTTCCGAAGGGGTTCCATTATTTTTTATTTCACCGAAATATTTTTCAATCAACAATTTAGTTCTATTGACATCAATATTTCCGGCGATAACAATAGTTGAATTTGCGGGAGAATAATATTGCTTAAAAAATGATCTTACATCTTCTATCGTGTAACTTTCAATATCATTATAGAATCCTATCGTTGGCCAGCTGTATGGGTGTTCATCAGGGTAAAGATTAGAAACCAATTTTTCCCATGCTAATCCGTAAGGTTGGTTATCGTATCTTTCTAAACGTTCGTTTAGTACAACACTTTTCTGGTTATCTAGTTTTACCTGGTCAAGGGAATCGAGAAAGAATCCCATCCTGTCGGATTCAAGCCAGAGTGGAAGCTCAAGCTCATTGGATGGAAGTTTTTCAAAGAAATTAGTTCTATCAAAACTTGTTGAGGCATTTAGCGTTCCACCGGCTTCCTGGATATATCTGAAATGCATTTCTTTGGGAATATTTTTCGAACCCTGGAACATCATATGTTCAAAAAGGTGAGCGAGTCCAGTTTTACCTCTAACTTCATTTGCCGAACCGACTTTGTACCAAATGTTGACTGCAACAAGTGGGACACTCTTAATTTTATTAAGTATCACCTCCAGCCCGTTCGGAAGAGAGTATCTTATATAAGGAATGTTTAACAGGTTCATGAATTTATTACTGATGAAACTATCAGTCTTACAAAAATTTTTTTATAAAAAATTTACTTAAAAACATTAAAAAATAGAAAAAAAGAGTGATTTTGAACAATCACTTATTAAATAAATATTAATTTTTAACAAACCACTTGAATTCATCACGAATATACCAAATATTTGTCTGTATTAATTAAAAACTTTTTCATTCAGGGTGGGATAGAACAAGTTGAGGGCAATATTGAGTTTCCACTTTCATTTCTTAATTAACTACAAATCTAATTCACAAACAAATCTAGGAGAAGATTTATGAAAAAAATCTACGCCATTTCTATTGCACTTGCTCTCCTTGTTTCGTTTGCAACTTTAGCCCAAACCTATAACATAACGGGTAAAGTTACAGATGGTTCAAATGGAGAGACGCTTATCGGTGCTAATATCTTTCTGAAAGGAACGTCCTGGGGCGCTGCTTCAGATGCAAATGGAAATTATTCCATAACTGCAAGGCCGGGTTCATATACAATAACCTGCAGCTATATCGGCTACGAAAAAGTCGAAAAAGATATAGAAGTAAACGGCGATATGACCCTGAACTTTAGTCTTAAAGAGTACCAGTTTACTCTTAGTGTAACTGTAATCTCTGACAGAGCTAAGGAAAGGGAAACGCCTGTTGCATTTACAAATATTGATAAAAAACAAATGGAATTCAATCTTGGTTCTAGAGATATTCCACTTGTTCTCAATACCGCACCATCGGTTTTTGCGACAGATCAGGGCGGTGGTCCAGGTGATGCCCGTATAAATGTTCGCGGTTTTAACCAGAGAAACGTGGGAATAATGATAAATGGTATCCCGATAAATGATATGGAAAACGGTTGGGTTTACTGGTCGAACTGGGATGGTTTGGGTGATGCTACCTCTTCAATCCAGTTACAAAGAGGATTAAGTTCTGTTACTTTAGCTACACCATCTATAGGTGGTACTATAAATGTTATTACGGATCCAACGCAACATAAAGCCGGTGCATATTTTAGAAACGAATTTGGCACTGGGAATTTTCACAAACAAACTTTTTTCGGTCACACTGGATTGGTTGATGAAAAATTTGCTATGAGCATTGGTGGAGTAAGAAAAGTCGGAGACGGTATTGTTGATCGAGCTTGGACAGATGCCTGGGCATATTATATGGGTATGGCTTATCAGATTAATAACAGCAACAGGTTAGAGCTTTATGCAATGGGTGCACCACAGCAGCACGGACAAAGGCGTTGGAAATTAAATGCTGCAAACTTCAGTCATGAACTGGCCAGGAAATTGGGTTATACAGAAGATATTTTAAATGATCCTCTGTATGCTGACCAAGGTACTCTTTATAATTCAAACTGGAGTGGTGTGAGCACTTCATACACAGGAATGCAGTGGCAAAGGTCTTATTGGAATAGTAATTTAAACCAGAGATATAATCCTGCATTTATTAATGAAAGTCAAAATTATTACCACAAACCTTTAGTTAATTTAAACTGGTACTCTCAGTTCTCTGATAAATTCAGTCTATACTCAACAGTTTACTATTCCGGTGGACAAGGTGGTGGAACGGGTACTTTCGGAAGTTTGGCTTATAATTACGATCTCAAACAAAGAGTTATTGATTATGATGCAACTATTGCACGAAACATAGCTAATATTGATACTACAGATGGAACTAGTTCCTCAAGAGGCATTTTGAGAAATAGTGTTAATACACAATGGACAATCGGTGCAATTTCAAAAGCTTTTTACAAAACTTCTGACGCTTTCACATTATCTTTTGGAATTGATGCAAGGTACGCTGAAATTGAGCATTTTAGGGAAGTGAGAGACCTGCTTGGCGGTGATTATTATGTATTCACCGGAAATGAATTTGAAGGTCCCGCTGATTATCGCAAGTTATTAGGAGATAGAATAGATTATAATAATACTAATACTGTGAATTGGTTAGGTGGTTATGTACAGGGTGAATATACTAAAGATAAATATACTGTTTATGGTACTGCTGGATATTCTATGATAAAATATGATTACGTAGATCACTTTAGAACAGCCGACACTCTTAGTAATGGAAATCCTGATATTAATAGTGGCGAATTAAATTTAGTCAGTGATTGGATTGGCGGATATCAATTTAAAGGCGGTGCAAGTTTCAGAGCTACAAATGATGTTCAATTATATTTTAATGGTGGTTATGTTTCGCAAGTTCCAATTTTTGACCAGGTCATTAGTGATGTAGATGCTAAGTTCGTTGAGAATCAGACAAACAATAAATTCTTATCGTTTGAACTGGGAACAAGAACAACATTTGCAAATAATAGAGTTGCTTTGAATGCTAATCTCTATTATACTCAATGGATGGACAGATCCACAGATAGATTAATTGAAGATGTTAACACCGGAGAGGAAAGATTAATTAGATTACAAGGCATCGACTCCCGTCATATGGGTTTTGAACTTGATGCAGCAGCACAACCGGTAAAATGGATTAAGTTTGATGCAGCTTTTAGTTATGGAATGTGGGAGTACACTGATGACGTAAACGGAACTTACATTATTGATTTTGCTACAGGTCAATCTGAACAATACAGATTCTTTATCAAAGACCTTAAGGTTGGTGATGCACCGCAAATGCAATTATCGGCTGCTGTAACGCTTATACCTGTTCCGGGACTTCAGGCTCAATTAGTCTGGCGATTATATGATAATTATTATTCTGATTTTGATCCTTTCAGCCGAATAGATTCTGTGGAAGTAATGGAAAATGGTGGTAAAGCTCCACAGGTATGGCAAGTACCATCTTATAATATATTCGATCTCAACTTTTCGTATTATATTCCAGCAAAAGTTGCTGGTGCGAATGTAGTTCTATTTGCACATGTCTTTAACATATTCAACGAATTGTATGTTCAAGATGCTGTAGATAATAGCCAATATAATGGTTATACAGGTAACGATGAGGAGTTGGGAACACACCGTGCGGATGATGCTGAAATTTATCCTGGACTCCCCACTACATTCAATCTTGGCTTTAGTATAACACTTTAAAGAGGTGTTAAAATTAGTCTGAAAAGAGGCTGCCTATTTGGCAGCCTTTTTTATTTTAGTGCAGTAGTAATAGTACACGGTCTAAACGAATGGAACCTATTAGTTTAAATAATTGTGAGAAGGGAATATCCCGGTCCCAGGAAAAAAGAGTAATGAATGCTTGTCCGACTACCATATCTCTCGCAACCAGTCCCCAGAATCTGCTGTCTAAACTATCATCTCTATTATCACCCATCATAAAAAAATAATCTTTCTTAAATGTGTAAGATGAAACAGATGACCCTTTGATTGTTACTATCCCATTCTTTAAATCAACAACTCTTTCACCGTATTCACGATCTATAATTGTACGCCATTGTTCAACATTATATCTGTTTAGCGGTATAGTCATGCCTTTCCTTGGTATTACCAGCGGACCATAGTTGTCTTCATTCCAGGGCATTCCTTTTGGAAAAATCCGCGGTTCGGCTACTCCCTTTGGAATTGGTTTAAGAAAACTACCGTATCTTCCTCTGTAATATTTAATGAAAGGTGGTCTCCAGAATTCTTTGCCGTTAACAAAAACTACTTTGTCTTTTATTTCTATTGTATCACCGGGTGTTCCGATACATCTTTTAACATAATTTACACCTCTCTCAGTCGCAAATAACTGATCTCTGTCCCCGGGAAACTCAAAAACCACGATCTCTTTAGCTTTAGGTTCTTTAAATGCTGGTAACCGAAAATATGGAATTTCTGTTTCAGTAAAAGGTATATACTTTGGCGAAGATGAGCCATAAATAAATTTGTTCACAAGTACAAAATCACCCACAAGTATAGTATCTTCCATTGAGCCGGTTGGGATCCTCGTATTCTGAATAATAAAAGTAATTATAAAGAAAGCAGCAATTGCAGCCCAAAAAAGTTGTCTGAAAAACTCGATAACTTTTTCCTGGAAAGTTTCTGGTTTTTTTCTTTCCTTCTTTTTCCAGAATAAAAATTTCTTTGGTTCTTTTTGAGAATCTTTTCTTGTGGTGTCGTCGTTCATATTTTTATTTGAGTTAGAATGAGATGATACAAGTAATTTTTAAAACGGTTTGAAATATACCTTCTTTAGAGGAAAATTAAAGCTCAAAATTGACTATCTAAACAGGTTTTTCAGAAAGATTGATCTCTATTTTGTTCAGTCTCTCTATTGTAGAATCTTTCACCGCTTCATACTCCGCTCTCAACTCTTTTTTAACAGGATGAGAAGGCGGCAGTTCAACTGTTAGCGGATTAACCGGAGTGCCATTAATAAAGAACCTGTAATCCAGGTGAGGTCCGGTCGAAAGCCCGGAACTTCCTACATATCCAACAACTTTTCCTTGTTGGACACTTACACCTTTTTTTATTCCTTTTGCAAAGCGTGAAAGATGCATATACATTGTTGTATACACAGAGTTATGTCTTATTTTTATATATCTGCCATTACCACCTTTATAACCAGCTCCAATTACAACCCCGTCTCCTGTACTTCTTACAGGCGTTCCAACCGGTGCCGCATAATCAATTCCGAGATGAGGTCTGTGAGTTTTAAGAATCGGATGAAGTCTGCTTCTGCTGAATCTTGAGCTTATTCTGCCAAACTCAAGCGGCGCCTTAAGAAAAGCTTTCCTTAGACTGTTTCCATTTTCATCAAAGTATTGAAACACACTATCCTGCATAAATGGGATTGCATAAAATTCTTTTCCTTCCTGGCAAAAATAGGCGGCTTTGATTTTACCTATTCCAATTAGATTACTATCAACGTACATCTCATCATAAATAACTTTGAAATAATCTCCTTCCTGCAAATGATAAAAATCTATTTGCCAGGCAAAGATTTGCGAAAGCTTAACTGCAAGTTCAGGTGAAGCATCTGATTGCATTAGCGAAACGTAGAGTGAATGTTCTATGATAGCTGATTTTTCATTTTCTCTTATTGTTACTTCTTTTGTGCTTTCATATACATTCACAGAATCCATCAGATTAAATACAATAAAGTCTATTGGATTCTTTTCATAAACCAGGCATGCCAGAGAATTAAGTGAATCCTGTTTTGTAAATGTATAATAAGTATTACCAGCAATAATTTTTCTTTCGTCAATCACTTCTTTTGACTTATTCACAATCTGAAAAATGCTATCAGCTGCTACACCAAGATTCAAAAAAATATCTGAAAGTGTTTCATATTTTTGAACTGAGAAGGATTGTTGCTCTAAAGAGTCGGAACAAAAACCGAATACATTATTTTTATGTTCTGTTACTTGTTCAGATGAAATTTCAGTTTTAGGGTCTGAGCACTTAATGAATGCTAAAAAAAGAAGGGATAGTAAAACTATGCTATTAGATTGATAGAATAATCTGAATAATGTATTCGTTTTCTTACTTGTCTTCACTCAATAGTAGTAATTATTTAAAAATTTAACAAACTTAGTGCAAATAATAAAAGAAAACAATTTTCATTAAAAATTATTTAACATTTTCATGCAAATAATTTCTTCTATTAATATTAATATTTATTTTGAATTGAATTCAATTTTCATTTTATGGAAACAAGAAAAAAGACCGGACTAATACTAGGTGCCGCTTTATTTTTCTTCCTGATATTAATAGGAGATTTCAATCCCGCTCAACCTCAGATTAATACCATGGCTGCCATTGCAGTTCTTATGGCAGTACTCTGGATTACTGAGGCAATACCGTTGGCAGCTACATCGTTAATTCCCCTGATATTCTTTCCAATAACAGGAATACTATCGGCTGACGAAATAGCAGCATCATACATAAATTCAATAATTTTTCTTTTCCTTGGCGGCTTCCTGATTGCAATTGCGATGGAAGAATGGTCTTTACACAAACGAATTGCTTTGAAGATAATCTCAATCTTAGGTGGAAGTCCCACATCAATTGTTTTGGGTTTTATTATTGCTGGAGCTTTTCTTTCGATGTGGATATCAAACACAGCAACTGCTCTAATGCTTTTGCCTATCGGTCTCGCTATTATTCAAAAGCTGGAAAATGAATTCGGTGAAAAAAGAATTCACAGCTTTGCTGTTATTTTATTCTTGTCGTTAGCTTATTCCTGCTCTATTGGTGGGATAGCAACATTAATTGGAACGCCGCCTAATTTGGTAATGATAAAAATGTTGAATATTCTATTTCCTGAAGCACCGGAAATCTCGTTTGGTAACTGGATGCTGTTAGCACTTCCTATTTCAATTCTGATGCTTTGCATAGTTGCAGTTTTTCTAACTAAAATATCATTTAAACTTGATGCAGACGTAAAACTTGACAGAAATTTTATAAAGAACGAATATAAACAGCTTGGAAAATTTTCCTTTGAAGAAAGAGTAGTTAGTGTTGTTTTTTTCTTAACTGCGCTATTATGGATTTTCAGAACGGATATCAATTTTGGATTCTTTGTGATACCCGGCTGGTCTAATCTGCTTCCCACATCCGAATTCATTAACGATGGAACAGTTGCAATCACAATGGCTACGATTCTCTTTCTGATACCCTCAAAATCCGGTGGGAGAGCATTGCTTGATCATAATTCATTTAATAAAGTTCCCTGGGGTATTATTCTTTTATTCGGAGGAGGTTTTGCACTGGCAAAAGGATTTTCCTCCACAGGACTTTCGGATTTTATTGGCCATCAGCTAACAGGATTACATACTATCTCACCAATATTTATAATTCTTATTACAGCCCTCACAATCAATTTTCTAACCGAACTAACCTCGAATACTGCAGTTACGCAGATGATTCTCCCAATTCTTGCTTCAGTGTCTGTCGGCATTGGATTAAACCCGCTTATGCTAATGCTTACAGCTACAATTTCTGCTTCAATGGCTTTTATGCTTCCGGTGGCTACACCTCCCAACACGATTATTTTTGCAAGTGGACGGATTAGAATTTCAGAAATGGCAAAAACTGGATTTATTCTTAATATTACCGGGGTGATTGTCGTAACGCTACTGGTTTACTTTGTTGGAACTATGATATTTGGATTAAATACTTTTCCTGCCTGGGCTAAATAGTGATATGGATTCATAAAATATAACCGCAAATTATTGTTTGCTGTATAACAATATACTGCATCTTTAATTAATGAACACTCAAAGCGGGGGTTGATATTTTAGTTCAGAATTTATAATATATTTTAAGAAAATATTTCCTTGAGAAACGAAATTCAAAAAGGAGATTGATTTGCAGAAGATATCATTGATATTAATTATTTTGATTATTGCTCTGTCCTGCCGGGAGGAAATTATAGAGCCCGATAATTTTGTTGAAAATATAAATGAGCCAGTTCAAATAAATGAACGAAATTCTTATATCTTTCTCTTAAATGCACGTGGACTTTCCATGAGCTTATCTGTCCCTGCATATTTTAACTCTTACAGAGCTCGTTTCAACGTTACCTTAATCGATTATGAGACCGGATATATTAGTATTGCAGTTGAGGATATGGAAAGTAGAGAGAGATTCAGGTATTTTCTGGCCGAAGATGTTTCTTATCACTCCGATCTTCTGGATGGTTATGTATTAAAAACCATAAAGATAAGAACCGAAAATTTCAGTGGAAAAATTAAGATAGAATTCAGAAAAACTCTCTAGTTAATCTTTTCGGGCAATAAATAATTGTAAATTTTCTTATCTTGCATTGCCTTATCATCTAATCTTTTTATCATTAGCAGATCAAAGAAGCTTAATATGACTTTTCATAATATAATTGATAATAAATTGCATCAGGTAGTCACTGAAAGTAATGTTATTCCTGAAAGGATGGAAATTAGTGATGATCATAAATGGAATTTGACTGACATTTATAAGAATGATGAAGAATGGGAGAAGGACTTCAATTGGGTAACCGGAAAACTACCAGATTATAAAAAGTTCGACGGTAAACTAGCTGAAAGCGCAGAGAATTTACTTGGCTGTTTTAAGTTTGATGATGAAATAAATATCAAGCTGGAGCGGCTTTATTTGTATTCTATGCTTTCAAAGGATAGCGATTTGAGAGTGAGCAAATTTAATTCGATGGATGATCGTGTAAAGTCGCTGTATTCTAAAGTTGGTGCTGCAAATTCTTTCATTCGTCCTGAACTCCTGAAAATCCCTGATAAAATTTTATTAAAAATGATTGAATCGAATAAAGAATTAAAGATTTATAAACATAATATTGGTGACCTTCTCCGTTCAAAAGAATACACACTATCAAATCCTGAAGAAAAAATTCTGGCCATGGCTTCTGAGCTTGCTCAGACTCCTTATAACACTTTTTCTATCTTTACAAATGCAGATCTCAAACTACCATTTATTGAGGATGATAGTGGAAATGTAACAGAGCTATCTCATGGCAGATTTTATT
>Ga0307423_1001784_pt1 | contig 12663 bp, 10 predicted proteins | sample SalMarWE160310MG_FD_202154 | JGI IMG/M metagenome (GOLD analysis project Ga0307423, IMG submission 202154) | Salt marsh sediment microbial communities from the Plum Island Ecosystem LTER, Massachusetts, United States - WE1603-10 | ecosystem: Environmental > Aquatic > Marine > Intertidal zone >...
AAGCGGAAGAACGTCCCTTACCATCGGAACGGGACCTGCTACAAGACCAGCTAAGGTCGCGCTTCGCACAAAGAGACGAGCACACAGCTCGTCTCTTTTCGTTTGCCACAACGGTAGGGTACGACACGCCGCGGACGTACTGACCGGCCTCGCAGTGCTCCCCGTCGTCGACGACGCGATCAGAACGCTTGTGCGAATTGGGGCTTGACTAGAACGTATGTTCGTGGTATAATGTACGTAACCTGAACAGACGTTCGAAGAGAGGAGTATCGCCATGGCCCTATCGCGACGACAGGAGCGGATGCTCGACTTCATACGGATTTTTGTCGGCGAGCACCAGTTCCCACCCACTATTCGCGAGATCGGCGAGGCGGTGGACATTTCATCGACCTCGGTCGTAAACTATAACCTGAACGCGCTCGAGAAAAAGGGCCTGATCGAGCGGGACCGTAATGTATCGCGCGGCCTGCGCATCGTGGAAGACGAGGAGACGTCGTCCTCGGTCCCAAACGTCGTGCGCATTCCACTGTTGGGCCGTATTGCGGCGGGCGAGCCGATCCCCGTCCCGGACGAGATCACGGACTTTCGGATCTTTGGTGATGATGCGGTCGAGGTAGCGACAGGGATGCTGGAAGATACCGACGGCATCTATGCCCTCGAGGTGCGTGGCCGGTCTATGATCGATGCCCTGATCAACGACGGGGACATTGTGGTGATGAAGCACCAGAACCACGCGGACAATGGAGACATGGTTGCTGCTCGTCTGCGAGATGACAACGAGACCACGCTCAAGCGCTTCTACCTAGAGGGGGACCGGGTACGGCTTCAGCCTGCGAACCCTGACATGGAGCCAATCTACGTACCAGCGAGGAACGTCGAGGTGCAAGGCAAGGTCGTGATGGTCATCCGCAAACTCAACTAGCCGATCGCCGCTTTCCACGCTGTTTGCCGGGCCGTTCTACGCCCGGCTCCCTTTTCGCTCGATAGTAGAACACATGTTCTAATTCACGGAGGGAGCAGAGATGGACAGGCAGATACATCTCGAGTATCTGGCAGACCGGATCGAGGCGACGCTGGCCTCGCACAAGGTGAGGAGCCGCGTCGCTGGCGGGACGGTGACGCCGCGCTTTGTGCGGTTCGACCTGCTTCTGGGCAAGGGCACGCGCCTGCGGCGCGTGCACGATCTCACCGAAGAGTTGGCGCTGGCGCTCGAGGCGCCGGCGTGCCGGGTGCTGCGCAGGCAGGGACGGCTACAGGTCGAGGTGCCAAGGGCGGACCCGCAGCGCATTCCGTTCCTGCGGGTCTGTGGGCAGATCGAGCGGACGCCACCTGTCACGGCATTGGTAGGCCTGGACGAAGATGCCGTGCCTGTTCTGATCCGGTTCCCGAGCCCAGACGTGGCTCATGTGCTGGTCGCGGGGAATACTGGCAGTGGCAAGACCATGCTGGCGCGGACGATCGCGCTCTCCCTAGCGATGCTCAATCCCCCTCGCAGCGTGCAGATGGTGCTGATCGATCCCAAGCGGCGTGGCTTTGCTCCGCTGTCCGGGCTGCCGCACTTGCTGACGCCGCTGATCGACAGCACCAGCCGTGCTGCGTTGCTAATGGGACGCCTGGTGGAAGAGATGGAGCGACGTGACCGGTGCGCGTGCAGTGAGCCGCGGATCGTGGTGTTCATCGACGAGCTGGCCGACCTGGTGATGGCTGGCAGGCGCTCGATCGAGAGGCCGCTGACGCGTCTGGCACAGCGGGGCAGGGAGGCCGGCATTCACCTCGTCGCCTGCACGCAGCATCCCACGGCGCGCGTGGTCGGCAGCTTGGTCAAGAGCAATTTCCCCGTGCGTATCGTAGGCAGCGTTGCCTCGGCGGAGGATGCCAAGGTTGCCTCCGGACTGCCGCGCACTGGCGCACAGTTGCTCATGGGCCAGGGCGACTTTATCCTGATTGCGCGTGGCGAGCAGTTGCGGGTGCAGGGCCCGTACATCAGTACCGGCGAGGTGAGACGGCTTGTCACCACGTTGTCGGGAGGGCACCGGAGAGAGCCAGGGTGGGGAGAGCGTTTCCTGGGGATGACACGCCGGTTGGGTGAGATGGCACAGCAAGTGTCGTTCCTGGACAAGGTAGGGCAGCATGCGGCGACGTAGGGGCGGGCGAACGTACACGACCTATGACCAGGGCAGTCAGGTGGACGTGAAGCGAATCGCCGCCCTCGTGGCTGTAGCGTTTGCTGTCACGTTGGCGGTCGTGGTCGGCACGCGGCTGAGCAGCGATGCGATCGCGGTGCTCGTGGGTGTGGTGGCCGGTGTAGCAGCGAGTATCCCCACGGCACTGCTGCTGATCGTGGTGACGCGTCGTCGCAAAGAGGAAGACGACGATGAGACGTACTACCAGGATCGCCGTCGTGACGGCCCGCCGGTGATTGTCGTTGCGCCCGGCAGCGCTCCGCAGACGCTGCCTGAGTACATGGGCAACTATCAGGCACAGCTTGCTCCGCCAACGGACCGGCGCCACTTTCGGGTCATGGGTTACGATGACGACGAGCTGGAGCCGCTGAGGACAGAACGCGACGGCAACCGCTGGTACGAGGAGTAGCTGCAGGCCTCGCTTATGGCTGACCGCTGAAGCCGCCGATGAGCGTATCGAGGGCGAGGGTAGCTTCGGTCTGGCCGGTCTTGATCGCCACATCGACTTCGAGCAGCTTGTGATAGATAGTGTGTAGCTGTTTCATAGAGTAGTTGTGACTCTGGGCGAGGATCTTGCGGATCGGGTATGGGCTCTGGTGCAGCGCGTGTGCAAGGGCACTGACCGCTGGAAACTGGGGAGAGAGCTCCTTGACCTGGATCATGAGCCGGAACTGGCGCGTGATCATGCCGAGGATGCCCAGAGGATGCTCGCCCATCGCGAGCAGGTCGTGGTAGGTGCTCGCTGCCAGAGAGCCGTTGCGCTGTCCGAGGGCGTCGACGAGGTCAAAGATGTTTCCCTGGCGCGCTTGTGGGGTCAGTGTGTGTACGTCGTCCTCCGTGATCGCGCGCTGGCCGTCCGTGTAGGCCACGAGTTTCTGCACTTCGTGATGAAGCTTGTACAGGTCATCACCAACAAAGGTGCACAGTGCATGCACAGCCTGGGACTCGATGTGCCCGCCTTCCTGACTGACTCGCTGGTAGACCCAGCGAGTCAGTGCGTGTTCGGACGGCTGGGCAAACGCGCGTTCGTAGCCGTCCTCCTGTGAGCGGGCGAGTGCCAGAACCGGATGCCGATGGGGCAATGGGCGGTCCTCGACAAAGACGAGCCGCGTCGTCGGCGGGAGGTGAGGAAGGTGCTCGATCAGGCGTTCGAGGAACTGCTGGTCTGTGACACCTGCACCTCGCTGTGCCAGCCGTGTGAGCAGCCCGCTGACGATGATCAGGCGCCGATCGGACAGGAACGGCAGGCTGTCACAGTGCTGGCGCAGCTCTTCCCAGGTGACGGTCCGCCCGTCCAGGAGGGTCGTGTTGAGCTCTGCCATCCCGGTATCGTCCATCCGGTCGCGAAGCCGGTCCAGTTCCTCGGTCTGGGTATAGATATCGTCCCCGTGGAGTACATAGAACACGGCCTAGGCCTCTGTGCTCACGAGCTCGACGCGGTGGACGGGCGTCTGACCAGACTGGCCGTAGCTGATTCGGGCCTCGACGCTGCCGAGCAGGTGAGGATCGGTCGTGACCCACTGCTGCACCGCTGTTCCCAGCGGTTGGGCAAAGAGCAGGGCGAGCGTAGAGAGTAGCACGACCAGGGGCAGCCTGGTGCGACGGTCCCGGTCGCTTCCAGGCAGCATGGCCAGGAAGGAGACGAGCCCGACCAGCGTGCCCGCAGTGACGATGTTCGTGCCGCAGCGTGGGTGGACAGCGAGATAGCTCTCCCCGCGGCGCAGGCGGGCCAGTGCTTCCTGAACTGCGCTCTGGACAACATCGGTGGAGACGTGCCCGTGGATATAGAAGCCAAATGGACCGCTCCAACCGACGAGGTGCAAGGTCGGGAAGCGACGATTGAGCAGGTGTATAGTCGCATGTTCGACGGCGTGGTTGCGACGGGTCTGGGAAATGGCACGTGCGAGATGACGTATCATTACTCGATAAGTCCTTCCGTTGGCGGTGGCGGCACTGGCAAGGCCACCACGACCAGGCGATGTGTGTTATTCGTGTAGGGCCAGCAGGTCACCATAGTCAGGCGCTCGTCGTCAGTAGGCAGGATCCAGGAGGCGTTCTGCAGGCGAACCTCCAAAGGCTCTCCCTTTTCCTTGAGGATCATCTTTTGCTCGACCGCATAGTAGTAGACCTGATCCCCCACATAGACCAGCACGCGGTCACCGACCTCCACGTCGACCAGGTAGCGGAATACCTCCCCCTTGATGTTGTGGTGCCCATTGAGGACGACGTTCCCTCCCTGGCCTGGGTAGGCCGAGGTCTTGTGCCAGCTAACTGCATTGTCGGCAACTTGCCAGACGATCTGGCTCTGCCCTCCCTGCTCGACCACGTACCAGCCGATCGGCACGACCGACGCGTCGAGATCGATCGACGGGATAATGAGGCGGTCCGGTGGTCCCGAGACGGGTGTCGGGGTGGGTGTCGGGTGGAGGGGCGGAAGCCGCAGCGGCGGCCTGTCGTCGGCCGGTGTCGCGCTCGCTCTCGGTCGAAGGACAGGCCACGCGTCTACGTCGGGTGTTGCCGTCGCCCACGGCGTGGTTGTTGCCGTCGCGGTGGCCCAGCCAACCGCATAGCGAACGGGCGTCGAGGTAGCGGTCGGCGGGACCGAGGTGGCAGTCTGCGTTGTGGTTGGTCGGCCCGAGAGGGTGGTGCTGGTGGGCTCGTAGCGCGTTGCGTTGGCTGCGGCGATGGCGGCGGCCTGTGCAGCAGCCTGCCGGTCGAAGTGATAGTCACGGATCGCCAGCACGAGGCCCGCCCCAACAACCATAACGCCGAGCCAGATCGACAGGCTGCTGACGAGAGCCAGCCGCTCGACCCGGCTCAGCGAGGACCAATCCAGTCTGCGCCTGATTTCATCCATCATAGTCTCTTCCCCTGTTCCTTTGAGCTATTATACAACAGCGTTCTTGCCCTAGTCAATCAGGCCGCGCGGCCTCCCTGCAGCCTCGATGCGTTTGACAAATCACGCGGGATGGGATATCTTGGAATAGAGGGCTGTGTGGCAAGATGAGGAGGGAAGCAGTCATCCTCCGATGCTACACGATGGTCGACGCCTCGAACTCGATGTTGTCTTGGTGGGCTCGCCTTGGGGCGAAGGTAGAGCCCCCCTCGACTAGGGAAGGATCCCTGCACATGGCCAACAAGATACTCGTGATCGACGACGACGTTGGGCTCCTCACGCTACTCAAGATGGGGTTGGAGCGGGAAGGCTTCACCGTCACAACTGCTGAGAGCGGCAAGGAGGGGCTGCGGAAGGCCTACGATATCCGCCCCGATGCGATCATCCTGGACATCATGATGGCAGAGATGGACGGATGGACCACGTGCCAGCGTCTTCGCCAGGTATGCGATACGCCGATTATCATGCTGACGGCCAAGTCAAGTGGGAAGGACGCGATCAGAGGACTCTCTCTGGGAGCGGATGACTATATCTCCAAGCCGTGCAGCTTTGACGAGCTCAAGGCACGCATCTACAGCATCCTCAGGAGGAACGGCCAGAGCCTTCCAACGGTGCAACCAGATACATACGATGATGGGAACCTCTATGTCAATCTGAGAATGCGGACGGTCAGGCGGGATGGCAAGACCGTAGAGCTGACACCGACCGAGTCAAAACTGCTCATGTATCTGGTCAGCCGACGCGGGCGGATCATTCCACACCGGGAGTTGCTCGTCAATGTGTGGGGACCCGAGTATGAGGATGAGGCCAAGTACCTCAGCGTTTATGTCCGCTATCTCCGCCAAAAGATAGAGGCCGATCCCAGCAGACCACACTATATCCGGACGCGCTGGAAAGTAGGCTACTACTTTGTCACTGACCAGAGCGTCGGACGGGATGGGTAGAGCGCACCGATGGCCGGAGAAAAGATCCTGATCGTTGACGACAAGCCGGAAGCAGCAGCGTTCTGCGACGAATATCTTTTTCGTCCGCACGGCTACGTTCCGCTGATCGCGCATGACGGCGCTCAAGGCCTGGACATGGCGCTTGGCGAACGCCCGGACCTGATGATCCTCGATTTCCGCCTTCCCCGGATGTCTGGTCTGGACGTGCTTCGTGCCCTTCGCGACAAGCAGGTCGAGCTGCCGGTGATCTTTACGACCGCCTACGGATCGCAGGAGGATATCGCCGAAGCATTCCGTCTGGGAGTCAAGGATTACTTGACCAAGCCTTTTGACGCTTCCGAGATGCTGTCTGTGGTCCGGCGCGTGCTGGCAGAGAAGCGCCAGCAAGATGATCAGGAGCGCCGCCAGAGTGAGCTGGAACGCCAGGTCAAGAAGTTGAGCACACTGTATGGATCGAGCGTGCAGAGTGTGCTAAACCATATCGTCGAGTCTGCGGTCGCGATCTCTGGGGCTGAAGAGGGCTATCTGCTTCTCCTCGATGAGCGTTCGGACGAGCTCTATATGCGCTCAGCGCTGAACATGGGGGAGGGATTTGCCAGCGAGTTTCGTCTTCGGGTCAAGGACACCATCGCGGGGCAGGTGGTGGAAAGCGGTGAGCCGATCCGCTTCAGCCAGCACGACGCAGGCGACAACCTAAAGATCAAGACGGGGTACCTGGTCAAGGCTGTCGTGAACGTTCCTCTGTGCATCGATCAGCGGATCATTGGCGTCTTGGGAGCGGATAACCGCATATCGTCGGCGCCCTTTACGCAGACGGACCTGGACTTGCTCGTGTCCCTCGCTGACCATGCGGCGACGGCAATCGCGAATGCGAGCCTATACGAGGACATCCACCGCACGTTGGTCCGCCGGGTGCGTGAGCTGACGACCATGCAGCAGTTTGCCCAGGATCTTAACGCGGTGATGGACGTGCGCCGCATAGCTGGCATCGTCCTACATCATTGCACGGGGGTCACCTCGGCTGAAGGTGGCCTGGTTGGGATCCGGTCGAGGGGTGTGACAGAGTGGGTCGCGGCAGGCTATCTCGCCTCACTACCGGCAGATCCGCGGTGGTCTCCTGACTGGGAGTCGATCGCAGGTGGGATCGCAGGCCATGGGCTCGAACCCGCTACGACGGCGGTAGACGGTGGCCGTTCCTGGGTGTCCGGTAGCGGCATGACACGTTCTCAGATGGTCGTCCCTATTCGCCGTGCCGGCAGGACTCTTGGGCTGATTGACCTTGAGAGTTCTCGGCCCACAGCATTCAGCGGAAGCGACCGGCAACTGGTCGTTGCGCTGGCAGACCGAGCTGCCGTGGCGGTCGAGAATGCCCGGCTGTTCGACGCGGTCGTGAATGAGCAGCGCAAGACCAAGCTCGTCCTTCACAGTATCGCCGATGGGGTCTATACAGTCGACCGCGGCCTACATATCACCGGTTTCAACACGGCAGCGGAACGAATCATGGGCTGGCGCGAATCAGAAGTGATGGGCACGTCATGCGTCGAGGTGTTCCAGGATGCCGCGGGTGGTGGATATCACCAGTGCGAACTGATCCGGGAGGCGATGGAACAGGGTCGTTCGCTCTCTTCCACCCCTGAAGACCCGCCCGTCCGTACGCGCGATGGAGATGCTGTCTATCTTTCGAGCAGCACCGCGCCCTTGCACTCGCAAGAGGGACAGATCGAGGGTGCGGTGGTCGTTTTTCGTGACGTGTCCTCCGATCGCGAGCTGGATCGACTCAAGTCGGATTTTGTGTCGATGATCTCTCACGAACTCCGCTCACCCTTGGCGAGCCTGAGCGCAGCCCTCGAGCTGTTGACGAGCATCACCGAGGACCAAGAAGAAGCTCAACGAACGCTCCAGATTGCGCGCGCGAACGAGCGCCGTCTGACACGGCTGACGGAAGACATTCTGAGTGTCTCCCGTCTAGAGGCAGGTCAGATGCGAGTGAGCTGCGAGCCTGTGACACTAGGGCCTGTCCTGAAGCGGGTCGTTCGTCTGGCACAGATGGCGGCCAAGCAGCATAAACTGATTCTGACGCTACCTGAGCGACTGCCATTCGTGCTGGCAGACCACACCAAGGTAGAGATCATAGCCAGCAACCTTGTCATCAACGCGATCAACTATTCGCCGAACGGTGGACGGGTCCTGATCAAGGTCGAGGGACCCGTCGGCAGCGAGGTCATTGTCTCGGTGATGGACGAGGGCGTGGGGATCCCAGAGGAGCACCTCGGCAGAGTATTCGATCGCTTCTATCGAGTAGACACGAGCGACGGGCGTCGGGTCTATGGCCACGGGTTGGGCCTGTATATTACCAAGCAGCTCATCGAGCTGCAGGGAGGACGTATCTGGGTCCAGAGCATCGAGGGCAAAGGCTCGTGTTTCTCGTTTTCCCTGCCTGTCGAGCAAGAAGCCGATTTCGATGAGGGCTGACTCTCGGCGAGGGATCCGGCGGCTGGATCGTGGGCTCAGGTTCTTGTCTTCTCTCCGCGGTTTCCCCTCTCGTCAAGGACTCTAGCCAAATTCCAAACTATTCACTATGCAATCCTGATATTTACTTCCTATAATGGGAATAATGGCCACCAATTGAAGGCGCTGCCTGTCTCACTGCAGGCTCCCGGTGCGTCTCATGGAAGGTGGAGCAGTCTGGCTTGCCCCGCACTATGCGTCGGAGGTGGAGAGAGTGATGACCCATTCCCCGGAAAGAGGACAGACATGGATGCTGTTGTGATCGCGCGGGCACCAGTCTGTGTTCCCCTAGGTGGGGACATGGGCGGGTTTGCGGGTGCATACGAGAGATCGGGGGGGGCGGTGATCTGTGCGGCGACCGGCTACTCGGTGTATGCCCTCCTGGAGCCCAGCCGCCTAGATGGCGTTCACGTAACGTTTGCCGGCGCCAGTACAAGATCTGGACAGCACACCGGCAACGACAGGAAAAGCGGTATTCAGCTCGATCTGCTCGACTCCATCGTGCGTCGGTTTGGTGCCTTTGGTCATCAGAATGTATTCGTCACCTCGCAGTTCCCCCAAGTAGGTGTCCGGCTGCAGGGCAGTCTGGCGGTGGCAACGCTCAAGGCCATTGCCTTTCGCTGTGGCCTTGACCTGGAACCCTACGCTCTGGCGCAGTTGGCCTGCGACATTGGGAGTGCTACCTCGGATACGACCTGTCCTCAGTACGTTCATTATGCGGCAGCTCTGGGTGGGCTGTGTGTCCTTACCCGGTCATCCGGCAAGATGGTCGTGGAGCGGATCGAAGTGCCCCCTGATGCCAGGCAAGCGCTCGAACAGAGGTTGATGGTGTTTGTAGCGCTGAACCACGGTCGTGGTGATGCCAGAGCCCACCCAGTGGCAAGTGACCATCGACACGCACGCGAGACGGATGAGCCGGATGTGGAGCCGATCAAAGAACTCGTTCGGGCAGCACGATCGGAGTTAGGGGACGGCGACCTCGATGCCTTTGGCCGTTTGCTGCATCGCCTATGGGTCGCGGGGCACGGGGTTGGGGAGCGAGACGGTCTTCTCAGACAAAGCTACGATTCAGCCCTGGCAGCGGGCGCGGTGGGTGGGACGGCTCTGTCTGGTGCCGACGGGACATGTCTGATCCTCTGCTGTCCACCGGAGCGCCAAGATGATGTGGCGCAAAAGCTCGCGGTGTATGGCTTCGAGCGGTGGCCGCTGGCCTTGGCGGATGAAGGGGTCTATGCCCTGCAGGGCGTTCCATGGTCGAGATCCGAGACAGGCTCTCCGGCCGCCTGGTTACAGCCCTTTGCGCCGTCGCCCACCCTTTTCGCTCAGGAAGAACCGGGTTAAGGAATGCCTGATCTGGCCTGTACTGGAGCAGTCTTGTCTCCCTCTGTGGTAGGCATCCTGGTATGCCGCTGTCCGAGGGGAGAGCGCTAAGCTGATCTTTACCTTCTGCAGGAACTAGGGTCGTCCAAGGATCGCGGGAGGGGCTTGCTCGATCCAGAGATGGAGGACAGACTGACGTGATGAGGCTGGTCAGGCGTGCATTGGCCTGGATTCCGTTCTTGCTCTTCCTGATCTTGCCGCGATACGAGCAACCCCTCACGGCTCAGAGCCCAGTGTTCGCACAAAGCAGTCAGCGACGCGAACCTGAGCTACTTGCCAGTGATACCGCGCTCCTGGTGGGGGCCTCCAAGTGTGTGACCGACACCGTAGGCGACGTCGGAGAGGTGCCCTGGCCGTTAGCTTCACCCCTCACAGCGCCAGATGCTGAGGATATGCTCTTGGCCTTGCAGGAGGCAGGATGTGACGGCGCTGAGAGCCTCGCCGATGAGACCTCGTGCGATTGTGTCCAGCCGTGTGATTCCTGCGTTCACCTCGAGAAGACGGGACCGACCTCTGCGCAGCCGGGCGAGCAGATCACCTATACTTTTACGGTCACAAATTGTGGCAACGAGCCGCTCTTGGACACGTGGGTCATCGATCCCCTCGTGTTTGGCTGTGACGGGCGGAAGGTCGGATATCTGCAGCCGGGACAATCTTACAGCTTGACGGGATCCTATGTCGTGCCTGCCGAAAAGTGCGGCGATCTGGTCAACTGGGCCTGGGCCGTCGGATATTCTTGCCACTGTTCAAAAGTGTACGACAAGGCTTTGTGGGTGGTGGACGTGCCCTGTGCGCCCGAACCGACCCCGGCTGTAGAGGTCGCAAAGGGTCCCCAGGTCCAGACTGTCGAATATGGCGCGAGTGCTACGTTCGCAATCACGGTGACGAACGTAGGCGAGGTGGATCTGGAATCTGTCATAGTAGATGACCCTCGTGTCCCGGAATGCAGTCGCACTCTGGACACACTGGCCGTCGGCTCTAGTGAGAGCTACCAGTGTACCCTCCCCGATGTAACGCTGTCGTTTACCAACGTCGTCGCCGTGACCGCCACTACGTCCTCGGGCCAGGCCGTGTCCGATCAAGATGAAGCGCGTGTGCTGGTTGCCACACCAGCTATCGAACTCTCCAAAAGCCCCGATCTACTGCCGGTTGAGCGTGGAGGCATTGTCACTTTCACTATCGCGGTGAGCAACCCAGGTGGGGTAGCGCTCGGCCCAGTCATCGTGCAGGATGCACTTGCACCAGATTGTGACCGCGTCCTAGATGCCCTGCTGCAAGGGGCGAGCGTCCAGTACCAGTGCGTCTCGCCGCAGGTCACTGCCTCGTTCACCAACACAGCCTCAGTCACAGCCACGACGCCCAACGGCTCGACGGTAGTGGCGCAGGATCAGGCCAGGGTGGTGGTTGGGGGGCTCGATATCGAAAAGTACCTGGGTATCGGTGGGGAGCCGGAGTGGCAAGAGGCGGACAGCCCTCCGGGACCGGCCGTGTACGTCAGCACGCCGGTCTGGTTCTGGCTGATGGTACGGAACAGTGGCGACATCGAGCTGTCGAACCTCGTGCTGACCGATTCGGCTGTTGACCTGGCTTCTTATCCCGAGTGTACTCCTCCGCCGGCACTGCAGCCGGGAGAGCCGTTTGATTGTATCGTGGGTCCCCTCTTGGCAGAGATGGGACAGCATTCGGACACGGGACAGATCACGGGTGAGTTCGCAGGCAGCGCCTTTAGCGCTGGGGACCGTGTCTACTACCTGGGATATGATGGGTCCGGCGCGTCGATCGATCTCGAAAAGTACATCGCCATCGACGGCGGGGAGTGGCAGGACGCCGACAGTGTCGAGTCGGCCCCCGAAGTCCCTGCTGGACCTGACGATCATTCTCTGGTCCAGTTTCTGTTCGCTGTGATAAACACGGGATCTGTTCCGCTGGATGACGTGTCCGTCGTGGATACGGACCTGGACCTGAGCTCGTGTGCTCCGCGCCCCGCGCCGCTGGATCCCGGCGCGTCCTACGAGTGTATCGTGGAGCTGCCAAGAGCGATGCCCTGCCTCCAGACTAACGTCGCCACAGCAACGGGCTACTATACCGGCCTGCCTTACAGAGACACGGACGCCGTCCACTACCTTGGCGTTCCATGCAGCACGCCGACGGTCTACCGCACCTACTTCCCCTTCATCATGCGCTAGAGGTATGTCTGGGCGCAACTGGTAGCCATCTCATCGTCCTCCGTTAGGTATCGGATAGGCATTACGCGACCGAGAATGGTATGCTTGATGGCATACCGGACAACTCGTGATTAGGGGAGGACGAACATGACGAGAAGAACATCGTTGGTGGCTGGTTGTGCACTGATCGGCATCGGCTTGGTGGCCTTGGCGCTCACTGTGCTTACACCACTGCTGGGTCTACGCATGTGGCACGTACTGCCCCTATGGCGACTATGGCCACTGACCGTGGTGAGCGTGGGGCTGGGTTTCGTGCTGCCGCCATTTCTGTATCCCTCGCGGCGCGGGCTCGGAGGCCTGTTCATCCCGGGAGTGCCTATTCTGACCACCGGTGGCATCCTCTTGCTGACCAGTGCGCTGGGCTGGTGGGGTACATGGGCATGGCTGTGGCCGCTCGAAGTACTCGCCGTAGCTGCCGGGTTCGTGCTGGCTGCCTTCTGGCTGCGGGTGATCTGGCTCCTCATCCCGGCGATGATCGTCGGTGCGAACGGAGTGCTGTTTCAGTTCTGTGCCGTCACCGGCCTGTG
>Ga0307423_1001785_pt1 | contig 12661 bp, 11 predicted proteins | sample SalMarWE160310MG_FD_202154 | JGI IMG/M metagenome (GOLD analysis project Ga0307423, IMG submission 202154) | Salt marsh sediment microbial communities from the Plum Island Ecosystem LTER, Massachusetts, United States - WE1603-10 | ecosystem: Environmental > Aquatic > Marine > Intertidal zone >...
TGAGAATGCTCAGGATATCTTTCAGCTCGCCGATGATGCGCGACTTGTCCTCGGGCGCTTGGCTGGGGGCGGCTTGTCCGCTTTTTTGGGGCTCAGGCTGGGACTGGGCCATTTCTGCCAACCGGCGACGGGCGCCGGCAATGGTATAGCCCTGGCCATGCACCAGGTGCTGCACCAGCGCCAAGATTTCCACATCCCGGCGGTGGTAGATGCGGCGTCCGCTGGGAGCGCGGGTAGGCTGGATTTGGGGAAATTCGCTCTCCCAAAAGCGCAGCACATGAGTCTCCACGCCCAGGAGCTTGGCGACCTGGCCAATGCGGAAGTAAGGCTGGTCCGGGATGCTAAGAACCGTAGCCTGGCTTTCCCGGACGCGCTCGGTCATTGCCTTAAGGTCCCCTGGAAGCGCTCCAGCAGCTCCTGCACCACCTCTTCGTGGGCCGGGCGCACCTTTTCCTCGGTCAGAGTGCGTTCCGGGCTGCGGTAGCGGAAACGGAAGGCGATGGATTTTTGGCCTTTGGCCAGGGGCTTGCCCCGGTAGAGATCAAATATCTCCACCCCGGAGAGCCATTTCTTGGCCTTTTTGCTCTTGGGCTCGCGGGCGACATTCAGCATGTCACCGGCTCCCACCGCCTCACTCACCACGATGGCCACATCGCGCACCACCTCGGGATAGCGGGGCAGGGGGGTATAGGCCTTGCCAGCCGGCGCCAGTTCCACCATGCGGTCGAAATCCAGCTCAAAGGCGTAGACCGGCACATCCAAGTCATGAGCCGCCGCCACCTTGGGGTGCACCTTGCCCAATTCGCCCATGAGCAGCTTGCCTTGCCGAACCTGGCAGCAGGTACCGGGCTCGAAGTAGGGCGGCGTCTTTTCCGGCGCGGCAAAGGACAGGTCGTTCAGCCCCAGGCCGTTCAGCACATACTCCACCGCGCCGCGGGCGTGGGCCAGGCTCACGTTCTCCTCGCCGGTCCACCAGCTGACCGGCGCGGCCAAACCGCACAGGACGCCGCCCAGGCGGGCCGGCTCCTGGGGCAGCTTGGCGCCTTCGGTGTGCCAGAACACCTTGCCGACCTCAAAGAGCGCCACATCCGGCACCGAAAATGATACGTTGCGCCGGCAGGCGGTCAAAAGGCCCGGCAGCAAGGTGGTGCGCAGAACCGATTGATCCTCGGATAGAGGATTGAGCAGTTTCACCACCAGCCGGCGGGGGTCACCCTCGGCCAGACGCAGGTTTTCCATGAATTTGGGATGGGCGAAGGAGAGGCTGATGGCCTCGTCGAAACCCAGGCCGCACATGAGATCGCGGCTGCGCTCCCGCACCACCTGGTTCCAGGCGCGGGGCTTGGCTGCTATCGGCGCCCAGGGGAGCTTGGCCGGGATGTTGTCAAAGCCCACCAGCCTGGCCACTTCCTCGGTCAGATCCACCGGCCGCTCCAAATCGGTGCGCGCGGCGGGCGGTTCGGTGGTGATTAGATCAGGGTCGCCGGTGCTTTCCACCTTGATGCCCAGGCGCAGCAAGGGCTCCACCACCTGCTCCCGGCTGAGCGGCAGGCCCAGATACTTTGCGGTGCGGCTCACGCTTAAGGGTATCTGCACGGGCTGGTAGGGCTTTGGGTAGACGTCCAGCGCGCCGGCCGCCACCTTGCCGCCGGCCAGCATCGCCAAGAGTTCTGCCGCCCGGTCGGCCGCCAGGGCGCAGCCCTCCAGGTCGATGCCACGCTCAAAGCGGAAGGAGGCTTCAGTGGAAAGACCCAAGCGCTTGCTGGTGCGTCGGGTGTTTAAGGCGTTGAAAAAGGCGCTCTCGATGAGCACGTCCTGGGTATCGTCTTCGATTTCGCTGTTCAAACCGCCCATAACCCCGGCCAGGGCCACCGGCTTTTCGCCGTCGCAGATGAGCAGCATGCCGGCCTCCAGCTTGCGCTCCTGGCCGTCCAGGGTGGTGAAGCGCTCGCCTTCAGCGGCCACGCGCACATGGATGCGCCCGCCGGCCAAGCGGGCGAAGTCGAAGCCGTGCAGGGGCTGGCCGCGTTCCATGAGCACGTAGTTGGTGACATCCACCACGTTGCTGATGGGGCGCACCCCGCAGGCGCGCAGACGATCGCGCATCCAGAGCGGCGAGGGCCCGATCTTGACCCCGCGCACCAGGCGGCCAACGTAACGGGGGCAGCCGTCAGGGTCGGCCACGGTGATGGCGGCATCGGCCTCGATGCGGGGCTCATGCTCATCAATCTCTATGGCCGGGATGGTGAGCGCCCGGCCAGTGGCCGCGGCCACATCGCGGGCTATGCCCAAAATGGAAAGCGCATCGCCCCGGTTAGGGGTGATGGACACCTCCAGCACGATGTCTTCCAGGTTAAGCGCCTGGATCACATCCAGGCCGGGTTGGAGATTCTGGTCAAGCTCCATGATGCCGGAGTGGTCGTCGGAAAGCCCCAGCTCCCGCTCCGAGCAGAGCATGCCCGAGCTTTCCACGCCGCGGATCTTGGCCTTTTTGACCACCATGCCCTCGCCCAGGTCCGCCCCCACCACGGCCAAGGCGCCCACCATGCCCTTGTGAAGATTGGGCGCGCCGCAGACGATCTTCTCCTGGCCGGAGCCGGTGTCCACCAAGGCCAGACGCAGCTTGTCCGCGTCGGGATGGGGTTCCACCTCCAACACCTTGGCCGTTACCACCTTGCCCGCCCAGGTAAATCGATGCTCCACCGCGTCGATCTCCAAGCCGGCCATGGTGAGCAAATGGGCCAACTCCTCGGGAGACAAACCGTGGTCAACGAATTCACCCAGCCATTTAAGCGGAACGAGCATGGTTCAAGCCTTTTTTGCAGGGGGAAGCCGGGAGGATTTTTTACCCGCCGGCACCCCTTTCGGAACATTATGCAGGGCTTTGGCCCCTGTCACAATCGGGACGGGTCAATTAAAAACTAAAATTGCCGCAAAAAGCGCAGGTCGTTTTCATAGAACATGCGCAGGTCGTCAATGCCCCAAAGCAGCATGGCCACCCGTTCTATGCCCATGCCGAAGGCAAAGCCGGTCACCTTGTCCGGGTCGTAGCCCACGGCCTTGAACACGTTGGGGTCCACCATGCCCGAGCCCAGGATTTCCAGCCAGCCGGTGTGGCTGCACACCCGGCAGCCGCTGCCCTTGCAGACCACGCAGCCGATGTCCACCTCGGCCGATGGCTCGGTGAAGGGGAAGAAGCTGGGGCGGAACCTAAGCGGCACGTCCTGGCCGAACACCTGGTGCACAAAGGTGGTGAGCACCCCTTTCAGGTCCGCAAAGGAGATGCCTTCCTCCACCATCAGGCCTTCCACCTGGTGGAACATGGGGGAGTGGGTGGCGTCGGAATCGCGCCGGAAGGCCTTGCCCGGGCATACTATGCGCACCGGCGGCGGCTGGCTTTCCATGGTGCGCACCTGCACGGGACTGGTGTGGGTCCTAAGCACCACGTCGTCGGCCACATAGAAGGTGTCCTGCATGTCCCGGGCCGGATGGTCGGGAGGCATGTTCAGCGCCTCAAAGCAATACCAGTCCAGTTCCACCTCCGGGCTTTCCACCACGTCGAAGCCCAGGCTCACGAACACTTCCAAGATGAGGCGCTCGGCCTGGGTGATGGGGTGCGGCCGCCCCCGGCGGGGGCGAACCCCCGGCAGGGTGAGGTCCTCGGCGCCGCGCGCAGGCCTAGCAGCCGCGGCCTGATCCAGGCGCTCCTCGGCCTGGGCCAGGGCGTCGGCCACCTCCTCCTTGAGCGCGTTGACCGCCTGCCCAAAGGCAGGGCGCTCCTCGGGCGGGAGGCTGCCGGTCTGGCGCAGGAGCACGGTCAGTTCTCCCTTGCGGCCAAACAGTCTGGTCTTGAGGTCGTTCAGGGCCTGGAGGTCTGGCAGCTGGGCCACGGCCTGGAGAGCCTTTTCCTTGAGCGCCTGTAGCTCCTCGGGTTTCATATACCCTCTTGTGCTGGAACGGGCGCCTTAGGCTCCCTTGGCCATCTCCGCCACAGCAGCGAACCCTGCCGGGTCGCTCACTGCGATGTCGGCCAGGACCTTGCGGTCCAAAGCCACCTCAGCCTTCTTCAAGCCGCTGATAAATCGGCTGTAGCTGAGGCCGTGCTCGCGGGCCGCGGCATTGATGCGCACGATCCACAGTTTGCGGAAGTCGCGTTTCTTGGCCTTGCGGTCACGGAAGGCAAAGGAAAGGGCGCGATCCACAGTTTCAGTGGCGGTGCGGAAAAGCTTCCGGCGGCCGCCCACATAGCCCTTGGCCAGCTTCAGCACTTTATTGCGGCGGCGCCGGGCCCTGAATCCACGCTTTACTCTTGGCATGTCTAAATACTCCTAAATCGTGCCTGCGGCCTATAGGTAAGGCAGCAGGCGCTTGAGGGCGCCCTGGTTGGTCGCATCAGCCAGGGAGGATTTGCGCAAGTTGCGCTTTTGCTTGGGCGATTTGTGGCCCAGAAGATGGCTGGCGTAAGCCTTGTTGCGCTTGAATTTGCCGGAACCGGCTTTTCTGAAGCGCTTGGCCGCAGCCCGATTGGTTTTGATCTTGGGCATTTCTATACTCCTTACAAGAAACGATTATCAGCCCCCATACAGAAGGGCGCAGCCTGCCAGTTTGGAACTTACCAGAAAGGCCCGCCGTCCTCCAGGCTTGCGCAGGGAGTTTAGCAAGGGGGAATGATTATATTTTTAAGGCCGACGCTACTTTGGCGCCAGGATCATAATCATGAAGCGGCCTTCCAACTTGGGCGTGCCTTCCACCTGGCCGATTTCCTGGACTTCCTCAGCCACGCGCCGCAAAAGCTCCCGTCCGCTTTCAGAATAAGCGATCTCGCGGCCCCTGAACTGCACCGTGACCTTGACTCGGTCCTTGCCTTCCAAAAAAGTCAGGACCTTCTTCATCTTGAAGGAGAAATCATGGTCCGCGATCTTGGGACGCATCTTGATCTCCTTCACCTGGGTCTGCGATTGCTTCTTCTTGGCTTCCTGAGCCTTTTTGGCCTGCTGGTACTTGTATTTGCCGTAATCCATGATACGGCAAACCGGCGGGTCGCTGTTGGGAGCCACCTCCACCAAGTCCATACCGGCTTCAGCTGCTTTGCTGAGCGCGTCATCTATGGACACAATACCCAGCTGCTCTCCAACTGAGTCAATCAGGCGAACCAAAGGCACCCTGATGAGGTCGTTCACCCTCACACGCTGCTGCTTGACTATGGCCCTTTCCTCCTCTTAACGGTTTTCTTGCAGTCCCAAAGCCAAAGGGAAATCAGCCAGGGTTTACCCGCGCCCCGGCTGGGATTCAGATGCCACCTGGGCGGCGAAATCATCCACCTTCATCGGCTCCAGGTTCTTGCCGCTTCTCAATCTCGCCGTAACAACGCGATCCTCGACTTCTTTGTCGCCCAGGATCAACATATACGGCACTTTCATGAGCTGCGCCTCGCGGATCTTGGCGCCCAGCTTTTCATTACGCAAATCAGCATCCGCCCGAATGCCGGCGGCGCGAAGAAGTGCATGCACCTCCCCGGCCCATTCATCGGCCCTCTCGGTCACGGTGAGCACCCGCACCTGCTCGGGGGCCAGCCACACGGGGAAAGCCCCGGCGAAGTGCTCGATCAGCACACCGATGAAACGCTCTATGGAGCCCAAAATCACCCGGTGCAACATCACCGGCCGCTCTTGGTTGCCCTCAGGCGAGACATAGGTGAGATCGAAGCGCTCGGGCAAGGTGAAATCGCACTGGATGGTGGCGCATTGCCACTCGCGGCCCAAGGCGTCTTTAATTTTTACATCGATTTTGGGGCCGTAAAAAGCTCCGTCACCTTCGTTTATATCATATTCCCGGCCGCTAATCTCTAGGGATGCGGTCAAAGCTTCGGTGGCCCGCTCCCAGTCCTCGTCGGTGCCGATGGACTTTTCCGGTCTGGTGGAAAGCTCCAGGTGGTAATCAAAGCCGAAGATGCCCATCACATCGGTCACGAACTGCATCACTCCCAGGATCTCATCGCCCACTTGATCGGGCCGGCATAGGATGTGGGCATCGTCCTGGGTGAAGGCCCGTACCCTGGTGAGTCCGTGCAGCACGCCGGATTTTTCATGGCGATGCACCAGGCCCAGCTCGAAGTAGCGTAAAGGCAGGTCGCGGTAGGAGCGCAGCTTGCTCTTGTAAATGAGCATGTGGGCCAGGCAGTTCATGGGCTTGATGCCGTAGGCGTTGCCCTCCACCTCGGTGAAATACATGTTCTCGCGGTAGTGGTCGAAATGGCCCGACCGCTCCCACATCTCGCGCCTTAATATCTGGGGGCCACCCACCAGATGATAACCGCGTTTCAGATGCTCCTGGCGCTCGAATTCCTCGATGAGATAGCGCAAGAGCGCCCCGCGGGGATGCCAGACCACCATGCCCGCGCCCAGTTCCTCGTGGAAGCTGAAAAGCTCGAGCTCGCGGCCCAGCTTGCGGTGGTCGCGTTTCTTGGCTTCCTCCAGGAGCTGCAGATGGCGCTTAAGCTCTTTCCTGTCGAAAAAGGCGGTGCCGTAAATGCGGCTCAGCATGCGGTTCTTTTCATCGCCCCGCCAATAGGCCCCGGCCACCGACAAAAGCTTGAAGGCTCCCACCTTGCCGGTGGCGGGCAGATGCGGCCCCCGGCAAAGGTCAACAAAGCCGCCCTGCTGGTATATGCTCACCTCATCGTCGTCAAGCGCGTCGATAAGCTCGACCTTGTAGATTTCGCCGTGCTCGCCGAAGTACTCGCGGGCCGTTGCTTTTGGCTCGCGGCGGCAGGCGAATGGCAAGTTGTCCTTGACGATTTGAGCCATCTTTTCTTCGATGGCCGGTAAATCCTCGGGCGTGAAGCTGCGCTCGTAATCAAAGTCGTAGTAAAAGCCGTTTTCAATGGACGGCCCTATGGCAACCTTCACCCCGGGAAAGAGCTCTCTTACCGCCTCCGCCATGATGTGGGCGGTGGAATGCCGGAGCACATCCAAGGCCTCGGGTGAGCCCGGCAGCACCGGCTCCAGGCCGTCTTTGGGGTCAACTTCCGCGCTCAGATCCACGATCTTGCCGCCAGCCTTGGCGGCCACCGCTCTCTTAGCGCCTTTGGGATCTGCTTGGGCTAATATTTCGACCGCGCTCGCCATGGAGAAGCCTTAGAGTGCAATACCTTGAAAAAACACTAAAAACCCACATACCACCACGCCACCCGCCGATCGGTTGCCTGAGCAACCGTCGGCCCCGGGCGCGGTGGTCCGGGTGGTAGGCACGCCGGGATTTGAACCCGGGACTTCTACCGTGTCAGGGTAGCGCTCTCCCCCTGAGCTACGTGCCTGAAATAGAACACTCTTTCTACCAGCGGCTAGGGCCGCTGTCAAGGGAGATAACCCCTTGCAAATCCTGGCCGGTCGCCCGGCTACTTGCCGATCAGAAGGAGATTAACGCTCTCGGGCGTAATATCCAGGACATTTACCAGGAAATCGCCAAAATCCTGCACAATTATTTGATCCGCCAGTTGAGAGGGCGGAACATTGAGTTTTACCTTCAATTCAGCCCAACCAGCCCCCACCGATTCGCGCTTGACTGATGCCACCACACTGGTCATGGAGCTAAGTATCTGCTCAAAGCGGTGTAAATCAGCCAGGTTGCGAAGTCCCCTGATGGTTAAAGTCACTTGGCCGTTTGGCGCGCTTTGGCTGGGAGCCGTCTTGGCAACCTGCTCTAAAAGTTGCCGCACAGCCTGTTGCACCGCGTCGGTTATCGCCGGGCCGGCGCCTGGGCCCGGCGTTAGATGGAAGCTGGGACCTTCCGACTCCACCAGGGCCAAGGCCTTTTGCGAGGCCACATCCAAGGCCATGAGCTGCGCCACCGGTGGCGGATTTTCTCCTTCGGGGGTCAACAGGGGATAGGTCCGCACTCGTCCCATGATGACTATGCCGGCTCCGGCCAGCCGGGCCAATTCCAAAGCCTGCCCTTCGCTGAGCACGGGCTGGCGGGCTTCGGCCGGCACCCGTCCGGCCAGGGCGCTGGGCTCCACCAAGCGGATGCCCAAAGACTTCAGCACCTCGGCCACCGGCGCTGGAGCGGCCGGCACCCCTTGGGCGCCTCCCCACCAGAACACCTCTGGTCGGCCGGGGGCCGCTTCCTCGGAAATCAGCGCCAAGGTGAGCGCCTGGCGGGCTGCGGGCAGCCTCAAGCCAGCTTGGGTGAGCGCCAAGTCCAACGAATGCTTATCCACGCTGACCGAAACCAGCACCAACACCTCGTCGCCGTTTTTAGCGTGCGCTTGCAAGCTATAAGTCGTTACGAACTGCGAAGCCTTGGCCAGCACCAGACGGTCCAGGTTCTGCAATTGAGCGCGCAGGGTAGCCGGGTCCACCATGGAAACCGCCACCTGGGCCACGGCCTGGCGCAGGGCCTCGGCCACCGCCGCATCGCGGGCGGCAGCCTCATTATCGCCGGCCGGGTGCCTGCCCAGAACCAGGGTGGTGGTTGTGGCGCCGGGTTCGGCCAGGGCCGGAATGGTGGTGGTCAGCATGCCCATGAGCACTGCAAGGGCGGCCAACAGGCATAGAGACTTAGTCATGCCTTTTCTCCTCGGACGACGTTGGCCTGGTTGGGGAGCCCCAATGCCGCGCCGCTAAGTCAAAGATCGCTTCATGATCCTGGGGTGAATGCCAGTTTATACCTTCCATGCCGCGAAACCAAGTGAGCTGCCGCTTGGCATAGGCCTTGGTGCGGGCGATCATGTCGGCTAGTGCTTCCTCTCGCTCAAGTTCGCCCTGTAGATGACGCAGGGCTTGGGCATAACCCAGGCTGCCCAGGGCCTTGGCTTGGGGGGATAGGCCCTCTTGCAAAAGCGCGCGCACCTCTGCAAGCAGGCCTTGGGCCCACATGGCTTGGCAGCGCCGGGTGATGCGCCCAGCCAACTCGGTTTTGGGTCTGGTAAGTCCCACCACAAAGTGAGGATGCAAGGGGGAGGCAAACCCGTGCTTCCGCTGATGCCGGGAAAAGGATTCGCCGGTCTGCAGGCAGACCTCCAGGGCCCTTAATACGCGCTGGCGGTCGTTGGGATGCAGCCGCTGGGCTGAGGCAGGGTCCAGTTCCTTAAGGCGCGCATGCATGGCCTGGGGCCCCAGGTCATCCCACTCCTGCCGCAGCCTTGTCCGCAGCCCGTCATCGGCCGGCGGTAAGGGTGCAAGGCCGAAAAGCAGGGCCCGTATATAAAGCCCGGTTCCGCCGGCCACCAGCACCCGTTTCCCTCTGGCCCGGATATCGCTGATGGCCTGTTCGGCCATTTCGGCGAAACGGGCCGCGTCAAAAGGCTCACTGGGATCGGCCACGTCTATGAGGTGGTGTGGGGCGGCGGCGCGTTCAGCCGGAGTCGGCTTGGCCGAGCCGATGTCCAGGCCGCGATAGATTTGCACGCTGTCGGCGTTAATGACCTCGGCCGAGAAGCGTTGGCAAATTTTCACGGCCAGTGCGGTTTTCCCCACGGCGGTGGGGCCCACCAGCACCATCAAAGGTTGGGAGCTCATGCCAGGGGCTCCGCGCTTCGCTTGAAATGCTTGGCCAACTCCCGGCGGGAGATGGTTAAGAACACCGGCCGGCCATGAGGGCAGGTGACCGGTGGCGGCAAAGCGGCCGCCCGGGCCACCAGGTCCTGCAACTCCCGCTCGGCCAAGCGCTGGCCGCTCTTGATGGAGGCGCGGCAAGCCAATGAGCGCAGCCCCACTTCCAGGAATTCCGGGGTGCCCGCCGGAACCCCGGCTTGGCTGAGTTCCGTGATCAGGTCATGAACCACGGGGGCGGGATCCAGGCCCGTCAGGATCGGGGGCACGCTCATGATCACCCAGGTGGTGCCGCCAAAAGGGCCCATCTCCAGTCCCAGCCGACCCCAATCGGTGCACTGGCTCTGGGCCAGGGCCGATTCCCGTGGGGTTAGTTCCAGGATTGCAGGGCTCAAAAGCCCTTGGCGGGGAAGAGGCCCTTGGCCCAAACCGCGTTTCATGGCTTCATAGGTAAGCCTCTCGTGGGCCGCGTGCTGATCCACGATCACCAGGCCCTCGGCTGAAGCGCAGATTATGTATAGGCCGTGCAACTGGCCTAGCACCGTCAGATCGCCGGCTGGGCCGAACAGAGGCCGGGCGTGGGGTAAGGCTGGCTGAGATTGCGCCGGCTCGGCGTCTTCGGCCGCGGGTTCATGCAGAACCATGCCGCCTCCCGGAGTGGTGGCCGATGGCGGCGCGGGCCGCGGCAGGGGCCGCGGCGGATACACTGCGGGGCGCTGCCCAGCCTGAGGCGCAGGGTGATAGGCAGCCTTGGGCTGCAAGCGGACCACCCGCTCCGTGGAACCAGGCAGGGCTTCGGGCCGGCGGACCTGGGCCAAGGCAAGGCGCAGGCCCTGGGCCAAGCTGTCATGAACAGCTTTTTGATTATGCAGGCGAACCTCGATCTTGGCCGGGTGGACGTTGACATCGACTTCGGCGGGATTCAAAGCCAATAGCAGCACCACCACCGGCCGGCGCCCGTCCGGCATCAGCCCCCGGTAGGCTTCGCCCACCGCGTGCAACAACACCTTGTCGCGGACGTAGCGCCCGTTGATAAAGGTGTAGATTTGATCCATGGCGGCGCGCGACAAATCGGGAAGACCAGCCAGGCCCGAGAGCGTGAGGCCGCCCGCGTGATGCTCGACCTGCACCATGCGTGCAGCGGTATCTCTGCCCAACAGGGTAGCCACCCGCAGCGCCAGATCATCCGAAGGCGGCAGGTCATAGGCCACGCGGCCGTTTATGGTGTAACGGAAGGCTACTTCAGGTTTGGCCAGGGCCAGGCGCAAGAAGGCTTCCCCCAGGTGCCCCGCTTCGGTGGCGATGCTTTTCAGGAATTTGCGCCGGGCCGGAGTGTTGAAAAAGAGGTCGCGCACTTCCACCACGGTGCCCGCGGGGCAGCCCACTTCTTTGACCTCGCGCAAGGAACCACCGCGTACGATCACTTCGGACCCCACGGTGTCCTCAAGCCGGCGCGAGCGCATGGTGAAGCGGCTCACCGCGGCGATGCTGGGGATGGCCTCGCCACGGAAGCCCAAGGTGGCAATCGCCTCCAGATCCTCGGGCAACGCCACTTTGCTGGTGGCATGCCTCTCCAGGGCCATCAGCAGGTCGTCTTGGGATAGGCCCCCGCCGTCATCCACCACTCTTATCAAGCGGTGGCCGCCGCCTTCAATTTCCACCAACACCCGGCTGGCACCGGCGTCCAGGGAGTTTTCAATGAGCTCCTTGAGCACGCTGGCCGGGCGCTCCACCACCTCGCCGGCGGCGATCTGGTTGGCCACTTCTTCCGGCAAAAGCCTTACCGGGCGTATTTGAGGGGAATCAGGCATGCCACTAGAATACATCAGCCGACCTTGTCAGGCCAGAGGGGCGGTCTTGCGGTAGGTTCGGGCTATCTGCTATGTTTAGCCCGCCGGGGATGGGCCCCTAAGGTTTATCTTCGGGCGGATCGGCCCCTGCCGAGAATTAAGAGTGTGCCTTCTTCCTTCCGGCAGGGGCCCATCGCATTATTAGGAGTAATCATGGCCAACAAGAAGGACGCAGCCAAGGAAGACCGCCTCAGCTCCCGTGAAGAGGCCTATCTCAAGACATCCAAGGAAATCGCGGTGAAGTTCATTGAGACCGGACGGCTTTCCTCCGCCGGCTTTCAGGAGACTTTTTCCCAGATCTACCGGGCGGTGAAGGAAACGGTGGAAGGCGGGAGCTAGATGGGCTCGCGATAATACACTTGGCCTAAGTATAAGCCGCCGGCCGGCGCCTTGGGGCCGGCGTAAAGTCTTCGGCGGGCCTTTAGCATCTCGCCTATGGCCTCCGGCTTGAGTTTTCCCATTCCCACCTGCACGCAAGCGCCCACCAGATTGCGCACCACATGGCGTAAAAAACCGCTGCCGGTGATACGCACCAGCCATACCGGTTCGGCGCTGTCCAGCTCGGCGGCCAGCACCCGGCGCACGGTGGAGCCTTCCTCTACCTGACCCATCCGGCTGGCGAAGGCCAGGAGATCGTGCTCACCCTTCACCTGGGCCAAGGCCGCTGCCAAGGCCTGGGCGTCCAAGTCTTGGTCCAGCGCCCATAGGCGGTTGCGCAAGAACAGGGGCGCTTTGGCATCGGGCCACAGATAATAATGGTAGGTCTTGGCCCGGCAATCGAAGCGGGCATGGAACGTGGACGGCACCGGTCCCAGGTGGCGCACGCACACGTCGTCGGGCAAGATTGAAGCCAATCCCCGCTGCATGCGCGCCAAGCTCAAACCGCTGGCGGTGCTGAAGCTGGCCACCTGACCCAGGGCGTGCACACCAGCGTCGGTGCGGCCGCTGGCCTCGATACGCACCGGCTCGTCGCACAGGGTGGATAGCGCCTTTTCAACCTCCTCCTGCACGGTGCGCTTGCCCGGCTGCAATTGCCAGCCGGCGAACCCGGAGCCTTCATAGGCCAACACCAGGGCCAGGCGGCGGGGAGAGCCCGGCTCCAGATCCTCGTCAGCAAGGAAGGGCACTTGGTGAGAAGGGAACTCGCCGAGAAGCGCGGCCCAAAGTGATTTGTCCAGCAACGGCTTTTTGTCTCCTAGAAATTATAGCCAAAGCTAAGGTAGGCGTTGAGGCGGTTGGCCTCGCCCCAGCCCAGGGCGA
>Ga0307423_1001786_pt1 | contig 12657 bp, 12 predicted proteins | sample SalMarWE160310MG_FD_202154 | JGI IMG/M metagenome (GOLD analysis project Ga0307423, IMG submission 202154) | Salt marsh sediment microbial communities from the Plum Island Ecosystem LTER, Massachusetts, United States - WE1603-10 | ecosystem: Environmental > Aquatic > Marine > Intertidal zone >...
ATAAAGCCATGACGCTGCGAACCGGTTTAGCCCGCAGCATCCCAATAATTGCCAGCAAGAGAATAACACCGAACCCGAGGGCATAATCCCACGGTGGGGGCGATGGCGTTTGATTCTGTGCGTTCCAGGCCGCCAGCACGGGATGGGCCCGGCTTAACCAAAAATCATACAGCACCCACGGTGCAAGAAATAAGAGGAATGCCAGGTAGGGCAGCAGATTGTCAAGCTGCCAGGCTCGCTTCCTGGAAAGAGATGAACGAGCACGGATTGCGATCCTTTGATACCCAACCCAGAGTCCGAGTACAACCAGGGGTACGACGGCTGAAAATGGCAGCACGGCACCCAGCACAAAGCCCGAAAAGGCAGCCGTAGCCAACCGCAACCATCGCTGCATGCTGGGAGCCGCAACTGCGAGACAGACCGCGAGCGTTGCCAGCAGGGCGAGGGGGAAGTGGGCGTTGCTCAAGGAAGCCAGGAAAGGGATCGATTCGGGGATCAGCATATCGCTTACCGGGTGGTTAAATGCCAGGGTAGTAATCCAGCCGAAACCCGAGCCCAGCAGGGTCAGGATCCACCCGAACCTGACGGCAGAACGATCGGCAACCGTCCAATCCAGAAACAGATATGCCAGCGCAAATGCTCCACCTGCGGCGAGCATTCGGGCGGCATGGTAGACCGTCAGGAGAGGCAGGCTTGACCAATCAGAGAGGTGCCCCAGGAAGAGATGGTAAATATACAGCAAGGCACCCGGTCCAGGTTGGGCCGTGTAGGGCAGCGTGAAAAGCCAGCTTCCATCTGCTCCCTGGTTCATCTTCGATAGATAGCTGAAACCATCGATCGGATTGATCAAGAACCCGGCGAAGCGTGTCCCCGCCGGCGCCAGACGAGCCGCGAGTAGATATGGCAGCAGCGTCAAGGCTGCCGCGGCAGCCGAAATGAGCAGGATTTGCCCTTTACTGTGCTTGCGAGGCATAACCCCGCCATTGTACGTCGAGGCCAGCATGTGTGCCATGCGTACCTTGCTCTACCCTCGTCCAACCCTCTATAATCTGACTATGAGTCGTGCTTCAAGTCTATACCGATTGCAAGAGCTGGACCTCGAACTGGACCGTTCACGTGCACGCGTCGCTGAAATCGAGTCCGAACTTGCTGATGACCAGGCGGTCCAAGCGGCATCTGAGCGAGTCCGATCGCTCGAAGACAAACTCACAACTGCCCGAACGGACAATTTAAGTGCCGAGCACGCAGTCGCCTCGCAGCTGGAGAAAATACACAGCTCGGAACAATCCTTATACGGGGGTTCCGTCACAAATCCCAAAGAGCTTCAAGATTTGCAGATGGAAGTTGAATCCCTGAAACGCTACCTTGAAACGCTCGAGGATCGCCTGCTGGAAGCGATGTTGGAAATGGAGGAAGCCCAGGCCCAGTTTGACAAGGCAACTCAAGGTCTCAACGACCTGCAGGCGGAACGGATACAGGCGACAGCTCAACTGCGGGGTGAATTATCATCGCTCAAGGAGGATCTTGAACGCCTGGCGATCGAGCGCCAGGCGGCCGTCGGTGATGTTGAACCAACCGATCTTAAACGATACGGAGAGCTGCGTGAGCGTGTGGGTGGGTATGCAGTTGTCCTGATGCAGGGTGGAAGCTGCTCTGCCTGTGGCGTGGACCTTGCACATTCTCTGCAGCAGGAAGTGCGGAACAGCGAAGAACCGTTTCGCTGTCCGCAATGCAGCCGATTCCTTTATGCTGGGTGAGCTTTCATGATCAGGTTTATACGCAATATCTGGATCTCATTGTTCGGAAATTTCTTCGATGTAGGCGAGTTGATCCTTGGCCTGGCGCTGGGTATCTTCTTTTCCTATCTGTACAACCGGCTCGAACCGATTCGGGAGTGGCTGTCGAATTGGTCCACAACCCGCTTGCAGATTTCAAATCGCCGACAGCAGCGGGTTGCTTTGGACCAATACCGCTTGGATCTCATCCAGCGAACACAATCGATGCATGCAGCCGGTGCAATTTTTTCACTGGATGAAATTATCATTCCCCCCAAAGTCCTGGCTCCCCCGCTGCCTGCGGAGGGGGTTGAGAACGAACGCACACCGGAGGACACGCTCTCCGTTCTTCCCAATTTGCCGGATTGGAAGTACTTGTCGGGCATTTACCAATCACCGACATTAGACCTGCATGTTGCGCTTCGGGACGGTGCGAATTTGCTCCTCACCGGTTGGCCCGGCTCCGGGAAGACTACCGCACTGACGTACCTGGCAATGCTGACTGCAGTTAGGGACCCCGCGCTGGGAGATCTAGCCTCGCTAATGCCAGTGTTAATCCACGCCGCCGATCTGATTCTGGACCGCTCAGCCGAGAAAGATCCCCTTAAACCGATCGAGACTTCAGTTCTGGAAAGCTCGCATGACAGTGGATCGAATCGGCTGATTTCGCAGCTCCAAACCGCCTTCAAGCGTGGCGAGGCACTTCTGCTTCTGGATGGACTCGACGAGTTCAATCCCTCTGAGATTCCGCCGATCGCTGATTGGCTAAAATCGCTGCAGCGTAAATACAGCGACATCCGGATGATCATCGCGACGAATATCAATGGCTATAACGGACTGACAGAGCTTGGCCTGACACCGATCCCGATGGCGCCCTGGAGCGATCACGATCAGCTCCTGTTCCACCAGCGCTGGTCAGCAGCCTGGTCGGAACACATTCTCCCCGCCCTACCAAAGAACCGTATCTCCGAGATCGACCCAGCCTTGCTCAATGGTTGGATGGTCGGCTCGATGCGCGGTAAATCGCCGCTCGATGTCACCCTCCATACTTGGGCAGCATTTATCGGCGATGTACGCGGCAGCCGCAGTGTCGATGGGCTCGAATCCTATCTAGCCCGTTTCCTATCCATCAATGAACGGAAAGCAGCGCAAGCCTCCGCCCTGGCCTGGATTCAGAGCGGCTCGGGGTTATTTAGTGAAAGAACTTTGAAGCGCGGCACTCCGTTGGCCGAAATGGAAGAAGCCGGGATCATTCGCCGGCACATTCAAGGCCGCCTGACCTTCGCCTCAGCCAATATCGGTGCCTACCTCGCGGCTCGCGCACTGGCCGAGAATGGCGAGACTCTGGACCCAGTGCCGCTTGGTTGGGCTCCCGGAGAACTTACCTTACGCTACGCGGCTGCCATGGGCGACGTCGGACCGACGGTGAGTGCTCTGCTGCAGGGGACAAATGACCCGCTCGAGAAGCACTTGCTGGCAGCCGCCCGCTGGCTCCCCGACGCTCCCAGGAAGCAAGCCTGGCGGGGAGAGGTGCTGCGCAACCTGGCGCAAATCGCAGCGGATGGCACGCGGGCGTATGGACTACGCCTGCGCGCTGTGCACGCGCTGGCCGCCTCGCAGGAAAACTCGGTCGCCATCCTCTTCCGCCGACTCCTGGGATCAGAGAACCCAACCAGCAGAGTGCTCGGTGCACTCGGCCTGGGTGGATTGCGGGATGAGGAAAGTGTCAAACAACTGCTGGAGACCATCAACACCAAACGCAACCTGCATACCCGGCGTGCAGCCTGCCTGGCTCTGGCGGCTATCGGTACCGATGAAGCCCTGGAGGGTTTAGGCCACATCCTGCTCGAGAGCGACGAAGGGGTGCAGATTGCTGCCGCCGAGGCCTTAGCCTGCAACCCGACCGAGGGCTTCTCGATGCTGCGCGACGCGGTTGAGATGAAGAATTTGCTCACACGGCGGGCGGCCGTCTTCGGACTGGGGCGAGTTCCCGAAACGTGGGCGATTGAACTCCTGGAGACATTGCAGACTGAGGACGATCAATGGGTAGTCCGCGGAGCTGCAGCGGAGATTCTGAAACAGTGGCGCAATCCACCTTGGAGGGTGATGCCTCAGATCCGGGTCTTATCAGACCTCCCCTGGCTGCAGGCTTTCGCCAGCAAAGAAGGCATGGCAGTTGCCTCCGACCGGGCCGCGCTCGACTTAATTCGGCGGGCCCTGACCAAGGGATCCCAGGACGAACAAATCGCCGCATTGGAGGCTATCGTCTGGGCTGGCGCCGATGAATTGTCCCTTGAGCTCAATCAGGCGATAACCTCACCCCAACCTTATTTGCGAGATGCGGCTTACGAAGCTCTGTACCAAATGGATGCAGCCGGCGTGAAAGTGCGTGGACTGAGCTCTAAAACTGCCTGACCGCTGAGAATTTCGAGAAGCATTTCATAGATGGGATGAAAAAAGGCAGGTGCGCTGCACCTGCTTTTTCATGGATGGACGGGGTTATTCCTCGTTGGGCGTGATCTGATCCAGGTGAGCTTTTAATCGCTGCTCAGCTTCTTCGGCCGGGAGGCCGAGGATCGAGATAATCTTATCGAGACCGTGTTCCCCGGCAACGATTTCGATCGTGTTCTTTCGAACGTCTAAAGCATTCGCCAGGAACGCGATCAGAGCCTTATTCGCTTTGCCTTCTACGGGTGGAGCCGCAATACGAATACGAATCGTTCCGTCTTCTAGAACCCCACCGAACTCTGTCCTTCGCGCCCGCGGCGTAACCCGGATCGTCAGCGCTGCCCCTTGTTCACCGTTGTGGAGTTTGAAGGATCGAGATTTATAAGATCCGGTCATAAGAGAATGTTCCTCAAAGCCTGGCTGATCAGATCAAGCAGGATCAGCAGGACCAGCGGACTGAGGTCGAGGCCACCAACAGGTGGCAGAATGCGCTGAATAGGCACCAGCAGGGGTTGAACGATGTTATCAAGAAATCGCCGCACGGGGTGATACGGGTCGAGAATGTAGCTGACAAGCACATCGGCGATGATCACGATTGATAATATGCCTGTTACAAGCGAAATTGCAGATACCAGACTGGCCAATTCCAATATCCTTCCCGCTTCAGCTCCATCCCCAGCACATTCATAAATCCGACTTCAGCACACATTGTACCGCATCCCTATTTACTGACTTACTCGCGCTCGCCGAAGATCGCACGCCCCACACGGATATCCGTTGCACCCTCTTCAATGGCGATTTCAAAGTCGTCCGTCATCCCCATCGAAAGATGGGGTAAGCTCTTACCTAGTTCCTGCTCGAGGAAATCACGCACGCCACGCAGTCGTGAAAACGTATCTCGCAGTATTGCTTCATCATCAACCCATGGAGCCATGGTCATCAAACCAATAACGAGGAGTTTCTTGCATTCGAAAACTGCTTTTACCTGCTGTAAGCCATCTTCCCACTGATCTCGCCGTGAGAAATTCCAACCTTCTTTCGATTCCTCCCCCGAGACGTTCATCTCCAGGTAGACGGGCAGCAAGGCATCCTGACCCGACCGGTATTGGTCAAGACGGCGGGCGATTTTTACCCGATCGACGGAATGGATCTCGTCGAAATGAAGCGCTGCCTGCTCGGCTTTCCGACTCTGGATATGACCGACCATATGCCAGGTAATGTCCGGGTAGCCCTGCAGCTTATCCTGCTTCTCAATTCCCTCCTGGACACGATTTTCGCCGAATTCCCGCTGACCGCATGCGTACGCTGTGGTAATTTTCGCGATCGGCTGTAATTTGGATATCGCGATCAACCTCACCCCGGAAGGATCGCGGCCAGCCCGTAGCGCTGCATTCGCCATGCGTTCTTGGACAGTACACAAGTTATTGGCAATCTCGGTTATTTGTTCAGGTGTAGAACTCATCCGTCCTCGTTCAGGCAGAGGAGCGCTCCGAAGCGGCCGGTAGCGCCCCCTTCTGCTCGATGGGAGTACCAATCCAACACTGCACAGGCTGTACAAATATCTGCCCGCTCAACGTATTCGACGCCGGCATCCTTGAGCAGCTCCTGGTTTGCGCCAGCCAGGTCCAGGTAGGTGTGGGAATTACTGACCCGCAGGTGGCTTTCCGCTTTCTGGCCAAAGCTTTCGCGGAACGCCGAGATAACATCACCTCCGATTTCGTAATGATCCAGCCCGATCGCGGGTCCTATGCCTGCGACGAGGTCTCCGGGCTTTGATCCAAAGTGCAAGGTCATCCCTTCAACCGCCACCCTGGCTGCCTGCTTGACCGTGCCCAACCAGCCTGCATGCGCTAACCCGATTGCATGCTTCCGGGGATCATACAGGTAGATTGGAACGCAGTCCGCGAAGCGCATGAAAAGGGCAACGCCTGGCGTTCGCGTCAAGATAATATCCGCTCGAATATGCTCTTGCCCGGCGCGCGGCGCATCAGCCGTAGCTATATCAGCCGAATGAACCTGCCACACATCAAAAGCCGAATCGGGATCCAGGTCGAGGGTGGCGAAGATCCGCCGCAGGTTTTCCGACACCCGCTCAGAATCATCCCCAACGGTTCCACCTACATTGAGGGAATGCCAGCGGGAGGGGCTCACGCCACCATGGCGCATGAAGATTCCATGAACCAGGGCAGCGTTTTGAAATGCTTTGAATTGGAAGAACTTCAGACCATCGGCTTGAATCAGTGGCATAGCGTCAGTTTATCATGCCTGATGGACCCAAAACCGCCAGAGATTACTCAGCCGAGTTCACCCGCACCTGCCAGCTTGGAGGCAACCAGGGTGCGAGTTTCCTGCATCGCCTCCTGGACATATGGATATGCCAGCCAGACGTTTGCCAGGCCGAAGAGAGTGCCGGTGAGTGTCCGCAAGAGAGGTGTGCTTTCACGAATCGGGAAGTTGAAAAAGGGCAGCAAGGAAAACAGCTGCGATCCACCATCCACCGCTATGGGCAGGATGCCGACGACAAACCAGAGCCAAAGCGGGATCGGTTTGAGCCGCCGCCTGACAAGTGCGAAGATTAAACCGCCGAGCAGGATCGACCCATAAATTGCCACATCACGTTCGCACAGCGCTACTTTATATCCCATCTGAGAATCACCGGTTAGAACGCGCGCGGTGGAGAGATCATAGGGAGGGATCGTTGAGACATCCTCGAACGTCAACCCTCCTACACCGGCGGCAGACAACGGGTAAGCTGCCTGCTCACCGAACAGAAACCAGGAGCGATACGGCAACTGGTGGCATAGGGGTGAATAGATGCTGTAGATCCAACGGGCAGGGCGTTGAATGCCAGCATCCATCAACACTGGCGCCAAGAATGGCATGCCGACATAGATCAGGACCAGGAGGTTGAATAGCGCCAGCCAATGGCGCGAAATTCCATATAGAACTCGGTTCAGGAAGAGCGCCTGACGGCGCGGGACTGAAGAAATTGGTCCCTCGCTCTGAGGAGAGGCAAGCGCTGACTGGAGCGAAATCCGCAAATTCAACCCTTCGATCGGAGCTTCGAGGGTATAAGGCCCAACTTGCAGCACCGGGATCCGGTCGTGGTAGCGTTCCAAGAGAACCGGATCCGCCTCTATGTCCACTTCGACAAGATCGTGGGGATACTCGGCCTGCAGCGCATGCAGCATTTCCTTGGCCTTTTCACACAAGCCGCAGTCGCTGCGAGTGTAGAGCGTGACCTTAAGCGAGCTCAAAATCCCATTTCCTCCAGGTAACCATCAAGCTGCTCATCCGTCATCAGTCCAACCTGCACGACCTGGACCACACCATCCCCGTCGATAATTACAGATGACGGGTAACCGCGAATCCGGTATAGGTCCTGTACCACTCCACCCGGATCGAGCACAAGAGGAAAGGTCAATTCCAGAGCCTCACCGTAAATTCGAACATCTTCTGGCGGGTCGTCGAAGTTAACTCCCAATACGATAAATCCGTCGTCCTTCAGGCTTTGGTAGCGAGCTTCAAACATCGGCATCTCCACCAGGCAAGGACTGCACCAGACTGCCCAGAAGTTTAAAAGCACGACCTGCCCGTGAAAGTCACTCAAGCTGATCGATTTCCCATCCAGATCTTGTAGGGTGAAAGCCGGGGCCAATGCACCTGCTTGGGGTGCAACAGCAATGCCGCTCAATTCACCCCCAGGAGTTGCGGTGGGCGCGCTCTGGCTATCACGTTCTGGTAGTCCAAATGCGATTACCACCGTGAACGCAGCCCCGATTAATAGCCCGATGAGCAAATAATTAAGCTGCCGTTTCAAGGACGGACGATCCATCTCCGACCTATCAGAGACCGAAGTTGACAAAGAAACCGAAACGGGCCAGGCGTTCGAGAGTTCCGGTCATCAACATCACACCGACGATGACCAGAATCACCCCGGTAATGACGGAAAGAACTCGAACGGCATTGCTGTAATTACGCATGAGCTCAGCTGCGCGTCCAATGCCGAGCGCTGCAAGCAGAAAAGGAACTGCCAGGCCCACCGAATACGCTGAAAGCAGAACTACACCTTCGGTGATGCGCGCGCTGTTCAATGCTAGAGTTAGGACCGCTCCCAGAACAGGGCCGACACAAGGTGCCCAGCCGGCGGAGAAGAAAACGCCCATCAAGGCTGATGACAGATATCCAAGGGTGGGATTTGGCTGCATTTCACGGCGCGTATCGTAATCAAGGAACGGGATGCTGATCACACCCATGGTATGCAGCCCGAAGATAATGACAACCACCCCGCCGATTCGCGCCAGCCATGTGCGAACGTCATAGAGCAGAGCGCCGAGTGCTGAAGCAGCCGCTCCGAGCACGACAAAGACAACGCTGAAACCAAGCACAAAGGCGACCCCATGGCTGAAGGTCACCCAGCGGTTTTCCACAACCTGCCCTCCGGCCGTGACCGTATGCCCACCAAGATAACTGATGTACGCAGGGACTAATGCTAGAACACAGGGGGAAAGGAAGGAAAGCAAACCTGCGAGTGCCGCCAGGCCGATTCCGGCCGGATTCAAACCGAGATTGCCGAGATCCATGGATTCTATGACTCCTGTCGAGGTATGTCCCCCGGTTGAGCCGAGGTGGGTTTATGCTGCGCTCGAGAAGCATACTCGATCAGTCGCCGCTCATCAAGATTCCCCCGGCATACCGCCCGGCCGAACGCGGAATTTAAAGCCTGAGGCCACGCAAGCGTAGGCTGTTTGTAACCACAAAAATTGAACTGAAAGCCATTGCGCCAGCTGCAAGCATCGGGTTTAACAAGCCAAGAGCAGCGCTTGGGATCAGCAGTACGTTGTAGATCAAAGCCCAGAACAAATTCTGCCTAATCGTGCGCAGCGTACCACGCGAGAGGGTGATCGCCCGGGGAACTCCACGCAGGTCTCCGCTCAAGAGCGTTATGGGCGCGGCTGCGATGGCGATATCCGTTCCGGTACCAATAGCGATTCCAACATCAGCCTGAGCCAACGCCGGCGCGTCATTAATCCCATCACCGACCATGGCCACGACCAGCCCAGCCGCCTGCATATCTTTCACGACCTGCGCTTTTTCTCCGGGCAACACTTCGGCGTACACCAGTGTCTGGCCGTCGCTGCTGGTCATGTTCAAGCCAACCTTCTCTGCGATCGCACGAGCTGTTGCCAGGTTGTCGCCAGTGATCATGCCGACCTTGAGGCCCATCGCCTGGAGCTCCTGGATTGCCTGAGAAGAGCCGTCTTTCAAGGTATCTGCGATGCCGAGCACCCCGACGGATTTTCCGTCAACTGCGACAGCCACGGCGGTCTTCGCCTCGGCCTGGATTACATCCATCAGGGATACTGTCCCATCAAGCGGGATACCGTTTGATTCGAGCAAACGGGAAGTGCCGATCAGCAATGCATGACCATCCACATCCGCCCGAATTCCCTGCCCGGCCACCGCTTCAAAGCTTCCGGGATCCTGAAGTTGAATACTCCGCTCTGAGGCAGCGGCGACAATGGCATCTCCCAGTGGATGCTCGGAAGCGCGTTCGGCACTCGCGACAAGCCGCAGAAGTTCGTCCTGCCCGCCCTTCCACCCGGTCAATTCTATGTCAGTTACCGTCGGTTGCCCGCGGGTGATTGTGCCGGTCTTATCGAGAATAACAGACGACAGGCTTCCCGCTCTTTCGAGCGATTCAGATGACTTGAAGAGAATTCCCAGATTGGCTCCCCGGCCCGTGCCGACCATGACGGCTGTTGGAGTTGCCAGCCCCATCGCACAAGGACATGCGATCACCAGCACCGCCACCATGTTGATCAGCGCCCGAGTAAACACTGATTCGTCGCCGGAAGGAGCGGGAGCGATAAAATACCAGCCGAGAAATGTGAGCGCCGCGATCAGGATCACGGCTGGCACAAACACCGCCGAGACCTGGTCTGCGAGTTTCTGAATCGGTGCTTTGCTGCCCTGTGCTTCTTCCACCAGGCGGACAATTTGCGCGAGCGCAGTGTCACGCCCGACCTTGAGAGCTTCGAATTTGAGCCGGCCGAGCTTGTTGACGGTTGCACCGACAACCTGATCTCCCGGGGTCTTTTCAACCGGCATCGACTCGCCGGTCAGCATCGATTCATCAATGGTGCTGCGGCCTTCAACAACCACGCCGTCGACCGGGATCTTCTCGCCGGGTTTGACAATCACCAGGTCACCGACGCGTACCTCCGCAACCGGGACGTCCTGTTCCTGGCCATCGCGAACAATCCGAGCCGTTTTTGCCTGCAGATTGAGCAGCTTCTTAATGGCTTCGCTCGTCCGGCCCTTAGCCCGCGCTTCGAGGAATTTCCCCAGGACAATCAACGTGATAATCACAGAGGAGGTCTCAAAGTAGACATGTCCATCGATCAAACCGAACAACACCGGGATGGAGTAGAAGTACGCAGCCGATGACCCGAGGGCGATCAACACATCCATATTCGCAGATCGGTTGCGGAGCGCCTTGTATGCTCCGTCGTAGTACTGCCACCCGACATAGAACTGAACCGGCGTGGCGAGTGCAAACAACAGCCAGTTCAACCATCCTGCCCCCTGAATCACTGCAGGCAGCAGGTTAAAATCGCGCAGCATCGACAGGATAAATACCGGCAGAGCAAGCCCGATGCCTGTGATCAATAAACGTTTCTGATGCTGAATCTCATGCTCTCGAGCCTGCCGCTCAACATCCTCAACACCACTTTCAGCTGCTAAAAGCTCGAACCCGGCAGCCTGGGCATGCCGGCGGATATCCGCCTGGCTGATTACCGTTGGGATGTACTGCACGCGGGCACTCTCGCTAGCAAGATTCACCGCAACCTCGGCAACACCATCCAGGTCGCGCAGTGTATTCTCAAGGCGACTAGCGTCGTTCGCATCGCTTAATCGTCGCAGGGCGAGATCCGCTTCGCCCAGCGCAACGTCATACCCTGCCCGGCGGACTCGTTCAATCAAGGCTTCCGCATCGACACGCGCCGGGTCGAAGCTTACGCTGGCGCGTTCCGATGCCAGATTGACGCTGGCAAAGCTCACACCGTCGAGTTTCTTCAAATTGCGTTCGACCGTCGCAACACAATTGGCGCAGGTCATGCCGGTGATCGGCAGGGTCAATTCCTTCTGCAATTCAGCCACTTTTTTTCCTTTATGCAAGCACCGGCGGGTAATTAATCTCGGTCAGCACGGCAACGATTTGTTCCTCATCTGCTGGCGGCTCGAACTCCACCGTAACGCGCTTCTCGTTCTCCACGGCTTTCACCGTGCGCACACCGGCAAGATCTCCAAGTTCCATCTCGATCGTATGAACGCAGTGGCCGCAAGATATATTCGGAACTTCATAGGTAACGGTTGTCATGGTTATCTCCTTAAATTTAGAAGGTCAAGACTGGCTTGCCATTTCGTAGACTTCACTGATTTCTTTGAGCACTCGCTCCCGTTCATCCGGATCTTCGCCTCGAATGGCCGTGATCAGGCAGGAATGCAGGTGATCATCGAGTACTTTCGCACTTACCTTGTTCAACGCTGCCTGGATTGCTTGAATCTGGCGTAGAAGATCAATGCAGTAGGCATCATTTTCCACCATGCGGGCTACGCCGCGTACGTGTCCCTCAATGCTCTTCAGGCGTTTTAACGTATCTTCCCGGTCCATGTTCAAACTCCATCCCCCCCCCAGGTGGGGTGGGTATATCTAATCATAACCTTTACGACCCTGCTTGTCAAGATTAGAGGAGGAAATTCTGGGCTAATTCGTGCCTTGAAGCTTCGCGGCCAGTCCCAGCAATCTTTCGAGCGACAAATAACCCGGGAGGCGATCAAGCGGTGAGGTCAGATAGCGCAGGCGGTCGGTCCAGGTTCCTAGCATAAGCAGGTCTTCTGGATATTTCTCGCGCCGGGCGCCAACGCTGTGCCAATCCCGGCCAGCCAGTGCCACCGCCCATTCATCCCACTCGACCATGTCAGGTGTGCGTGAAAGTGTGACCAGCGCGCTCAGATAAACCGGAATGTCTTCCGGGAACGAGCTGCGTTCGCGCTGCAAGAACAGAAGGCTGTCGTGAGTGTTGAAGATCAACCAGAGTGGGAGCAAGCCGCGCTCGATCGCAAGCCAGGGTGCATACTGGGTGAACATCTCGATCAGCACTCCACGCGCCTCGATGCCCTGCTCGAGGAACAGCTCACGATGGGCTAAAAAGGCCAGGCGGGAGAAATCGTGTGGATGGCCAAAACGGATCCGTTCGAAACGAAACCCCTCCCTCCCGGCGAACGATTCGAGTGCGAGATCCAGGCCTGGCTGGCTCCCCCACTCCGATTCGGAGCACCAATCAGGGCTTTGGCCGCGGAGCTCCCAGCCACCAGTGTGTTGCGAGCCCTGCCGGGAAAGGAAGCTATTGATGCGTTCGCTTCCTAC
>Ga0307423_1001788_pt1 | contig 12646 bp, 14 predicted proteins | sample SalMarWE160310MG_FD_202154 | JGI IMG/M metagenome (GOLD analysis project Ga0307423, IMG submission 202154) | Salt marsh sediment microbial communities from the Plum Island Ecosystem LTER, Massachusetts, United States - WE1603-10 | ecosystem: Environmental > Aquatic > Marine > Intertidal zone >...
TGCTGAGGGATTTCGGCGGACAAATCAGCGAAAACCAGCAGATATGGGTTCAGGGCGAAAGCAACGACTCGGTGAAACGGCGGGAAGAGATTGTTAAGAGAATAAAGCGGGGAAAAATAGAGATTGAAGGCGCCGTGCTCATCGGCAGGCACTGCCAGATAGAAGATGGAGCAAGAATAGTAAACTCCTGCATAGACAACTTTACAAGAATTGATAAAGGAGCCGTAATAGAAAACTCGGCGATTTTGGACAGAGCCATAATCGGAGAAAAAGCCGAAATCAGGGACAGCATAATCGGCAGGCACGCAACAATCCTCTCAAGCAGCAAGAAACCAACAAAAATAGGTGCGGTTTCAGTTGTCGCCGACGACGTTACCATCGAAGAAGGATGCAGCCTCACAGAAACAAAGATCTACCCGCATCAGCATGTGCGAGGAGAATTCGAACATCAAACCTTGATGTCAAGCTAAGCCTTAAACCACTTGAAAATCAGATACTTCGTTTCTTCCGCTTCCAAATCTGGCACGGCTATTATGAAGCGTTTCCGCACCGTAGTCGCGAGACGCCCAGCCTTCACGATTTCTGTGGCTGAAATCTCGGAGCCTGCCTTCTTCACGGAAACCATGTAGGGCGCGTGCTCCACACCTGGACCGTACTTGTAGACGGCGAAGTCGCAGCCGAACTTTATTCCTGGCGTCACGATTAAGCCGCTGTCGCGCAGGTCCTGGTAAACCGCGTATTTCTCGTCGAACTTGCTGTACAGCTGGCGGGCTTTTTGCCTGAGCTTCGTGAGTCCGACTTTGCGTTTTTCTGCGCCTTCATAAATAGCGATTTTGCCCTGTTCGACTAGGTATAAGCCTTCCATAAGGTCTAGGAGCAGTGGGACTTTGAACTCTGGGATTTTGGGTTTGGGGATTCCGAGGGGTTTGCCGTAGTATCCTGTTTTGTAGAGTTGCGAGCCTTCTGCGGGGTTCCACACTACCAAGAAGTTTTCTATTAGCTCAACCTTTGTTTTAGCCATTGGTGGTTTCGCGCCCGAAGGTTACATTATGAACGAGAGGGTGCGGACGGTGTCGGCGGCGTCTTCAGCTTTGTCTGCAGAGTTTTCCAGAAGCTGAAGGACATCCCTGAGCAGCAGGAGTACGGGGAGGTCAAGTTTGCTGCTGAGAACTTTTATTTGGAGGTCGCGGTAAATGTCGTCCACGGTTCTTTCGGCGATTTCTACGTCTTTGGCTTTTTCCAGTATTTTCTGTGGTCCGTAGCTTAGCACCATCATGGTTTCCCGTAGCTTAAGCACCGCATCAAACACAGCCTCAGAGAGCTTCAGCAGGTCTTTTTTTATGTCTTCAGGTACTTTCCAGTTGTGCTCCATTATTTCGATGATGTAGAAGGCTATGCCTTCGGAGAAGTCGGCGATTTCGCTTGATAGGTTTGTGAACCTGAGGAAGTCTTCGCGGCTGATTAGTATGGCGCCTATTTCGGCAAGTTCCTGGCTGACCATGCGCCTGGCTTTGAGGACTTCTTCTTCGCCCATTCGGATTTCGCTGAAAAGCTGTCTTGCTTGGTCTTTGTCACCGTTTAAAAACTGCTCCGCTAACTGCGGGATTTTTCTGGTGACATCTACTACTTTGCGCAGGTTATCTTGGCACGCTGTTAAGGCTCTGCGTTTCACGCGCTGTTCTGTTTCCGCTGGAAGTACCAAACTTTGTTTCTCTCTCCCACCATTAAATTCGGTTATATATCCAACATTTAGTATTGCGAGTGTATTAAAAAAGCTAACGACTTAAACAGGGATTAAAGTGCCTAAATCTTCAAAGTTGGTTTTTCCTTGGAAAAACTTGTGTAAAAGTTCAGGCAAATTCTTGGTTGGACACCTAATCTGCTGCCACGAATCCCGGTCGCGGATAGTAACGGTGCCGTCCTTCAACGTGTCATAGTCCACTGTTACGCCTAGGGGCACACCTGCCTCGTCGGCGCGAGCGTACCTTCTGCCTATGCTGCCTGTTTCATCAAGCTCCGTCGTGAAGCCTTCGCTTACGAGTTGCTGGTGGACTTCGCGTGCTTTTTCTGCTATGCCGTCCTTGCTTACAAGCGGGTACACGCCGAGCTGTGTGGGCGCGATTTCTCTGGGGAAGCTCATGACGATGCGGTCGTCTTTCACGTTGAAAGCGTATTCCAGTGCGACGTAGAATAGGCGGTCGGAGCCGAAGCTTGGCTCCACAACGTGGGGGATGTAGCGTTTGCCGCGGACAACCGTTTTCTCGCGGTTAACGTCCACGTGTTCGGGCAAAACCTTGTAGTTTTCGGCCATGTAAAAACCGTCTTTCTCCAGTGAGGCGGCGACTTCTTCCGCCGAAGCTTTTGCGAGGAGATCTGCGACTTTTTTGGCTTCCCCTTTGAAAGCTGGACCCAACTTAGCCATAACTGGCTTCACCACGCGCTGTTCCTGCTCTATTGGTGTTGGGTATTCTTTGTAGACGCGGAGGTCTGCGCCGCTGGCTTTCATGTGGCAGTTTAAGTCGTAGTCTGTGCGGTACGCGTGCCCTGAAACTTCAATCCAGCCCCAGCGGTCAACGTAGACTTCCTGATCGAAGCATTGGGTTGCGTAGTGGGCTTTTTCCCATGGGAGTTTTTCGATGAAGCGTTGGTTTTCTGGGGGGACGCCGATTTCGGTTAGGAGTCTTTTCGCCATAGCCATGAAGAAAGCTTGCCATTCGGAGCGGATTATCTTCTGCGCCACCGCGTCTTTGACGGTGACTTCCACGGTTTTTTCTGTGCACGCTTGCCTTTCGGGGGCGAGGTAAATCTGCAGAGTCTCGTTTTCCACATTTTTCAGCAGGCAACAGTTGGGTTCTTCGGGGTCGAAGAAGAATTCTAGGTCGGCGATTGTGAATTCGCGAAGGCGTATGAGTCCCTGCCGTGGGGAGATTTCGTTTCTCAGGGCGTGTCCGATTTGGATGACGCCGAAGGGAAGTTTTTCGCGTGCTGCCGCGTAGAGGCGGTTGAATTCGACGAATATGCCTTGGGCGGCTTCGGGTCTGCCGTAGCCTGTGGCGTTGGAGTAGGGACCTATGGTGGTTTGGAACATGGTTAGGAACTGCTGGGGAGGTTTGAAGCCTCCGCCGCACTCGGGGCACGTGATGCCGTGCGCCTCCAGCGCCTTCTGAATTTGGTCTAGGCTCATTTTTTCTGTTTCTACGCAGCTTTTTTTGGCGTATTCTTCGAGCAGGTGGTCTGCGCGGAAGCGTTTGTTGCATTCGACGCATTCGACCATGGGTTCTTTGAAGTGGTTCACGTGTCCTGATGCTTCGAAGACTTTGCCGGGTGTGATTACGGATGACTCGATTTCGAGTATGCCGAGTTTGGTGACGAAGAGTTCGCGGAGCTTAGCTTCAATGTTCTGTTTTAGCCGTGCACCTAGTGGACCGTAGGTTACGAAGCCGCCTACTCCGCCGTAGATTTCGTATGACTGCCAGAAGAAGCCTCTTCGCTTGGCTAACTCGTTGATTGCGGTGAATTTGTCGCATTTTGCTTCGTTGTTCAATTTTACCAACCTTTAGGTAAGTGCCAAGTGGAGATTAAAAGGTTGCCGTGGCACCGTGTTGAAATCTGGGCGACTTCTGACATATTGCAGAGCGGAAATACACGTTATTAGGGAATAAGTTGAAGACTGATAGTGGAAAGGAGAGGCTATGTTGCTCCGTAGCGCGTGCTTTGATTTCAGTTTGGGTGAGGGTTAATTTTGACTGCTGGAAATGAAGCTTACAAGTCAGATATCCGAGGCTACTTTTTATGTTGTCCGTTATGTGGAAGCGATAAGCTTGCGTTGCATCTTGTGACGATTAAGCCTCAGGTACGGAGTGCTGTTGTTGGCAAGCGGTTTTTGAAAGACCTGAAGGGAGAAAAAGCAAAGGAGCTTTTGAGAGAAGCTCTTGATTATCCTGAGGCTGAACTTTATGAGTTGCACAAGTTTGAAGAGCATGCAGCTGGCTCCGCGGGTTTCCGAGCTAAAGCGGGAGAGGGGCATGTAGTTTACTGTGTGGATAAGAACAAGCGTGTAATCTTCATGCGTGTCTTCAAAAACGTCGAGCATTATAAAAAGTTTGTAGAAGTGGATGGTAGCAAAGATACCTTATCTTGTTACGGGTGCGGGGCAAAGTGGCACCTGTACATTGGGCTCAGAGGGTTTAAGTGGGCTGAACTGGATTTAGAAAGCGAAGACGCAAAAGGTGCAGAACTGGTAGGAAAGAAGCTGGATAAGAATGAGTGGCTGAAAATGGCGCAGAGTGTACTAGAAAAGAGGGCTCAAAATAGAAGAAAGACCAAAGGAGAAATTGCTCGGCAAAATGAAGTAAACAGAGAAAAAAGTAATTGCCAAAATAAGGTGCAACTGATGTCGCCATCTGACTAGGCGGTTTTTAAGACAAAAAAAAGTAGAGGGGCGGTAGCGTTTTTGGTTTTAGGATGCTGCTATTCCTGTGGCTGATCCAGGAACTGCGTTGACTGTTGTTGTCCATGTTAAGCTACCGTCTGCATAAACCTTGAATCCTGTGATGCTGTCGCCGTTGAGTACGTAGAGGAATTGGTCGCGTTTGCTGAAGGCTAAGTCTAGGGCGGGTGTGTTCATTTTTGCGGCTATGGCGCTTACTAGAGTTATAGAGCCGGTTCGTGAGATTGCGAAGGTGGATATTGTGCCGTCAGCGGCGTTAGTTTCGTATGCGAAGGTGCCTCTGCTGTTAATGACCGTCCAGCAGGGTGCTGCTCCGAAGGTGGGCATGGCGCCGCTTATGGTTCTTAAGTCACCTTGGTTGGAAACGTCATAGGAGGTCATTGAGTCTGTTGCTGCTTCGCTGAGGACCATTGTGTCTCTGCCTGTGAAGTCAAACGCGTATGGTCCGTCGCCGATGGATTCGTGAGTTGTGGGGGCGCTGGCTACTCCGTTTTTGTCAACCGTGTATGTGTCAAGTAGGTTGGTGTTTTTTTCTGTCACTACTAGAACTTTTCCGTTAGGGCTGAAGCCTATTTGTTCAGGTGAGGGGTCTGGCATGCCGCTTAACGGTTGTTCTGACCCGTCTATGTAGGTTAACATTCCTGTTTTACTTAATGTAAAACCAGCTATGTTGCCAGAGCCGCCTGCATTTAGCACATACACCCAATTTTTGTGTACTGTTAAGCTTATGGGCGTTGTCCCATGGGAACTTACCTTACCCATGTAGGTTAGCCCGCTGCTGCTTTGTACTTTGAAAACTGAGATTTCGTCGCTTCCGCCGTTAACTACTAGGAGAAAGCGACCGTAATCTGTAAGAGCTAAGGCGCCTTGGCTTCCGAGTCTTGCTCCAGTTCCTAAACCGTTGGTTGGGAAGGCGTCAATGAACGTGATTGACCCGTCCGCAGACCTGCTGTAGTATAGGACATTGTTTCCTGCTGCGTCGTTGTCTATTGTGTAAACGGCTCCAGAACTTCCAAAACCAGCATTGCCTAGGGCTGTTACTGCAAGCCCTGTCAAAACTATGATGGCAACACTAAAAATCGCTAAAAACTTTTTTTTCAATTTTTCACCTCCTAACCCTTCAGATTAGGAGTCGTTTGGTGCACTCTCACGGGTCTTAATAAGAGGTATAACACAAACTTTGGATTTGCAGAAGTTTTCAGCGAAACTGGAACGAACAGTTTTATTAGAAGAAACGGGTGAACTCTTATTGTTGATGTCTTATGGCAATGGAAATAATGATTGATATGATTATCCGAGCTGGACTAATTGTTGCAACTGCTTTCTTGTTCGGTGTTGTGTTTCTTGCTTATTTACGGATGAAGAACCGGAAGATGCTGTTTATTTCCTTAGGCTTCGCCGCTTTCCTTGTTAACGCGCTTCTTCACATTCCAGAGCTGATAAACGAAAACTACACGCGTATGCTACCTGAAAACGTGTTTCTCTTCATCGATCTGGTTGGTTTGATTTTAATTGTAATTGGTATCCTGAAGGATTAGACCTTAATGTTAAAGGAAGCAATCCTCGAGAATAACCGTCGGCGAGAAATTTTTATTTTTTTAAAGGCAAATCCGGGTTTGCATTTGAGGGAACTGCAGAGGCGTTTAAAAATGCCTCTCACGTCCCTTGAATATCATTTGGATTACATGGTTAGGAAGAAAATTATCTACAGGGAGAGGGATGGTCGTTTCACCAGATTTTATGTTATGCTGCTGGATGAAGAAGATAAGAAAGTTATCTCGGCTTTAAGGCAGAAGCGGTTGAGAGAGATTGTGCTGATAGCGTTGGGTAAAGAAGGAGCAAAATTTCAGGAGTTGCAGGGAATTTTAGGTCTTCCTTCTTCAACGCTTTTCTATTACATTAAGTACCTTACGGACCACGACATCATCATAAGAATGCAAGTTGGCGCTGAAACTGTTTACAACATTAGAAATGACCGAGTAGCGAAAGCCTTGATAGTCTATAAACCAAGCTTCTTAGACAACCTCGTTGACAAAGCCCTCTACACTTTTATGGAAACCCACTTTCGGAAACCAAAGGAATAATCCGGCCATGGCTCAGAACTATATCAAAGCCGCTTCGTAACTGGAACGGGTAAAAGAAGATTTTGGCGGAAAAAGCTTTCGCAACGCGGGTGGGTAGAGAAACAGATGTGAAATGGGGTATGCTTATGCTTGCTAGGCTTGTTACGCCAGAGGCTTTTGGTTGCTGGCTATAGTCTTTTCCTTGTCAAATCTACAATGAGGCTTCCAGAAAGCAAAAACTCAAGATGGTAAGCTTCTCGACCAACCATCATATTTGGAGCATCGAACAAATCGTTAGGTTTTTGTTTTTCACTCATTCTTTCACTCTCCTAACGATGCTCTGATAATAACAAATACAAAAGTCACTTTTAAAGAAAATGGAGGTATGTTCTATTCTATTTTGTCGGTTATTTTCTTTTTATACGGTATTGAGTTTTGCTCAAACATGTTAATCCCGAGACTACGGTGATATCTCTGGATGGTTTTAAGGAAGACGAATAGTTTCAGAAATAGAGAGTGAAAAACCAAGTTATTTAAGAAAAGCAAAAGTGAATAGGACCGTCACAATGTTATTTTTTGATGAGGTAGACCAACAATCCCAAACCAGCACCTATTACTACAACTGCGATAGCAATACCTATGATCATTGCTAACTGTTCTGTTTGTTGAGGTTCCTGATAAGGTATTGTGGGTGTTGGCGTTGTTGCATGCGAAGGAGATGGAGTCGGAATTGTTGTAGGTGAAGGAGTTGGCGTCTGGCCTTCTGTAATAGTTATTGTTTGTGCTTGGCTCCAATCACTTGTTTGACCATTAAATTCCACGTTATAAACATCCATGGGATAAAATGGTTGCCTATAATATGTGTAGCCTCCTATGAGCGCCTGAACCCGAATATCCGCTTGACCGCCTCCATAAATTCCACCTAACTCGGAACCGCTTAAATCTAATGATATAAAAGTTTCATTTGAACTTGTAGCCTTGAAATAGTCTACTTGGTAAATGTTGTGGTAGTAGTACATCCAAGTGTCTGCATCATGCCCTTTCCAGCTAACATTATAAAATAAATCAACACTGCTACCATCCGCTTCGGTATAAGGAGTAAAAGGTTGATTCTTAATCGTGACAGCTATCCGTATAACTTCGGTGTCACCCCATCCTGAGATACTTTCTCCAGTCACAGTAAACTCTGGAACAGACGGGTTAGGAATTGACTGAGCGGATGCAGATTCCGCCATCATCAAACCTAAAACAGCTAAGACGGCGAAAAGTAGCAGAGCTACACGTTTTCTCATGCTGTTCCCTGTAATAAATAAGCCTATTTCCGTGATTAAAGGGTTCTCGTAAAGAAATCTTGACTCAAAGTTTCTTGACAAACTTTCCTTCCCTCAAAGGTTCAACTGGAAGGTATCGCAGCTCTCAATCAGCTTCCACATAAGGCAATTGAAACGGTAAAGTTATTTTGGCTTAGATTTTTGCAGAGTACAGAGGCGAGTTTTAAAAGCAATTCTTAACCGATTTGGAAAAGAGTTTTGAATGAGAGCGATAGAGCATTTTGAACCGAGATTGAGAGGCTTTTTTTGACCGAAAATATAGCGGGAATTGAACCTTTTTAGCGGATTATCAAAAAGATTCATGGCTTTTAAAAAAATGAGAAATATCTAAGAGGCAGGGGGGTCAACGGCACCTATTTTTATTAGTGCATATTCCATCACGTTTAATGTTACTGCAATAACACCGCCTAAATAATCTGTTATCTCTGGCAAATTGATTATGACCTCTCCGCTTCTTTTGTTAATTATGCTTCCATCATCTTTCACTATTACATCAATGTGTGCGATACAATTTCTAAGTTCCCTTTTTACAGAGTTTGCAATTAAATCAAATTCATGTTTACTTAGAAATTTCAATTTAACGAATAAACTAACTTTATCAAGTTTCTTATAGTCTTTAACGAATTTCATATCAAGTGGGTCGTATAAATCATGGTCATTTTCCATAAGCAAAAATGTAATTATCTGAACAAGTTTTGAATATATGCCCTCAACCAACAATAGATATAAAAATAAATCCAAAAGCGATTTTTGTTGTGGCTCGGGTTTAGTCTTTTTATCATTCGAAAGATGCCATATGCTTGACCAATAATTCATGTTTTGGTTAACGTCAGAATATGCATCCTTGATTGCAATTAATGCGGTTCTTCTTAGACCGTTTTCAAATAGTGATATTACCTTTGAGTTTAACCGTTCTACTTCATTAAAGTCAATTTTGTATAATTCGCAAAATTCCTTTTGCTTTTCAATGTATCGCTCTGTCATGATTTCTTTGCTCTCATCAAAGGCTCTATATTATGATTAGTTCTTTCGATTCAGCTATAACACTTTTGCATTTCTGACAAGCTAAATGGAGAATGAAAAATCTAAGGGTTAGACAAGTATTCGATGTCAACTGTAATCTCAAAATGATTTAGACATCTTCCATAACGTTTTCTACCTTTAGGAGAACCTTCATAGCCTTGGCATCCTTTTGAAGTTTCAATATGTGTCTGCTTATCATAAACCTCTATGCAGAAAAGATAGAGGGTTCTATCCTGCACACGGAAAAACGAGGGGGGTAGGGTCGCTATTGGCGCAGAAAACAGCCAATAGCATGCAGAAAAACAGGCTCCGCAGGGTTCTATGCAGTTCAGTGTATATAAGGAGGCTATAGTCTTATGCGAGCGCAACGGTTCACGCCTATTCCAGCTTGCCCGCAGCGATGGTTTTTATAAGGGCAACGCAGATAAGAACACCCCATAATAGGTGGCAAAGATGCCTGAAATTAAAGTTGCATTGGCAGGCGTGGGAAACTGCGCCTCAGCTTTCATTCAAGGTTTACGTTACTACAGCATTTTCAAGGAAAACCCAGCTGGACTCCGCAACCCCACACTAGGCGGATACAAACCCAGCGACATACAAGTCGTCGTCGCGTTCGACGTAGACAACCGCAAAGTCGGAAAAGACCTCGCCGAAGCCATATTCGCGCAGCCCAACAACACCCCAAGAATCACCGACGTACCCGCAACAGGAGTAACCGTGCAGAAGGCACCCACACTAGACGGCATAGGCAAAAGCACCGAAAACATCATCCAACCCAGCACCATGCCAGACGTAAACGTGGCTGAAGCACTTCGCAAGGCAGGCGCAGAAATCCTCATAAATCTGCTGCCAAGCGGAGCCGCAAACGCCTCACACCACTACGCGGAACAAGCGTTAGCCGCAAAATGCGCCTTCATAAACGCCACACCCACGTATATAGCCAGCGAACACGCATGGGCACAAAAATTCGAAAACGCAAACTTGCCGCTCGCAGGTGACGATTTGGTTGACCAAGTCGGCTCTACCGCCCTCCACAAAACCCTGCTGAAGCTACTCGCGGACAGCGGCGTAAAAATCACCGAAACATACCAGCTAGACGTCGGCGGCGGAACAGAATCCCTAGACACGCTGGACCGCACACGCGAAGCCAAACGCACCATAAAAACCGAATCTGTAGCATCCGCACTCCCGTACAAGACGGAAATCGTGGCGGGCTCAACCGACTACGTAGACTTCCTCCAGAACAACCGCGACAGCTACTTCTGGATAAGCGGCACCTATTTCTGCAACGCTCCAATGCGCATAGACCTCAAGTTCAGCACCGTAGACGCCCCAAACGCAGGCAGCGTACTCTTCGACGCAGTAAGAGCAACAAAAATAGCATTAAACAAAAAACACAAAGGCGCACTGATTCCACTTTGCGCATACGCCTTCAAACGACCCCCACAAATGATGCCCCTCGAAACCGCACAAAACGCCTTCACCACATTCATAAAAGAAAACACGTCAACGTGAACCAGCCAACAAAGCCAACTCACGCACCACCCGCTCTTTAGTGCCAACCGCCCGCACTTTGTCTTTCAACATGTTTATGGTTTTCACAGGTGTAGGGTCAACACCGTGCAGAATCGCCAGGTAGACGCTTGTGAAGTCGCCGATGTGAACCGTTGACAACATCCTCGCAAGCGTGCTTTTGCCTTGGCTCCACACTTCGAACTTCTTCGAGCTGGAAGGCATCAGGGTTTTTGTGGTTTCGATTCGAGTACGAATTTCTTCTGGCTCGTTTTTGTCTCGGATGAATATCGTGGAAAAACATTCCGCAAGCTTGCCAGCGTTTTCCCAGCCTACAATCTCGTTGTGGTTGAGTTCGGAGAAAAACTCCCACTTCGAAGGCGTCTTGCTGTTCTCATTGAACTGCGTCTTGAAACGCTGCGCCACGCTGCGGTAAACGCCAAACCCGTAAACCACAGGAACACTCCCGCTGACGCCCGAAGCCAACATCTTCGCAAAATTATCCTTCACATGCTTTTCAGGAGCATTCTCACCGCTTACGCGTTCTAAAATTTTTGTTGCTTCCGAAAGCTCCACAGAAACGCCTGAAACAACCCCCACTTTCTCCACCGCCTTCAGCAGCGGCACAAACAAGTACGGAAGACTAGCACGCGGCGGCATTCCAGAAGGCACACGCAGATACGGCACACCCAGCTTTTCAGCGAAATCCAGCAGGGTTCCGCCTGAACTGACGCAGAAAATCATGCAACGCTTTTTCAAGGCGTCAAGGAAAGAACTAAGCGATTCCTCCGTTTCTCCCGAGTAGCTTACGACTAACACGAGGCTGCGCTCGTTTGCGTAGGCAGGCAGCGAGTAAGCTCTGCTGACCTCGACGGGCACTGGCGATTTGTTTCGTGCCCAGTCCTTCAGAAGTTCTCCTCCGATGGCGGAGCCACCCATGCCTGCAACGATTATGTTCGCGGGGTTCGCGTAGCTTAACGCGATTTTTTCGGCTGCTTCCAGGGCTTTCTGGTAATGTTGCGCTTCGTCCACGCAGAACTTGAGCATGCCGCTCCTGTCAATTTCCGCTATTTTGCTCTTATCATCCAAGACTTGCTCTGCCATTCCGCTCATGGGGTTACCCTCACTTTTATATTCGGTTCTTAACTTTTAAGCTGAACGTATGCACGCCAAGGTTTTCGGGGAAAGGGGCACGGGTGGATTGAGTTGAAGAAGCTTGCCATAGCGGTTCCTGCATCGGTTATTTCGGACACGCCGCATCTGCGCGAAAAAACCGCGAAGGTGGGGTTGATTGGGAGAGCCGCGGCGGTTTTCAGAGTGGACGAAATCATAGTTTACCCTGACAACGCGGGCAAGCAGAAGAACGAGGCTGACTTTATTGGATTGCTGCTGTCGTATTTGGAGACGCCTCAGTATCTTCGGAAACGGTTTTTCAGGATTGACCCTCGGTTACAGTACGCGGGGATTTTGCCGCCGTTGCGAACGCCTCATCACCCGTTGAACAGGAAAGCTCGGAAGGTGAAGGCGGGCGAGTACCGTGAAGGCGCGACCCTGTCCAAAACCAAAGAGGGCATGCTTGTGGACATCGGGGTTGAACGCCCTGCGCTTATGAGGGAAACGCAGTGGGGTTTGGGGAAGCGTTTAACGCTGCAGGTTGTTGCGGTTAACGAGCACGTGGAGGTTCAAGCGGTGACCAGAGACGCGGTTCCAGGTTACTGGGGCTACAAAGTCAGGTTGGAGAAGCAGTCTTTTGGGAGCCTGGTGGAGAACGGCGGCTTCGATTTGATCATAGCCACCTCCAAGCTTGGAGCGCCGTTTGTGGACGTGGCAGAAAAGATGGGTGAACAGTGGCGGGAGGCGGAGTGCCCGCTTGTGGCGTTTGGTGCGCCAGCGCGTGGGCTGCATGAGATTATGGGCGATGAAGGCCTAAGCTTGGATGACTTGGCGGATTTTGTGGTGAACATGGTTCCTGGGCAGGGAACCGAAACTGTTAGGACCGAGGAGGCGCTTTTTGCGTCGTTGGCTGTTTTGAACGTGCAGTTCGGCTGGTAACCTGTTTTTGCGTTACGGTAATCGTGTTTTTGGGATAAAGAAATAAATGTCGGTTTGGATATGTGCTGTTCATGGTTACCCTTGACATTGCAATGCCTCTTGCGTTGTTAGCAGTTTCAGCTGCGGCTTTGTTTTTTAACGAGCGAACCGAACGAAAGTTGAAGACGACTTTTGAGGAAAGGGAGCTTCGCACGCGAGACGTTGTCATGCTTGTG
>Ga0307423_1001789_pt1 | contig 12644 bp, 12 predicted proteins | sample SalMarWE160310MG_FD_202154 | JGI IMG/M metagenome (GOLD analysis project Ga0307423, IMG submission 202154) | Salt marsh sediment microbial communities from the Plum Island Ecosystem LTER, Massachusetts, United States - WE1603-10 | ecosystem: Environmental > Aquatic > Marine > Intertidal zone >...
GCCGCACCACAACGCTCGGCGCATTTCAGACTACCCCGAAATCGCCTCCAACTGCTCCTTCATCAAGCCTTCGAAAAGAGCCACTTTGTAACCGTTCTGCGAGAGCGGTTCGGCGCCCTCGACTGTTGCCGCGGCGGCACTGTTGATTGTGGCGGTGTCGAGGGTCGTGCCAACGATCGCCTCTTCGGCTGCCTTCGATCGCCACGGCACCGGCGCTGCACCGGAGAGGAAGATCCTGGCGGAACGGACAGTGTCGCCGTCGAAGACGATCGCGAGGGCGACGCCGGCGAGGGCGAAATCCCAGGCGCCGCGCGTCCGCACCTTGCGGTAGGACGAACGCAGCCCTGGCGACGGCGCCGGGAGGACGATCTCGGTGACGATCTCGTCGGGGGCGAGCACCGTCTCACGCTGTGGGTCCTCGGTCGGTGGCACGTGGAAAGACTCGACCGCTACCGAGCGGCTGGCAGCCGGTCCGGAAACGCGGCAGACCGCCCCGAGCGCAGCCAGCGCCGGCGCGGTGTCCGACGGGTGGACGATGTAGCACATATCGCCACCGAAGATGCAGTGGTATTGGTTTTCGCCCTCGAAGGCGTAGCAAAGATCGCCGCCCTTGCGGAGGCAATCGAAGTGGCCCCGGTAGTACCAGCAGCGTGGCTTCTGGCAGAGGTTGCCGCCGATGGTGCCCTGGTTGCGGAGCTGCGGGCTGGCGACCGCGGATGCCGCCTCGGTGAGGGCTGTGTACCGCGATGCGACCGCTTCGGAGGTCGCGATTTCGGCCACCGTTGCGAGGGCGCCGATCCGGAGGCCACCGTCCGTCGCCTGCCGGATGCCCTTGAGCTCGTTGATCGACGAGAGGGAGACCAGAGTGTCGGCGCTGAAGACGCCTTCGCGGAGGCAGCCGAGGAGATCGGTGCCGCCGCCGTGGACCAGGGCCGGTCGGTCGTTGAGGACAGCAAGGGCCTCGTTGACCGTGGTTGGGCGCACATAGGTGAATTTGGGAAGCATCTCAGGCCTCCTTTTGCTGTTCGGCGATCAGGCGCGCCAGCTGAATCGGGTTGAGCGGAGTATCGGTCACCCGGATGCCGATGGCATCGCACACCGCGTTGGCGATCGCGGCAGCCGTCGGGATCGTTGCCGGTTCACCGAGACCCTTGGTGCCGGTGGTGTTGAACTCGTTGTCTGGGATGTCGATCGGAACACACGTGTGCTCAATTGCGACGTCCTTCATGGTCGGGATCTTGTAGTCGTGGAAGTTGGCGTTGGTCATCTTCCCGGTCTGGGGGTCGAGCACACGCTCTTCGGTCATGCCCAGGCCCACGCCCATCACGATGCCGCCAAAGACCTGATTGTCGTAGGTCAGGCGGTTGAGGACCCGGCCCGAATCGTGGGCGCCGAGAAAGCGCAGAAGCCGAACCTCGCCCGTGCGCGTGTTGACTTCAACCTCGCAGAACTGCGCACCGAACGGGAAGGTGACCATGCCTTCGGGGTTGGGGTCACGATAGCCGGTGCCGATGACGACGCCCTGCCGGTCGAGCTTCTCGAGCTCGGTCACCCTTACCTTCTTTTCTTGATCCGACCGGCTTGACACTGTCAGATCGCGGAACTCGAGATCGGACACATCCACCTCGAGCTGTTCGGCGGCCATTCGCATCAGCTGCACTTTGACGGCGTAGGCCGCGGCGCGCACCGCGGGGGAGTCGGACGGCACTGTCTTGCTCCCGCCGGACGAGGTTGCATACTGCGTCGTGGCGGTGTCCGCGTGCTCGATCTGGATCTTATCGACCGCCACCCCGAGCTCCTCGGCGACGATCATCGCGGCCCAGGTCTTGGTGCCGGTCCCGATGTCGGAGGCGCCCATGTTGAGGTTGACGCTGCCGTCCGCGAAGAGCTTGACGATCACAGTCGAAGGCGGCCCTCCGGCGTAGCCCCAGAAGCAGGCTGCAACGCCGACGCCGCGACGGAGATGACCGTCGGTTTTGTCACGCGCCCACGCCTCGGACCAACCGAATTCCATCGCCCCTTTGCGGAGGCATTCGGCGAGTTGATTCGAGGTGAACGGCCTGCCCTCCTCGACCTGCAAGACGTCGGCGATATTTTTCAGACGAAGCTCGACCGGATCGGCCCCGAGCTTTTGCGCGAGCTCGTCCATGGCCTGCTCGAGGGCCCAGGCGCCCTGCGGAAAGCCCGGCGCGCGCATCGGCCGCGCCTTGCCCGCGTTGGTATAGACCGTGGTGTCTTCGGTACGAAGATTCGGGCACGTGTAAAGGTATGCGGCCAACGTGCTGGAGTCGGCACCGTACGCATAGGCGCCGCTCGAGCCCAGGCTCCTGTAATCGATGGCGGTCAGGGTGCCGTCTTTCTTGGCCCCGATCTTGACCGTCATCGTGTTGCCGGGCCGGTTGCCGGTGACCAGGAAGCAGTCCTCCCGCGGCAGAAAGATCTTCACCGGCCGACCGGTCGTTTTCGCCAGCAACGCGGCGTAGACCGTGTACTTGCCGACCTCGAGCTTGGAGCCGAAGCCACCACCCATGTAGTGGCCGATCACGCGCACATTTGCCAGGGGCAGACGCATTGCGCGAGCGACGGCCTCCTGGACGCTGAACACGCCCTGGGTGGTGTCCCAGATGGTGAGCCTGTTGCCGTCCCACCTGGCTACCGAGCCGTGCGGTTCCATTGGCGCGTGAATCTCACACTTCGTGCGATAGGTGCGCTCGACCACCACGTCGGCCTCGGCGAAACCGGCTTCGAGGTCGCCGCGTTCCCGTACCCGCGGCTCCCCGACGACGTTTCCACCCTCGTGGATCGCAGGCGCAGAGGGGTCGAGGGCGGCCTCGTCATCGATGACGAACGGCAGGACCTCGTACTCGACCTCGATCGCCCGGATGGCGTCGGAGGCCTGGAGGGGCGTTTCCGCTGCGATAGCCGCCACTTCCTCGCCTTCGTGCCGGCAGTGGGTGTCGAAGAGCCGGCCGGAGAACTTGCCGCCCCGCGGGTACCACGGCATGTCGGCGCCCGGAGAATTGCCGGTCAGCACTGCCCGGACGCCCGGCATCTTCTCGGCCTTGCTGGTGTCGATCTTGAGCACATTGGCATGGGCGTACGGACAACGCAGGATGGCGCCGTGCAGCATCTCCGGAAGGGAGATATCGTGGGGGTAGACGGCGGTCCCGCTGACGCGCTCATAGGCGTCGACCTTCGGCACCCGCGTGCCGACGATCTCGGTCGTCTTCCAGGGATCCGGATACTCGCCGGTTCCCGGCGTCTCGGGGACGGATCCATCGATCCAATAGGGAGATTCCTGATCCATCACCGGCCTCCCTTCTTGTTCTCGGCGGCCGCGGTGACCGCGTTCACGATGTGCGGGTAGGCGCCGCAGCGGCAAAGGTTGCCGCTCATGCCACAGCGGATCTCATCGAAAGAAGGGGAGGGGTTGGCACGCAGCAGGCCTTCGGCGGCCATGATCTGGCCGGGCGTGCAGTACCCGCACTGAAATGCATCCTCCTCGACAAAGGCCCTCTGAACTGTGCCCAGTTCCTCGCCGTCGAGAAGGCCTTCCACCGTCGTGATCTCGGTGCCCTCGGCCTCCACCGCCAGGGTCATGCACGCGTAGCGTGGCCGTCCATCGATCAGGACGGTACAGCTGCCGCATTCCCCGCGCTCACAGCCGGCCTTGGTTCCGGTGATGGCGAGCCGCTCGCGCAGGACGAAAAGGAGGGTCCATCTGGGCTCCACCAACAGCCGGTGGATGCGGCCGTTGATCAAGAGGGCGACCTGCACCATCTCTTCCGGTGAGGTGATCTCGGGGATGGCCTCGCCCGGACGAGCGACTCCGGTGGCTGCGACCACCGCGCCGGCGCCCACCGAGCCGAGGAATCCGCGTCTGGTGACCCCTCCCTCCGGACGCTTCGTGGGATCCTTTTTGTTGCTCATACATCCCTCCTCGAGAGCGATCGAAGGTCAATTCATATTGAGACTAAGTTGCTATAATTGAAACACATCCGGATTATACGACGGTTTTTGGAGAGTTCGCAGCGCCTGATAGAGTTGCGGCTATGGACAACGCTCGATCCGACGCCGGAGTCTTTGTCGATGCGGTGCTCGAGGCGGCTGCCGAGGCGCCCCCAGCCGACCTGGTCGATCTTCGGGTCGGCCCCTACTGGGTGGTTGTGCACTCGAGCCTGGGCGCCGGAATGTCCTCAACCCTGCGTTCGGAGGACCACATCCATGGATCGCAACCGGTCAAAGCCGCAGGCCAGCTTCACCGGCGGACGCCGCTGGAACTCACCGGTCTCCTCCGGTCGGACTCTCCTCCGGAGTGTGCGATCGGCCTCGCGGCAGCCAACGCCCTCCTCGGCCCTACGGCGGTAAACCTTCTTGACGAGAAGGCGGTGGCCATCCTGCGTGAGCGGGGGCGCGGCCAGAAGGTCGCGATGATCGGCCGGTTTCCTTTTGCGGAATCGCTGCGCGAGGACTGCGGCCAGCTCTGGGTCTTTGAGCGTGGCCTCAATCGGCGACAGGAAGATCTCGGCCAGGAAGCCATGGAGCAACTGCTGCCCGAGGCCGATGTGGTGGCGGTGACCGCGACAACGCTGCTCAACCAAACCCTGCCGACCGTTCTCGCCAGGATTCGTTCGGACGCCTTCGTGATGCTCCTCGGGCCGAGCACGCCGCTGACACCGGTTCTGTTCCAATTCGGCTTCGATGTCCTCTGCGGCACCGTGGTCGAAAACCCGGACGCGGTCCTTCGCGCCGTCGAGCAGGGCGCGGTGACGTCACAAATCACCGGCGTGCGACGAGTCTGTCTATGGCCATCCTGAAAAAAAACGCAGAGACGCAGAGCCGCAGAGTTTTTCATTTGAGTTTGTGACCGCTATCGTGGACCACATTATGGAACTCAACGACATCAGTGGACAAATCGTTGATGCAGCGATCGAGGTCCATCGGAAACTTGGGGGGCCTGGATTGCTTGACAGCATTTACGAAGAGGCGTTGGCTGTTGAGTTGTCACAGAGAGGGCTGAAAGTCGAACGTCAGAAGACGGTTCCAGTCTTGTACAAGGGACGACGTTTGGCAACTGATTTCCGAATGGACCTACTCGTTGAGCGAAGAGTTGTTGTTGAGGGTAAAGCAACATCAATTACACACCCAGTTTATGAATCGCAAATTCTGACCTACCTCCGGCTCCTCGATCTGAAACTCGGATTGGTGGTCAACTTCGGGAAACCGCGCGTCGTTGACGGAGTTCGACGAGTCGCGAACGGATTATGAAAAAAAATCCCTCTGCGCCTCTGCGTCTCTGCGCCTCTGCGTTGAAAGCCGGACACCTCGCCGGATTGATCCTCGCGGGGGGAGAAGGCAGGCGATTCGGGGGGCGGAAGGCGTTTGCGAGGCTTCCCAACGGGGGAACGTTTCTCGAGGCGTGCGCGGCGACGCTCAATGACGCTGGTGCTTCGCCCGTGGTGGCGACGCTTCCGCCAGGGACCGACGACCCACAGATCGATGGGCTGGAGCCGATCGCCCTCCCAGAGCCTGGCATGGACATGTTCGCGTCGCTGGTGACAGGTCTCAGCCGCCTCGTCGAGTACCTGGAATGGCGCGCCGTGGCGATACTGCCGGTGGATCACCCGTTGGTGAACCCAGCGGCCGTGGTTGCTCTCGCAAACGCCACGGGACGAGCCGCCATCCCGTCATACAGAGGCAAGCACGGGCACCCCGTGTGCGTAGTGCGATCGGTCGTTGAGAACATCGTGGGAGGGCAGCTGGCCGGACCTACACTTCGAGAGATCTTGCGGTCCGTCGAAGCCGTCGACGTGCCGGTGGACGACGTCGGCGTCATCACCAACTGCAACACCCCCGCCGCTCTGCGCGCGGCGCTCAGAGCAGCAAATTCCGAATTCTGAGTTTGGAATTCTCAGTTCCCTTCCCTCCAACCGCGGCCCACGGGAGGAAGGGGGACAATTCCGATTTCCGAATTCAGAGTCCGATAGGCGTTCGCATCGTGACGAACTCTTCGGCCGCGGTCGGGTGGATACCGACGGTTGAGTCAAAGGTCGCCTTGGTGGCGCCGGCCTTGAGGGCCACGGCCATGCCCTGAATGATCTCGCCGGCGTCGTGCCCGACCATGTGGACGCCGAGCACTCTGTCGGTTTTCCGGTCAACCACGAGCTTCATCATGGTTCGTTCGTCCCGGCCCGACAGAGTGTGAACCATCGGCCGGAAGGTAGTGCGGAAGATCTTCAAATCAAAACCAGCGTCGCGGGCCTCAGCCTCGGTGAGACCAACCGTACCGACAGCGGGCTGGCTGAAGACCGCCGAAGGGATGTTGGTGTAGTCGACGACGGTGGGATTGTCGTTGAAGAGGGTTTCGGCGATCGCCGTGCCTTCGGCAAGAGCCACCGGTGTGAGCGCGATCCGGTCGATGCAGTCACCGACGGCATACATGCCGGAGACTGACGATTCGAGGTGTTCGTCGACCGCAACCGCCCCGCGATCGGTGAGCTCGACGCCGACCTCCTCGAGACCGAGCCCGGCGGTATTTGGAACGCGGCCGATTGCGCAGAGCAGCTGGTCGCTTTCGACCTTTTCGCCCGAGCTCAAGGTCACCGCGTACCCGCTGCCAGCACACTCGATCCGGTCGACGAGGCTGTCGAATCGGAGATCGATGCCCCGCTTTCGCATCTCCTCGGCGAGGGTGATGCGGATGTCGTCGTCGAAGCCGCGCAGAAACAGGGGCCCGCGGTAATTCAGCGTGACCTCCGACCCGAGGCCGTTGAAGATCCCTGCGAATTCGACCGCGATGTAGCCGCCTCCCATGATGATGATCTTTTCCGGACGGCTTTCAAGGTGGAAGACCTGGTCGGACGTGATGCCCAATTCTGCGCCCGGGATCGGCGGTATGAACGGCCGGCTGCCGGTGGCGATCAGGATTCGCTCGGCGGTGAAGGTATCGCCGCCGATCTCCACAGTGTGCCGATCGAGCAGCCGCGCGCGGCCCTCGATGATGCGCACCCCGGAGCCCTCGAGCAATCCCCGGTAGATGCCGTTGAGGCGTTCGATCTCCCGGTCCTTGTTGGCGATCAATGTCGCCCAGTCGAACAATGGCGTCGGCACGGTCCATCCGAAGCCGGCGGCGTCCGCCGCCGCGGCCGAAAAGGATGACGCGTAGACCATGAGCTTTTTTGGCACGCAACCCAGGTTGACGCAGGTGCCGCCGAGGTGCGAGGCCTCGGCTACCGCCACTCGAGCACCGTAGCGGGCCGACATGCGGCTCGCGCGCACCCCCCCGGAGCCCGCACCGATGACGAACAAATCGAAGTCGTGCTGTGTCATGAGGGTCATCCTATACCGTCACTGAGGAGCGCGTGGCCGCTTCGGCGGGTCATGTCTCCGATGAAAAGCGTTGGCGCTTCGAAGACTTCGGTGCCACCGACGCGGGGAAGAGCTCCTCATGGGGGCTGCTACCGCTTGATCAGCTCGAGCGTGATGTTGACCTCGACATCGTCGCCGAGCAAGAATCCTCCGGCCTCGAGGGCGCGGTTCCAAGAGAGGCCGTAGTCCAGGCGGTTGACGGTCGTCGTCAGCTCGTAGCCGGCGCGGGTGCCACCCATAGCGGTCATCTCGCCGAGAAAGTCGACCGTCAGCGTGATTTCCTTGCTCACGCCGTGCATGGTCAAGGTGCCGGCAATCGCGAAGGTGTCTTCATCCACCTTGGTGATCTTCGAGCTTCTGAAGGTGATCTCGGGGTACTTTTCGACATCGAAGAAATCGGGCGAGCGAAGGTGGGCGTCCCGCTTCTCATTCTTGGTGTCGATGCTGGCGGCCTGGATCGTGAGCTCGACGCTGCTCGCATCGAGGTCATTGAAGTCGGCAACGATGGTGCCGTCGAAATCGGTAAACTCCCCGCGAACCTTCGACACCAGGTGGCGGACCGTAAAGCCGACATTGGAGTGAACGGTATCGATGGTGTAGGTTCCCTGGGACGCAACCGTGCCGAAGCCCAGGACGAGCACCAGAATCGTGAGAATTGCTGTCTTACGCATTTCGTTTCTCCATGCGGTTGTTTGATCGTGAATAGCGATCGGTAACAACAGCAAATCGAGGCGTTCGGCAATTCCAGACGCAGAGGGACCTCTCGCAGCACCCGGTTTCGGGCCGATTATTCGGCCTTCTGAAGGATTCTTTACGGACGTGCGTGTACCATCTGCCAATGCGGCATCGACCGTGGCAGGCTCGCGAAGGCGAACCGGCCTCCGGCTGCCCCTCAACAGAGAGAGGAAACACCACACTGTGCGCGAGCGTAAGATCTCACGGTGAACCGAAGATGGCAGGAAACTTGCTAGGGTAGAGGCGTGCGACGGGATCGAAGCACCTTCAGGCGAGCTCTCGAGTTGTCGCTGCTGCTCCATCTGCTGCTGATCTTCCTGGTGGCGCCGCAGGTTGCGGAGCTGTGGCCCACCTCGAAAGCCTCGGCGGTGGAGCTCGCGCCGGAGGTGTCGCCCGATGACCAATCTCCGCTCGAGTTCGAGTTCGTGGATCTGGCCGAGGAGCACGAGGAGAAGCCGGTTTCGGACCAGGTGCCGCTTTCCGATCTCGATCGACGGGCACACGGCGGTGAAGGTCAGGCTGCGGCGCGCCCTGGAGTGCAGGGAACCACTCCGCAGCTCGTCGAGGCTGACGGGGGCCAGACCTTTGGAGCCGGTTCGCCGCCGACCAGGCCGGGCGAACAAGTGCCGCGGGTGCCGCCTCCTGAGCGACGGCAGGAGGAACCGTTCGAGCGCCCGACCGAGGAGCGACGCCCACGACCTGACACGGAGGGCGCCGGCGAAGAGGTCCCGAAGCCGGAACGCCAAGAACCCGCGATCAAGCTGCCGCCTCCCGGCGCCTGGGCGTTGCCGCCAGACGAGGGCGGTTTTGTCGAGAGGCCAGACACTGACGGTGGTCAGGTCGACACGGGCGGGCTCTCGTTTGACACTCAGTGGTATGACTGGGGCCCCTACGCGAAGGCGATGCTGGCCAAGATCCGCCGACATTGGCGGATTCCGGAGATTGCCAGGCTCGGCGTCGATGGGGTGGTCAAGATTCGATTCTTCATCGAGCTCGACGGAACCGTCACCGGTATCCAGATCATCGACGAATCCGGCAAACCGCCGATGGACTTCGCCGCTCGCGACGCGATCGCCCATTCTTCACCCTTCGAACCGTTACCGACGGCCCTTGGCGCCGTTGACCGAGAGGGTGTTACGATCACTTTCTTCTACAACGCCACACCCCCGAGTCGTGGCGGGCAATAAGACATCACGAATAGGAGTACTGCGTGGTCGACATTCTGATTTCCGGCGGACCAGTGATGATCCCCCTCGGCATTCTGTCGATGGTGGCCGTGGCCATCATCATGGAGCGGCTGTGGGTGTTGCGGCGGAGCAACTTCCTTCAGAGCTCGACGGTGCAGACGCTCTCCGGGCTGCTCGCGAGCGACAAGTTCCAGGGCGCGATCGATTTCTGTCACCGTCACCCGGGTCCGTTCACCGACCTCGTGATTGCATTGGTGGAAAATCGGCGTGCTCCGTACGAGGAGCTCAAGGAGATCCTCGAGGACACCGGCCGGCTTCAGCTCACCGGGCTGCAGCGCGGTCTGCCGGCCCTCGCTACTATCGTCGCGGGAGCGCCTCTGTTGGGTCTTCTCGGTACGGTGATCGGCATGATCAAGATCTTCAGCGTCGTGGCGACCTCGGGCTCGGGCATTACCGAGCAGCTTTCTTCGGGCATCTCGCAGGCCCTCATTACCACGGCGACCGGTCTGGTGATCGCCATTCCCGCGCTCTTTGTCCACTCCTATCTCGAGTCTCGCGCGCTCTCGATTTTGTCCGACATCGAGGCGCAGATCCTCGACTACCTGCACCTCGTGCGCGAGCACGAACAGGTCGACGGGGAGGTTGACTGATGCGTCTCGCGCCCCTCCGCGGCGGGCGCAAGCCCGAGGTTCAGATGGCACCGCTGATCGATATCATTTTTCTATTGCTGCTCTTTTATGCGGTAACCACCCAGTTCGTCAGCGACGAGCGGCTCAAGCTGAAGCTTCCCGAGGCCGAGACCGCTGAGAGTGCCGGCACCAACCAGCAGGAGAAGCCGCCCGAGGTCAAGGTGGCGATCGACGGCACAATCTGGATCAATGACAATATCGTCGAGGAAGCTGAACTCGAGTCCCGTATTCGCCAACTCGTGGAGCGAGCCCCCGACGAGGGCATCATTCTCAAGGGCGATCAGGGTGCCGACTATGGAGTGGTCGTTCACGTCCTCGACGTCGCCCGAAAGGTCGGTGCGAAAGGAATTCAGATGAGCGCTGACCGGCCTGTGAAGCAGTAGCGCCCGTTCCCGGGGTGACCGTCAGATTCTGCAATATCCTGCCTCCAGCGTGGCCGTTGAAAACGCAAAAACGCTAACCCGCATATCTCACCAGCTTCCTGCTGCGGCCGGACCTCTAGGTCGAAAACCCCACTGGGCACAGCATCTCGTCGGCCTCGTGACGAAACCCGGTGAGATATGCGGGCTAAGGCCGCAAAGGTATTTCATGAGTTCTTCTTAGCCCGCACTATTCATGAGGTCTCTACTGCGTCCGACGATGCACCGCACCCAGCGGTGTTTGCTCGCCTCGGGGTGCTCCACGTACTGTCGAGTACGCGTCCGCGCCCCTCAGGTCGCAAACTCCACTGGGCGCGGCACCTCGCCGCCCTCGCGACGAGACCCCATGAATAATGCGGGTTAGCGCTCTTCGCGTCTTTGCGGTTCCAAAGCTGATCGAGTCGGGAGAGTTCTGATCGGGGGCGAACCGGCTCAATTCCTCGACGTCACGACGTTACGCTGCGACCTGCGTACAAGTCATACAGCTCCCGCAAGCACGACCGAATGTTCCCCTCGTGGCGTTGAATAAGCTCCTCGAGGACGGGCGCGAGATCCGGAGCGTCGGCCGGCGTCAAATCCTCAACCAATTCGCGGAGCAGGTGCCGGTCCGGACGGCACTGGACCAGGGTCGCCAGGAGTCCCGGTCGGTGCAGGGTCACCACCAAGCTCCGCGCGCGTCGTGTCGCGCGCAACAGCAGACGCCATCCGATCGGCCCGAGCTGCTCGGCGCCGTCGACCAACACCACGTGGTTCCGGCGGACCGGGCGCGGCAGCTGGGCGCGGGCCGCGCGCCACGGTCTGGGGGAGCTGCCTGGAATCCGCACCTCAAACGCTTCGCCGGGAAGCGAGGATGCCAATTCGCGCAAAAGGGTGGTCTTGCCGCTACCCTTGGGGCCGACGATCGCGCAGCGTCCTCCCGTTTTCTCGAGGCGCTGACGAAGCGCCGTCAGGCCGAGGCCCTTGTGTCGGTAGACCAGGCCTTCGACACGGTGGCTGGCGAACGGGTTGTCGGCCGGTCGCCGGCGGGTGATGGTTGCCGAGTTCACGAGAGGTCTACCTCGACCGGCTGCGGCCCGATCCGCAGATCGAGGCGCTCTGTTTCGCCGCTCGGGAGAGCGACGAGCTCGATTGCCCACGCCAAAGTGATGAGCTTGCCCGAGAACGAGTAGGGGCCTTCAGGCACTCGGATCGAGAAGTCGCGGTAGCCGGAGGTGTCGGGCGAATCGGTCCGGAGCGCACGGACGACCCCGACGTCCTGTGTGCCCTTGCCGGTGGTGTACCAGAAGAGACGCACCTCGACCGCATCGATCTGTTCGTCGAACTGCCACGAGGCCCTGCCTTCGATGAGCTCGCCAGGTTTGAACCAGGTGCCACCGTCCGTGGTGTGGAGGGTCAGCATCACAGTTTCTCGATCCGTATGGGGCGGATGGTGACCGGGAAACTCTGGTCGACATCGGGCCAGCGGTCGATCTCGCCCTCGACCTTGATCTCCCAGATGATCTTGTTGGAATCAGCCTCGAAGCTGTGCATGGTTTCGCTGGGAATCGAGAGTTCGGCCGTCCCTTGTGGGATTTCCCAGTCATTGTTGGTGTTGACCAGATCGTAGGTCGCGAAGACCTCGCGTTCGGTGATGGTGTCGGTACCGCGTTGATAGATCGCCTCTTCTCGGCCTTCAAGGAAGATTCGCAGACGGCCGAGCCTCCCGGCGTGGCCCGCAAAGCGCCACTCAAGACGGAGCTCGTCGCCGAGCCGGGGGCGGCCGGGAATCAGGATCAGTCGAGGTCTGGGGTTGGCCAGAGCGAGCAGGAAGTGTCCGACGAAGCCTAAGGAGGCCAGTCCGACGAGGACAAAAGGGATCAGGAAGATCGTGTGGAACCAGTCGGGGTCCCCTCGTTCCCAGCCCTTCCAGACCTGCCACACGAAGACCGAGACGATTCCGTTCCAGAAGAGTGCGAAGAGGAGAGATCCTGCGACTTTTCCGCCGGGCCCGACGCGAGGCTTGAGGTGGAGTTGGCCTTCGACCTCGGCGATATCATCGGTTGGAGGTTCTTCAGCGGCCCTCCGCATCCGCATCTGTTTCCACCCGTGGTTCGCCACAGCCGAGCCGGCGAGAATGAAGACCAACGGGATGAGACCGAGCAGGTGCTTGGGACGGAATGTGCGTTCGAGGACCGACCTGGAGGGATCGCGAGGATCGACCCAACAGGTTGCTAACGAGCGCTCAGGATACTGGTCGAGAGTCGCCC
>Ga0307423_1001791_pt1 | contig 12640 bp, 9 predicted proteins | sample SalMarWE160310MG_FD_202154 | JGI IMG/M metagenome (GOLD analysis project Ga0307423, IMG submission 202154) | Salt marsh sediment microbial communities from the Plum Island Ecosystem LTER, Massachusetts, United States - WE1603-10 | ecosystem: Environmental > Aquatic > Marine > Intertidal zone >...
AGATTATATAAGCACTTTTTACTATAAAAAAGAAATCGAAGCTTCAAAAGTTCCTATTCTGAGTTGGTCTTCTTGGCTCGATTCGGGATACGGAGATGTAGTTATTAATCGATTTTTGAATTTGAATAATCCACAAATATGTATATTAGGAGATTGGAATCATGGTGCCGCACTTCCTTCAAATCAATTTTTCCCCGAAAGAAATGAAATTCAGCCAACACTTGACCAACTACTTAAAACTTGGATTCATTTTTTTGAGCGCAGCATTAATAACAGCCAACCTATTAAAAAAATGCTGTACTATTATACGATGGCAGAAGAAAAATGGAAAAAGACGGATACATGGCCACCAAGAGGTCATCAGTATTCGAGGTGGTATTTTTCAGATAATAATATGCTTGTAGATATTCCACCAAAAGAAGATGCAGGTTCTGATCTATATAAAGTTGATTTTTTTGCAAGTACTGGAAAAAATAATCGATGGTGGACATTAATGGGGTTTAAAATCATATATGGTAATAGAGCGGAGAGAGATCTAAAATTAAGGACATATACAAGTGAACCATTTAAACAAGATGTTGAAATTACTGGTAACCCCATAATTTCCATGAATCTTAGCACAACCCACCAAGACGGAGTAATCTATACTTATTTAGAGGACATTAATCCAGAAGGGGTAGTAACCTACATTACAGATGGTCATTTTAGGTTTATTCATAGAAAAATATCAGAAGAGCCCCCATTATATAAAACAATGGTTCCATATCATTCTTATAAGAAGAAGGATGCCTTAGAAGTAGTTCCTAATAAAGTAATGGAAATAAAATATGGATTATTTTCAACCTCTGTTGTAATCAAGAAGGGTCATAGAATTAGAATTGCAATCGCAGGTCATGATCGGGAGACATTTAAAAAGTATCCGAGTACTGGAAAACCAATTTTAACCATTTATCGAAATAGTAAGACTCCTTCATATATCGATATCCCAATCATATCAAAGTAAAGTATAAGTTAAAAAATCAACGTATTCAGCATTAGATATTTAAGGTTAAAGAGATGAAAGCTAATAACATCATCCTTGTTTCTGAAACTCACTGGGATAGGGAATGGTACCTAACCTTTCAAGAATTTCGAGTACGATTAATTAAAATGATGGAAAGCGTAATTGAAATTCTGAACCATGATTCAAGATATAAAAGCTTCACATTAGATGGTCAGACTATTTTAATTGAAGATTATCTGGAAATCAAACCAGATGAGGAGTTTAAACTTAAAAACCTTATTCAAGAAAGAAGGTTATTAGTTGGACCAATGTACGTAATGCCTGATGAATTCTTAGTTAGTGGAGAATCTTTAATTCGAAACTTAATGATAGGACATAAAATTGCGAGGCGATTCGGTAGTGTCATGAAAGTAGGGTATAGCCCCGATCCATTCGGGCATATCGCTCAACTCCCTCAAATTTTACAAGGTTTCGAAATTCCCGCAGTCTTGTTTTGGAGAGGTCTTGGCAATCAGTTCTCAAAAAAAGGTCTAAATATTGAGTTTTTTTGGAAATCTCCTGGAAATGCAGCTTCAGTTTTAGCAAGCGTCATGAAATTAAGTTATGGTTCAGTTGCCAATTTAAGTACTAAGAAAAAAAATGGCGTTTATAAAAAAGCGCTTCAAAAGTTAAATTGGGCAATATCAAAACTAGAAAATTTTACCGCTACACCAGTAATACTATTAAATAGTGGTACGGATCATTCTTTTGCTAATCCAGTGCTACCAGAAATTGTAGACCAATGGAATGAGTTAAATCCTGAAAAATGCATGGAATTGGGGAATTTCGAGGAATATGTTAATAAAGTTATGGCCAGTAAACCAAACCTACAAAGTTATAAGGGAGAATTAAGAGGAAGTAAATACATTCATCTTCTTTCCGGAGTTTTGTCTACCAGAATGTGGGTCAAACAACTCAATTCTCGAATCGAACATCTTTATGAGAAATACATAGAACCTTTATCTACAATCACATGGGTGGTTAATAACCATCGAAACCTCAAATATCCTTCTGAATTCATTCTAAATGGGTATAAATGGTTGTTAAAGAACCACCCGCATGATTCTATATGTGGATGTTCTATAGACCAAGTATATGAAGAAATGAAAATTCGATACCTTTGGGCAGAACAAATGGGCTTAGAAGTATTAAAGAATTCACTTTTAACATTGGATGAGGTAATACACATTCAAGAAGATGCCGTGGATCGTATCCATTTGGTCGTTTATAATCCGTTACCTTGGAAAAGAAGAGATGTTGTTCAGTTTAATATCCTCACTGATATGAAGAGAGTGGGGATTAAAGCAGCGAAAAACTTCAATTTATGCGATTACAATGATAAGGAAATTGAATATCAAATCAAAGAAATCAATGAAGTCCCAAGGTTTCGACATGTTAATTCAAAAAGTTATAAATGTGAATTTATCGGGGAAATTCCAGCTTGTGGATTTAGTATTTATTACTTAAAGCCTAATAATACGAGTTCCTTACAGGATCAACAACACACCAATATAATCTCAACTAATAATATGATTGAAAATCAATATTATAAAATTACCGCTGCAGATAACGGAGAAGTAACACTATTTGATAAGGAAAGCCAGGTATGGTATAAAAATATATACCAAGTCGATGATATTGGGGACTGGGGTGATCTTTATGACTTCTCAGGTCCAAGAAAAGGACAAAGTGATACAGTATTTTCCACAAAAAATAATCTTCCTTTAAATGTGTCAACGCAAATATATGGTTCAATAAGCAAATCCTTGTTAATAGAATATGATTTTAAATTACCTATATCATTAAGTAGTGACCGTAAAAAAAGAGAAGAAATTTTGGTTTCTAATCCAATTTCAATTACTCTCACAGTATATGAATCCATTAGAAGAGTAGACATTAACATAAATGTGGAAAATAAAAGCAGAGATCATAAACTTCGCATTAAATTTCCCACATCAATTAAAACTGAGGAAATTAAAAGTGATGGCCATTTTCATGTTATTTCCCGTCCTGTTGACATTCCAGAGGGAAGTGATTGGAACCAGAAACCAACAACTACTAATTATAATGAACAATTTGTTGCAGTTAGCGATAATAATAGAACCCATGCAATTTTAAATAAAGGTCTCCCAGAATATGACGCAACTAAAAATGATGACGGGACGGTTACATTAGGAATAACATTATTGCGTTGTGTCGAATGGTTATCCCGGTTTGATTTAAATTCGCGAGATATTAATGCGGGACCTGATTTAAATACACCAGAGGCACAATGTATAGGCTCTCATCTTTTTGAACTTTCCTTAATCATTGAAAATAATAACCATGGGTTAGAAAATTTACATCGTTATGGTCAAGAATTTAGCAATCCCTTGATGGCATTCTGTCCTGCGATGATAAACACCAATATGGGGGCTAATGATAGAATAATATTGGCACCACTTGGCATTTTATATCCCTATCGTCTTAAAAAGCATGTTGAGAGGAAATCGTTTCTACCAGCTCAATTTTCATTCCTTTCTATCGATAATAAATCGATTGCCTTAAGTATCCTAAAAAAAGCAGAGGAAGGAGATGATATGATTATACGCCTTTATAATCTTTCAGCACAACCTCAAATAGGTAAATTATCATTTTGGGATGATTTACAGATCATGTCAGCTAAAATCGTTAACTTATTGGAAGAACATCCAATTAATAAGATAAAAGCGAATGTTAAACTAATTGAAAAGAATAATATCGATCTCTCACTTGATCCACATGTTATAGCTACTGTAAAAGTAAATTTCAAGTGTAAATTCGAAAAAAATACAATATCCTAACCCATTGAATAATTATGACGCATTTATTAGATGAAATTTTATCTCAAGGAAAAATGATGGACGCTTGTTTTAACTTTCTTATTAAGAACCAGAAAGCATCATTAGATAATATCAGAAATTATATAGAGCTTCACCATATTACGAAATTAATTTTTACGGGCATGGGATCAAGTTTCTTTTGCACTTGCATTCCATTTTACATGCTAAGGCAAGCTGGTTTTGATGTCGAGCGTATAGAAGCTGGCGAATTTCTCCTTTATGGGTTCCCTCAAAGTAATAAGGAAATTTTTAAAAATGTTGCCATTGTTTTAGTTTCTCAATCAGGCGAGTCTGGAGAAATAGTCGAATTAATTAAATCAATCCAATCCTCAAAACTAAAGACCTACACAATAGGTATCACGAATGATCCAAGTAGTTTTTTGGCTACACATACAGATGCCCAATTATTTTTAAACGTGGGAATTGAAGAATCCGTGACCTCCAAATCTTACACCTGTTCTTTATTAGTACTATATGTGCTTGCTCGGTCTTTAATTATCAATTTTTTTGAATCCGTGAATGAGATCAAAATAATAAAATCTCTAATTACAAATATAAAGAACTTTCTAAGTGATAATAAAAATCTTGATGGCCTGTTTGATACAATCGATAAAGAATTTGGAAATGGATATCACTTTATTCAGATACTCGCCAGGGGAACATCCATATCAACTGCGTCCCAAGGAGCCTTAAACTTTAAAGAAATTGTTAAAATTAATTCAGAAGCAATGACGGTATCATCTTTTAGGCATGGTGGAATTGAATCTCTTAATGAACGCACTCGAATGATACTCATGACTTCTAATCCCAATGAAAATGATCTAAACATTCGATTCATTGAAAAACTCATTTCAAAATGGACTTTTGGGACTTTATTATATGTAACTAACCAAGAATTGAGTTCAGAGTATAAATTGCTCTTAAATACTCCTAAACTAATCTTTTATCATCATAACATCGAAAATCCTTTTTTAGCGCCTATTATGGAAATTATTATCCTGCAATTAATGTGTTATAAAACAGCTTTAAAAAGAGGAATCTCTCCAGGAGTGTTCAATTATTCCTCAAAAATCACTAATGGGCTTTAAAGAGGTATATATTTGTATAAAAAATTATATCTCGCAATGATATTCATTGCAGATTATTTCCCTTTTCCCAAGAATATTCAAATAATTCAGTTGTCCATTCTATAAAGGATTTGTTATTATCCAATAAGCATTGATTATAATCAATTTCCCCATCTTTATCTAAGAATAGCATTGCTCCTTTATCAGTGATTAACAGTGAAAAATCAAGTGTATTTTCATAAATTTTCACAGGCTTTAATAGATCTACTTTCTTGAAAAAATCCTCAGGATCCTGACGATTTAAAGTTTCTAACCCCGAATTTTGACTAGAAATTAATACGGTTTTATCAACTAAAACTCGAATATCCATTGATTTATTTTGAATCTTTTTTTCGAATACTGGGATTATTGAATTCTGAACTTGATGCATGGTGATGTAAATGACACTCTCAGCATTTTTTATCATATCACTATATAATTCAAGGTTTTGGATCGTATTAGTGCCAAGTTCGATCGTTTTTATGCTTCCTAATTGCAATATGAGATCTAAGGGAATCATAGTTATTGAATGGGTATTGAAAAATTCTCTTAATTTTATTGACACCTCAAAAATATCTAATAATTGGTAAAATATTTTACCTAAATTTGTTATTGAATATTGATGATTGAGAGATTTACGAATAAGATGGCTTTCATTTAACCGTTTAAGATGACGAGAAATTTCAGATCCTGGTAAACTAAGTTCCTGTTCAAGATCACTATGTTTCTTCTTTTCATTGAATAATGCTTTGAATACTCGTAATCGCTCCTCGTTGGATAGTTCAAATAATATTTGATTAATTATCAATATGCTTCCCAATGCCTATAATTATTAGATCAAACAATCTTATATTACTGATTTGAGTATTAATGTTAATTTGAATTATATAATCTTTTTTAATTCATTTAAATCAAGTTAACCTATGATATAATAATAAAAGGATTGATTTAATCTTTTGTATTTATGGCTTAGGATTTGTCTAAAGAATTTTTTCAGAAATTCATATTGGTTTTCTTTAAAGTTTTAACCATAATCTGTTATTTTAGTAAACCGATTAAATTCAAAATTATAAATTAAAAAGTTAATTTAATAAAGCCAACTTATCTATAAGGCGTTTGGAATCCTCGTGAATATAAAATAATCGACAGATTTTTCTATTTTATTCTAGAATTGAGTGTACTAAAACTGAAATTAAAAAGTAGAGAAATTATAATGTCTAAAGAAAATTTTAAGAGAGATAAGCCTCACGTCAATATAGGCGTATTGTTATTAATTTTCAGCATGATTTCTGGCTTTTCTCTTGGAATGGTTATATATAAAGATATAACAAAGCTCTTGGATGATGATGGTGACTCTGTTCCAGATATTGAAGAAGACAGATTAAGAACCCCGTTGTTCTTCGAAGTAACTGATGATCTACTCACTTTCAGTTCCTATGATACTGCAACTATTCCAACAACCACCGGTCATGAATTAGGTCATAATTTAGGACTTTCCCATGGATTTAGTTCTCATTTAGCGATTCAATCGAACTTGTATGATGATGTCTCAACGGGAATACCGATATTAGATTTTAAAATGCAATACGAGTCGCTAATTGACTTCTTAGATGTCGATAGTAACGGATATTTTGACCCAGTAGTAGATGTAATTATCGGAGAAACGGCATTAACAAACCTGACGCTTGAGAATATCGGTTATGGGATTGATGGACAGCCTGCTTACTATTCTGGATATTCATCTAGTGATGGGGTATTCAATGCAGAATTTTATATCTCTGGCGAACACGTGTTACTTGGGCGTCAAGTTGGATTATTAGCACCAAATGAGCTAAAATCACGTTTGACTTTCGTTAACTACGTACCATCATCTTTAACTCTAAAATTATCATTTAATTCGAGTGCTAATCTGATCTTCTCACCCTCTGGAATACCATTGAGGGCATCAACGGGTTTATATGAGGTACAATACGAATGGAATGATTTTGCGATAACAGATGGTACAATGACTACAGTAAATGTGACATTGCCTTCTTCTTCAATCCCTTCAAATAATGGAGAGATATACATTAATTTAGGGCAAGTATCCAATGGTACTTATGATACAAAGTTGCTTTGGGTTTTACCTCATAACAATCTGTTTAATTTACTTGATCTTCCTTGGACCTATATAACAATCGGTTCAATTACAATTTTAACAGTAATTTCCACTACTCACGTTATCAGGAAGAAGCCTGGAAGATTAAAATATCGCCCTTTAAGCTCATCATCTGATTCGCCAGAAAGTACTACTCAGGCTGATAAAAGTATTCCTAGTACCTTACGACATAGAGATAGATAACTTCCTTTTAATCTTAATTAACTTTTTATTATATTTGGATTATAAAACCCTCAAGTTTTCAGGAAAGATACCCAATTTACGATTAGCGTTATAAAGTCAAAATAAAGCGCCAGGTAATCATCGTTTTTTGGATTTCTCTGGCGCAATTCATCTATTTACTGATTTGTTTATATACCCTCTATCTGCAAATAGTTGATCCTTTCGCCAGCAGTTATGACTATTTTAAAACCTTGCTTTTAGTAATATTAACTGTAAGAATTTCTATATTTTGCCTTTATAATATTATAAGACTTTATTCCATGCAAAAATTGAATAGAAAAATAGAACCTCATAAAACTATTTCATAGGAATTTTAATTAAATTACGAAAGCAGTAAGTTAGATAAATTTCTCTACTGTAGAAAAATTAATTATGCCCCCCACATTTTGAATGCTATTAGTTGCAGTTGATATACCAATTTCGGCAGACTTTACTAAATCTCTTCCCTCTAACAATGCGTGTAAAAAACCAGCATCAAACGCATCTCCAGCTCCAATAGTGTCTACAAATCTTTTAGGCTGTGTAGCAGGAACGTACTTCATGATAGATGCATTTTTCACGAGTACTCCTTTATCACCTAATTTAATAGCGATCATGTTAAAACCCTCTTCTGAGAGTGTTTTAGCAGCTTTTTCAATTGAATCTTCAGCTGTGATGTTCAGGGCTTCATATTGATCCACCAATAGTATATCAATATAGGGGATTAATGGTTTTAAAATGTTAATCCAAGGAGGTTCTAGCATTGATAATGGAAACTGAGGGTCCAATGATATCTTCAAATCTTGAGATTTTGCTTTTTTAAGTAATGCGGTAAAGTTTTCATTCCACAGGTTTGGGAAGTGAAAATATCCTGCAGAATGCAGAAGATCGGTATTCAATAAGAACTTTTCGACTTTTTTTCCAAATTTTTGGGGCCATCCACTGTGAGTTGGTAATCGAAATGTTAGAGGTCGTTTATCATTGCCGAAGAGTAAAATGAAGATAGCTAAAGCACATTCCTTACCTTGTTCGACCAAGATGTATTTTGTATTAATTCCTGAATTCTTTAAAATATCTAAAATCATTTTACCGAAAGAATCATCTCCAATAGAAGAGACAATGTGAACTTCATTACCCAATTGTTGAAAATTTTGTGATATGTATCCCGCCGCTCCAGCAGCTAAAACGTGAATGTCTGATGGTCCAGACCATGCATTCAATTCGTTTATATCAGTGGGAGCTTTTGCCTTAATTATAATATCGATATTTAATGGTCCTAATACTCCAATCTTAAATCCCATTTAATGTCCTCCTGGTTTTAAAACCATTGTCCAAGCCCTCGCATATTTCGGGATGTTTGATTTTTGGCAATCTGGATTTATGGTTCCTTGCTTAAGCGCAAAAAAATAGGGTAACAATTGAATAATAGGTACTACATACAAACCAAACAGGTGTTCATTTTCTATTGGTACACGCCATACCCAATCCATTAAAGAAGCAATGTTTTCTTCGGAATCTGGTAAAATAGCGATACAAGGACTTTTAACTAACTGTGTAAATTTTGCAATTTGGGTAAACCACTTCTCAGAATTATTTTTGGGATAAAGCAAAATGGTTAGGATTTTTTCATTGGTTAACCCCAGTGCTCCATGTAAATGACGAGTTGGAACCATCGATTTAGCCGGTACATGTGCCATCTCTTCAAATTTCAACTCCATTTCTTCTGCAGTACCAAAATTTGGGCCTGCTCCAACAATGATTACACTTCGAACATCATCAACATTAGTAGCAACACTTTTACATCTCTGTTCGTTGTATTCCCATCTTTCAACCATCAATTTTGGTATTTCATGCAACTTATTTCTTAAATCTTGAAAGTTTATGTCTTTAATTCCTTTTTTCTCCCCAAGTACTAAAGCTAATAATAGACTTGCCGCTAATCTTGTTGCATAATGAAAAGTATCCGACCCTCCCGTATCGAATCCTCCTGCACAGACTATTACATCATCACATTCTTTAGTGAGTGGGCTTCCAGCAACTGAAGTTACCGCGACACAATAAGCACCTTTTTCCTTTAACTTTTTAGTTGCCGATATTGTATCAATTGTACTACCACTTCCGCTATATGCGAATAATGCAGTGTGTTTAAAATCATAAGGTTTATCAATAGTAAGGCATTCTACTGAATCCTTATCTTCCGAAGTAACGTGAGCCCACTCCCAAAAAGCAGGTCCAGAAGCCTGCATTATGAATTGACTAGTACCCATTCCTATTCCAACGATGTGCGTGATCTCTCTTCTTAAAAATTTCTCTACAACGTGGTTTATTGAATCCAATACAATTTCAAGCGTTTTCTCAATAGCAGTAGGTTCAGATTTAATATCATCATACACGTTAAAAGGATGTTCCGTGCGTGGGTTGGATCCTAAAGCATGATACATGATAGGATATTCTGTAGTAGCTTCAATACGACCAATTGGGTCATTTTCTAAAAAATCAAACTTTTTCCTCTGCTCATATTTAAGTATTTTATCTTTTTGATCCATCATTATGACTAGTTATAAAAACCATATCAATTTTAATTTTAATTAATTTTAATTTTTTAAAAATAAATTTAATATCCTTTCGTATCGAAAGGAATGATATTCGGTATCATTAAAAAAGCAGATATCCTGCATCATTTAGAAGGTTATCTAACTCAAAAATTTTTAATATTAAAATGCATAATATAAGATTATTGTATTAAGATAAGGATCTAACAAATATCTACCAAATATTTGCTTAGTAAGAGGTGATGATGAAATGCGATGTCACATATGTAATTCGGGATTAGAAGTTGGAAAATGCATAGTTTGCAATAAGTGGGTGTGTTTTAAGAATCACGCAGATACATTTAGGTTTAATTTAAACGTGTCTTCTGATTGTAGGTATTATTTTGAAAGTGAGGATTTATCATTTGAATATTATTGTTGTTTAGAGGGTCATTCAGTTGAAGATATACAGAAATCTCTGCAGAAAGAATTCCGGAAAATCCCAAAATCATTAAAATATAGGAATTTAGAAAAAATTGACTGATATTAATTGGTTTAATACTAAAACTTCTAATTTTCTTATTTTTTAATTGAAAAAAGTATATAGATTGTTCGTTCTTCTTAAACCTACAAATGAATCACATAAAGTTAAAAGTTATCGCGTATTCGGATTATATTTGTCCATTCTGCTATATCGGATATCATCGAATAGAACAACTTAAAAAAGAGTACGATCTTGCTGTTGAATGGAAGCCGTTTGAGATTCATCCCGAAACACCAAGGGAAGGAGCATTAACCGAAGATTTACCTTTCCCTAAGGGATATTTAGAGATGGCATTTGCCAATGTCAAGCGTCTCGCGGATGAGGATGGTTTAACACTTAAGTTTGCAGAAAAATTGCCTAATTCCCGAATGGCTCTCTATATTTCTGAATTTGCTCGGAAAAAGGGAAAATTTGAAGAATTCCACAAATTAGTGCTAGATGCGTATTGGTTGGAAGGAAAGGATATTGGAGATAAAAATCTTTTATTCGATCTTGCTGAATCAGTCGGATTAAACAAGAGTGAGATAGATAACTTCTTGGATACAGACGAACCTTTCAAAGAATTACAAAAATCTTTAAAAGAATTAAGAAAATACGGAATAAATGGGGTTCCTACTTTTCTTATTGAAGACAGGCTGATTGTTGGAGCTCAACCTTATAAGGTTTTTAAAAACGTTATCAATGAAATATTGGATGAAAAATCAACGGAAAATTGAAATTCTGTTTTATGAAACAACATCATGAGATAAAGTAATTGATTTTGAACATGGTTTACTACAGAGATGGATTTAGATTGAAACAAAAGCGAAATCCTTTGGTAATTACCTCCATCTTTTTTATTATTAAATAATCACTATTTCATAAACAGAGAATTTAAATTGTTCGCTGGGATGCATATCTTAATGATAAACTTAAAAAGAATCGGATTTGCAACAATAATTGGCGCATTATTAGGCATCTTCTGCATTTTAGGTGCAAGTGAAAGAATTGGTGGATGGTCAGGAAACGAAGTTATTTTAATCGGATTATGGTATAATCGAGTGATTATGGGTTTAGTAATCGGTTTTGCTGGGGATTTAATTTTAATTAAAAAAGGCATTCGTTCCAAATGGGTAAATAGTACAATAAGAGGGGCTTTCTTTGGTTTAATTATATCTCTGCAGTTCTATTTATCGACAAATTTCCTTGATCTGTTAGGTTTTCTCGCTGGGATTCTTTTCGGAATTATTATTGATGTACTTTGCACTTTTTTCACACAAAAAAAGATACAAGAGTAGCTTTTATTTGATAATAATGAAGCAAGGTTGTAAAAAATGATTTCCAAATGCGTGAAAGTACTATTTCACATTTACTCTCAGGAAATTAAAACCGGGTCTTTGGATAACCACTATTATAGGAGCTTAATATTGTCTCCATATTTATTTATGTAAGAGTTTACAGTAATTACATTCATGTAATTACTATTTTCGGCATCGTATAATTAGGAAAAAAGGTGCTATTCTTGAATCATATTCTTCCGGATACTCCATTAAGACTTCATCACTTGCGTAGGGTTCACAAAATTCCTCCAAAATAAACCCCGTTTTTATAAGAAGATTAAGCCACTCAGAAAGGGTGTGGTGAAATCTTGGAATTCTAAACTTCCTCATTTCTTCAGTCATCTCTTTTGGTGCCGCACCAAATATCCATTCCTCTATTTCTCCATCAACTTTCATGAAGTAATCTTTAATAATCAATCCAATCTTTCTGGGTTGAAGAGTGCCATTTGACTTAAGAAATGTTTCACTTTCATCTCTTAACCATTCCCATATACCACTTGACATGACAGGATGAGTTATAGAAAATTGAAAGAATCCCTTAGGTTTAAGAACTCGAAATACCTCAGACAAGGCCTTCTCATGATCTGCTATATCCATTAAACTCATGGTGGCTATTGCAAAATCAAAATACTCATCTGGAAAGGGTAGATCCTCAGCATTTACATCTTGATATGTTATTCCTAAAGGTTCCCGCTCTTCGGTTTCTTGCGCATATTTTATAAATTTTTTAGAAATGTCAATACCAACCATTAGCGCCTTTTTTTGTGCTGCCACTCTCGTGTTATAGCCCTCTCCACAACCTATGTCTAATCCTGTTAAACCCGAAATATTAGGAAGCATTTCAAAAAAAGCTGGTGTATTTATTAAATTTCTACACC
>Ga0307423_1001794_pt1 | contig 12632 bp, 13 predicted proteins | sample SalMarWE160310MG_FD_202154 | JGI IMG/M metagenome (GOLD analysis project Ga0307423, IMG submission 202154) | Salt marsh sediment microbial communities from the Plum Island Ecosystem LTER, Massachusetts, United States - WE1603-10 | ecosystem: Environmental > Aquatic > Marine > Intertidal zone >...
AATTGAAAATCTTCAGAGAGAAAAACTAAATCCCATTGAAATAGGTTTAGCGTATAAAAGGTTAATGGATGAATGCCATCTTACACAGGAAGCAATTGCGGATAGAGTAGGGAAAGATAGAACTACGATAGCAAATTCAATAAGACTTCTGAAACTTCCGAAAAAGGTTCAGGATAGTTTGATCAGTGGTGCAATTTCTTCAGGACACGCGAGAGCTTTGATTAATTTACCAACCGAGGAAGCACAAATAAGTATTCTTGAAAAAATAATCGGTAAGAATTTATCGGTTCGTAAAGTTGAGAGACTTGTAAAAGAATATTCAACTAATAATATAACTACAGTTAGTAAAAAATCGTTCAAAATTTCTCCACGTACAGGTGGAGTTCATTTAAAAGATATTGAGGATAAATTAAGGAAAATTTTCGGTACAAAAGTTTTGTGTAAGCAGAAAAAAGACGGTAGCGGTGAAATATCGATAGAATATTATTCCAACGAAGAACTTGAACGCTTATTTGAATTGTTTGAAGTAATTGATAAGAACTACAACTAAAATTGCCCTCATTGTTCTGCTGATTTCAGTTACAAACATTGCCCAGCAGCAGGAAAAACCCGACACAATAAAGGTAGGAGAAGAACAAGGATTTCAAATGCAGAAATCTCCATGGGGAGCAGTGTTGAGAAGCGCGATAATTCCAGGATGGGGACAATTTTATAACGAGGATTATCTTCATATTCCTGTTGTTTGGGGTTTACTCGGTTGGTTTGCCTATAACTGGATTCTTAATAACAAAGATTATAATCATTATAGTGATCTATATAAGAATTCAGAAATAAATGTATACAGAACTTATCGTGATTTTTACCGCGACCAAAGAGACAGATTTACAATTTATTTTACTATTGCGTACTTCTTAAACTTGGTAGATGCATTTGTTGGTGCACATCTTTTTGATTTTTCTGTAGAAGAAGACTATCTTATGAATACCTACAAATTAAATGTCAGGTACAATTTCTAAACAGTGTAAACAATATTAACTTTTAGAAATAATTAAATGAAAAATTCAATTACTTGTCCTTCCTGTTCTGCTGAAAATCCTCGTTATGTTTATATTTGCAAAAATTGCAGAGCGTTTCTCAGAGAAAGAATTTACAACATAGATCTCTGGAAAGTTATCGGATTCCTTATAGAGAATCCTAAAAAAGCTTTTCAGTTAATTGTCTATTCCGAGCATAAAAATTTCATTTTTTTCATCATTTTTTTTGTTGCTGCAAAGTTTTTAATTAATGCACGATTTTTATCCATGATAAGCCTGGGGGATTTTATACCCATAACAGGTATTGTTCTGAGTTATTTGCTTATTTTGTCGGCAATTGTTATATACTTACTCCTCTTCTCTTTTATATCAACTGTTATTAATAAAAATTTAAAGATTAACACAAGGATACGGGATAACTTTGCCGTATTGGTTTACTCGCTTCTGCCAAATGTGTTCGGTGTTGTTTTTTTAACAGTTATAGAACTGGCAATGTTTGGTGGATATCTTTTCTCAGTTAATCCAACTCCTTTTTTGATAAAGGGATTTATTGCTTACATGTTTGCGGGTGCAGAAGTTCTTTTTATTCTCTGGACAATCTTTTTAACTTTTGTTGCAATGAAGGTTCAAACAAGTTCAATCCTTTCAAGTATAACTTATACAATCGTTTTTTACGGTTGTTTATTTGCTATACTTTATTTTGCTTCAATGATGATCTTCACAATTTAAATTTGTAATGACCGGCATTTCTGAAAAGGAAAAACAATATTATATTCAAACTTATAAACGTTTACCTATAGATATTTCTCACGGGGAAGGTGTTCATTTGATCACGAAGGATGGGACACGCTATCTTGATTTTTTCTGTGGAATCGGGGTAAATGCTTTAGGCCATGCCAACAAAAAAATAATAGCAGCAATTCATAACCAGGTAGAAAAATTCTCGCATCTTTCCAATTATTTTATTTCGGATGTGCAGATTGAGTTTGCTGAAAAGCTATTAAAACATACCAGAATGAAAAAGTTATTCCTTACAAACAGTGGAACAGAAACAGTTGAAGCCGCATTGAAAGCTGTCCGTAAGAAAAAGGGAAGTGAAGGAATTATTTATTCAATGTCCGGTTCATTTCATGGCAGAACGTATGGAGCTTTAAGCTTAACTGACCAGGTGAACTATAAAAAAGATTTCGAGCCGTTACTACCAAACATTGGATCAATTAAATTTAATGATGTTTCAGATCTGCGTAAAAAAATAAATGAAAATACATCTGCTGTTTTCCTGGAATTTATACAGGGAGAAGGTGGAATAAATGTTGTTTCAGAGGAATTTGTTTCTGTTTTAATGGAATTACATAGTAAATACAAATTTGTTTTAGTTGCGGACTCCGTTCAATCCGGTTTAGGACGAACAGGCAAACCATTTGCTTTTAATCATTATAATGTTGAACCGGATATCGTTCTGGTTGCAAAATCAATTGGTGGTGGATTGCCCCTGGGTGCAATGCTGGTAAATGAAGATTTGGAAAACGTTTTTTCTTATGGAACTCACGGAACTACATTTGGCGGAAATCCTGTAAGCTGTGCTGCGGGAAAAGTGGTATTGGAAGAAGTTTTCGAAAATGGTTTATTGGAATCGGTCAAAAATCTTGGTAATTACATTTTATCGGAATTGAACAATTTTGCAAACCTGTTTCCGTCGTTTGTTAAAGAAGTACGTGGAAAAGGATTTATGATTGGCATTGAAATGTTTTCAGACTGCTACAAGATTATAGAATTACTGATGAAAAGAAAAGTATTGGTAAATTGCACAAATAAAAAAGTTCTGAGGATTTTGCCACCATTGATCACTACGAAAAATGATATTGATTTCTTTCTGTATAATTTTCACGAGGTTCTTAAAAAACAATGATCCTGAATAAGAGCATCCACTATTAAACGCATCAATACTGAATTTGGAATTTTTAATTGTTCATTTTGAATTATTTTCATTCATATAATTAACAATTGCCCCATACCTGATTCCACGTGAACTAACCTTAACATCCGGTAAATTTAATAACTCCATAATTTTTAATAAGATAAGCGCTCCGGCTAAAATAATATCTTCTCTTCCTCTCATTACATTTCCATATTTTTCTTTTATTTGTGTGGCAGTTAAACCGCTTATTTTCTTGATTAGGTTTGATAATTCAACCAGGCTAAGTTTGCTTCCTTCAACAACTGAATCGTCATATTCTTTCAATCCTTTAGACATACAAACTAAAGTAGTTGGTGTTCCTGAAATAGCTATACTAATTTCGGGAGCACGTAAACTCTTGATCTCATTAAAAATCTTATTCAGGTTAACATTTAACATTTTTATATCGTTTTCTTCAGGCAGATGATTTTTCAGAAAGCTTTCTGTAGCGCTTACCGAACCAATCGGGAAGCTTTTTAGAAAAGAAAAGTTTTGATTACTGCCGAAAATCAATTCTGTGCTGCCTCCACCAATATCTATAACCAAACTTGATGTATACTGTGCTGAATTCTGTAAAGCACCTAAAAATGCATATTTTGCTTCGGTTTTACCATCTATAATGCTAACATTATAACCGAATCTATTCTTAATTTCCTCAACAATTTCTTTTGAATTTGAAGCTATTCTAAAAGCATTTGTGGCAGTTGCCAAAACAATTTCTGCATGATTTTTTTCCATTATTTCCTTGTATTCTTCTAGGATTTCATAAAGTTTTCTAATACGATCCGACGAAATCTTTTCACCAGGCAATAATCCCTTACCAAGTCGTGGCATTCGATGCTCATTCAGGACAGGCATTAAATCACCTGAATCTTTATCCACGTTTGCGAGAAGCAGAAGAACCGTGTTCGTACCGATATCGATTGAAGCAATAATCATAAATTTTTTTTAATTTTAATTTAGTTAAAACGAATAACTTAATGAAAAATAAAAAGTTAAGCGCTGATCTTACAGCATTTCTTCCATTGTTATCTGGCTCAATCTGGCTCGGAGCTTATATTCTAAGAATGTTCATAAGTTACGAATTATTTGATGTGGACATGAACCTGCTTATAAATCCAGATCTGCAAAATCTTAATGGCTTTTTATTAGCTTTTACACCTGCTGTGAATACCACTTTTATTGTGTACATAATTTTCATAATCACGTTTACGTTATTCCTTATGACCTCAAAAATAAGCTTAAAAGAGAATGGGTGGCTTTTTATTATAACGCTTATCGTATATATTACGCTTCCGTTTGAAGTTTATTTAATGACGATCGATTATAAAATCATTTTACAATTAGATTTTGCGAATACTACTGATTCAAATTATGTTATAAGTTTAATAAGGGACAGGTTTGTAAACCTGAGTAGTTTTCCTGTAATTATTATTTTAAGTTATTGTTCGGCTTACTTTTTTATAATATTCAAACCTTTAATGCGAAAAAAGACAGATGAAAATTAAAGAGAAAGAGTTCGAGGAAACACTAAGCGATTTAAAAGCTTTAGCAGCTCAGCTCGGAGCAACTGTCCGGTTTGAAAAAGGTGATTTTAAAGGAGGGTATTGTATTGTCCATGACAGCAAAGTAATTGTGATAAATAAGATGACGAATCTTCAGAGAAAAGTTATGATACTTTCTGCAGCATTAAAAGAGCTTGGTGTGGATAAAATTTATTTAACACCCAAAATGAGAGAAATCATAGATGAAATGGCGGAGACGAATTGAATATCCTGGTTATTAATGGACCCAACTTAAACCTTCTCGGTAAAAGAGATAAAAGTCATTACGGTGAATTCTCACTCGAAATGCTGGAAGAATATTTAGGCAAAGAATTTCCATCACATAAGTTTGCCTTTTACCAGAGTAATGTTGAAGGAGAAATAATTAATCAGTTGCATTCTGCTGCAGGGAAATATGATGCACTTATTATAAATCCTGGTGGTTATGCGCATTCTTCAGTTGCAATTCGTGATGCACTTGCAGAGTTAAAACTGCCAAAGGTTGAGGTTCACCTATCTCACCTGGCAAAAAGGGAAGACTACAGGCAAAACCTGATAACAGCTACAGGTTGTGATGGTTATATTTCTGGTTTTCGAGAAAAGAGCTATCTGGGTGCTGTAAATATTTTAGAAAAAATCTTTACAGAAAATAACCCCGGCTAGGTCGCTTCACAATAAATACACAAAAGATCAGCTTTTTTATCCCATTCTAAACATTATCACAACTTTTAGTGAACTTTCAAACCCTCAGGAATTGATCTTAATTTTGCAAATATACTGCATTTAGAACCTATCACAATTCCTTTCAATTCAAAGACTTAGTACCCGCTGGAAAAATTAATTAGGCAACCGCCTGTATATATTTTCTGTAAAAGACTTAAGCGATATAATTAAAGTTTTTACTTATAAAGTCTTCATCATATTGATATTAATAAAATCATTAGTTATTTTTCAAAACAATTTGCATTAAAGTGGTATGAAAGACCTTTCAATCAAGAAATTGTATTACTCAATCAGTGAGGTTAGTAAAATAACCGATATTGAACAGTATGTACTTCGTTACTGGGAAACGGAGTTCGAACAACTCAAACCTCAAAAAAACCGCGCAGGCAACAGGATATACACTAACAAAGATATCCAGTTAATTTTGTATATAAAAGAATTACTGCGTGAAAAAAAATATACCATTGAAGGGGCAAAAAAGATTTTAGAAGATTTCACTCACGGTAAACAGGTTCCGGCTACTGTAACATCGAAAGAACCGAAAACCGAACAGCAGGAAATATTAGAGAACGAGAAAGATCAGCCGGGATTAAGAAAAGATCTTGAGGAGATAAAAAGTATACTTGAGCTTTTAGTTTCAAAACTATAGCTAATCGGAACGTGGCGCAGCCCGGTTAGCGTGCTTGACTGGGGGTCAAGAGGTCGCGGGTTCAAATCCCGCCGTTCCGACAAAGAAGTTGTATAGAAAATTGAAATCGGGGTGTTCTGGTCTCGATTTTCGTGAATGTAAAATCCCTACCGAACTTCTACAAATTTATTAACCGGCGGGGTATCGTCCTGATATTTGGTGGTGAAGGATTAGCTGGAGATGATAAGATAAACAATGAAAAAAACTTATTAAAGATATGTATATATGTTACATTAGTAATATTTAATTGGTTAACAATTGTGAAAATAATCTCTCATCTAAGTATCATCTTCGATTTTTTGCTTCTTTTAACAGGATGCAATTCTGTTGAACCAGGGGAAAGTACAATAATAGATTCAACTATTAGATTTAAAATCTATGAATCGTTTCCAGAAACTAATAACAATAATATCGGGGAGTCGAAGATTTATATTTATCTATTTACGGAGAAAGAATATCCCTGTTTAGGTTACCAATTAAATTTGGATGAACACATCTATGAGAAAAATATTGATATTAATATCCATGACATTATAATTCCTGATGGAGGTTGTCCAACTGCGTTTGGGCCCGCATCATGTTATTTGATTTTAGATTTATCTAATGGAGAATATTATTTAGATATAGAAGTAAATAGACAAGTTGATAGATATCTAGTTAAAATATCTGATTCTGAGATTACAATTCAGGACTATACTTTAAATAGAATATCTGAATCTTTATACCATAGGTATTTCAGATTCCCAAAATTCTCATTTGCATATTATTGCGGGACGTCAATAGAAAATAAATACATTTGCAATGACTTTTTAGATACCTTGCAATCAAAAATCAGTATTCGAGAATTTAGTTTTCCAGGAAATGGTGAGAAACCTTATCCTGATAGTCTAGGAGGTCATAATTATGAAATGGCTAAATATTTTTTATATGACTCCGAGACTGATTTTAATAAAATCGGTGAAATTCTTGGCGAGTATAAAAATGAAGTTTTAAAGAACAATGAGGCTAATATCAGTATATATAATTGGCAGAATAAACATTTTTATAGTTGGCTTTATTAAAAACACGTAACTATGTTTCAAACCAAAGGCTTTTTGTTTTGATGTTGATTTTTAATTGTAATCCATTAACCAAAATTACCCTAATAAAGAAATCCTCCCGTTTTTACAGGAGGATTTACTTTTTTAATTCATACCTTGAATTATTTTAATCACCGTGGCAATCGTGATTGTTATCTCTAAATGCGCTCCTGAATGAGTGCGCAATATTATTATCAATATCATTTATATTTGTAGAATCAGTTGGATCTAAAAAGGTATCACCTTTATAAAACCAGGTATATGGATCCACCGTGATTGTGAGATTTGTTGGTGTTCCCTCAACAACTTCTATTGGCTCCTCTAATCTTATTTTTTGATGCGCCGGTTTACTCGATTTATAGATAAATGGAACTGAATTATAAGTACCTCTGACAATAACTGAATATCTCTTTGAAGGATCCTGACCATCTATAAATTCAGGATCGGGAGGTGTTTCTGAAGCTTCAAGCGTGTGTATTTTGAATTTGATTTCATTATATGTCCCAACAGGGATATCGCTTATAGCAACATCAGTAGTTATGGCATCTAAATTTAAGTTTACTACAAATGGACCTACTTTAACAACAACTTCATCACCTTCTCCTTCATGATCTCCATCGGTTGTTTTTGAAGCAGATTCCTGTTCAAGCTTTATATCTCTCAGAAGAATTTTAACATCAGTAAGTTCAAGAGCATCATCTGTAGTTTTGGGTAGTGATGTACCGGGACCAAAACTGAGAGAAAAGTTACCACCTGTTGTTTGTGTTGTATCACAGGAAGTAAAAAGTGTACTGATAAATAGACCTGCAATTAATGTTGCAAATAATTTCAGAAGTGATTTATATGTCATTTTTTCTCCTTTTTGATAATTAGTTCAATTGCCTAATAGCAAAAGTTATACCTATTGCAATAATATAAAATACCATAATAATGACCTGATGAATTATTAGAATGACATTTCAGACGTCAGAATTGTAATTAATTAGTCGTTCACCGTTTAGTTCAATTTCCGATTTGCTGAAATTGTGAAACCTATTACGATACAGAAAAATTAATTCGATGCTTTCTGAATATCATCCTGGTTGAGAGGTTTCTGAATCAGGCTGATCATCTCGTCTTTTTCCAATCCGTAAACATACCAGGGACCGCCATGTTTTAACATTTTAAGAACTTCAGGATTTACCTTTTCTATTGCATACCATTTTAACCCGGCATCCGAAACAGATAATCTATCATAATTTGTTGAAGCTATCTTTTCATTACCTATAAAAAGAACATTGCGTATTCCCTTATAATAAAGATAGTTCTTAAATTCTTTTTTAGTTGGATTAGGACCAATAACAACATTAGGCGTTACAATTATAGCATTTCCTCTTTGTAAAGATCGTTCAAACAATTCTTCGGGTAAGGGCGGTAAGCCGGTTTTGTATGCTGTTATAAAGGCATCAGTTTGAGGAGATTTGGTAAGAAAACCATGAACTAAAATCGGACCTTGCATTTCTTTTACTTCTTCAGCAATCTGCAAAACTTTGTTAGCATCGTAGGGTTGCAGTCTAACAGTAAGTAATTCATAAGGCATCAGGTTGGTTTTAAGAATTTTTTGTTCTTTGTGAATCCAAATTGTATCGGGCGAGTAATCGGGATTAAGTAAAGACACAACTTTTTTAATGTTTCCGTTAAGGACATAGCTAAAAAATTCATCATCTGTTGGGAGGGGCGTGAGATACTTATGATGATCAAATTCAATTATTTTACCGCGTTCAAAAGAAGTAATATCGGTTAGTTTTCTTCTCCAGTCAGAGTTCTTTTCAGCTACAGGATTACCTAATTGATGAATAATTCTTTTTACTAAGTTAACTCTGTCTTTACCAAGGTAACAGTGAACATAATATTTTCCGTTTCCCTCTTCAGCCAGTTTCTTTATTTCTTCTAATGATGTTTTATTTCTGCTTACCCATGGAAGCATCGGGATGTTTATAAATTTTAATCCTATAGATTTCGATTCTTTCTTTTCATCCGCAAGTAGTTTTGGCTCGAATGGAATTACAGCCGGATGCAATAATGAAATTACCGCAGTGTAACCTTCATTTTTTAATTCTGTAAGATCGGATTCAGAAGGATAAGGACCAAAAGTAAATTGAACATCACCAATATTTTGTCTGGTGATAATATTACTACCCAAATTAATGAGATCAGGATTCATCCATAGCCAGGTAAATCCGCCTGTAGTAATCAGCAAGATGACTACCGATGAAATTGAAAAGGCAATCGAGTTTTTATTTATGATAATTTTTGTAATTAAAGCCGCTACAAACAATGTGATAATTATTAAAAGAACAATAATTGTATTTACAACCAGGTCCTCTGTTAATTGGGAGAAATGAAGTGCTTTAATTAAATTTACGATCCACCTGACAGGGAAGAGAAGAGTTAGAGTTCCTAACGGATAAGCGGTTAAAATCCAGATGATCAGAAATAATAAAATGTTTCTGAAAGATAAATTGAAAAACCGACCTTTGAATTTTTGAATGAGGCTCATTAAAACCTCTGCTGGACGCCTAACCTGAATCCGTAATTATTCCGGTATTTTCCCTTGTAATATTCATAATTTCCGTAATTGATTTCTCCTCTGAGGAAAGTGAGATTAGAGATCAACAGTTGAAATTCCAGGGCAGCGCTCTTTGAACCGATTCCATTGAATTGCTGATCTTCGAATTTGGAATAGGAAACTAAGCCAAGTCCGATTCGCAGAGTTAAATAGTTATCCGTATCGAACAGGTATCTTCTGATATATATTTCTGAAGAGTAATTTGTACTTGAGGATTTAGGGGCGAGATAAAACCTGTAAGCAAACCAGTAGTTTCCATAGTAATATCCCAAACTGCCTGTATAAAGTCTTACAGCGGCATTAGTAAATTCAAAATATCTAAAGCCAAGGGAAAGTTCGAACGAGTAGGGAAGTACCTGGTAAGGCTCGATGGCAACCCTCCACTTCGGGAAAATGGATGATCCGGAATAACCTGCGTTCAGGTATGTGTATGTTCCATTGCGAATATTTATATAACCATCGCTTTCAAACAGCCAGCCACTTTTACGAAACCTGTATCCATAGTTTGTCCGGAGAAATAAAGTTCCAAAATTGAATTTTCTTGCATACTCCAGATAAGCTAAATGCCATGGAGTTGCACCGTTAAATAAATCGGCTTTATAATTAAGACTTATCTGATTAAGTAATGCTGTTTTGTATAACTCTTCCTGGAGTTTTAAACCTTCCTGATTTGAAGGATAGATAATCAAAAGCTGGTTTACTACCCCGGCTTCTTCTTTTTTGCGATTAAGTTTCTTTAATACTACTGCTTTTTTGATAAGGAAATCAGGATTTGAAGAATAGTAATCTAATGCAATGTTGCAGTATCTAAGCGAAGAATTGAACTTACCAGACCAATTATAAACATCTATGATTGCATTTAATGCTTCCTGATCATCTTCCTTTTCAGATAAAACTATTTTAATATCTTTAGTGGCTTCATCAAACTTTTTATCCCAGGCTAAAACTCTAGCCATAAAAACTCGTACTTCATTATAATCCGGGTATTCTACTAAAATCGATTTACAAGAATCTATAGCGGCAAGTCTGCTCCCAGAGAATGCAAGTTCTCTCGCTTCTTCAAATCTTATATCTACGTTTCTTTTATCCTGTCCATATATCAATACCGATAAAAGAAAGACGAAGATCAAAGTAGGCAGAAGAAAAATATTAAGATTAGTATTTGATGTTCTTTCCATTTAATTATCTCATCGCAGGGGAATATTCTTTCTGTTCGTGATTTTGAATTCCCTTTTTCTCCATTTTACCCCAGGATCGTTTACCAATCACATATTCTAATAAACCTCTTAGTCTCCACCAGGCTGTTAATTGCCTGTAACCGAAATTCTCAAGAAAGGCGGCTGCCATAAGTAGCAGCAATTCTTTTGGTCTCACGTATTTTTTAAAGGAAAGTTCTTCAAGACAAACAGCTAAGGTTGATAAAACTACGCCGTATAAAAATGCCGCAACAAAAAATACTATGGCAAAATTTAAAGGAACGATTTCCAGGAAAAGCGAAATTATAAATATCACGTACCCGGAAATTTCAACTAAAGGTCCAAGCACTTCAAAAAAAACATAATACGGAAATATTAATCCTCCCAACCAACCGTATCTCAGATTAAAGAACAAAGATTTGTGCAACCGAATACTTTCAATTGTTCCTTTCTGCCAGCGTTTCCTTTGTGAAGATAAGGTTTTAAAAGTTTCAGGGGCTTCGGTCCAGCATACGGGATCGGGAATAAATGTTACTTTCGATTTCTTATTCTGTTTTCTTAATTCCTTGTGAAGACGAACAACAATTTCCATGTCTTCACCAATCGAGCCATTCTTATAACCTCCTACAGAAACCAAAGCATCACGTCTGAAGCAGCTAAATGCTCCTGAAATAATTAGTATCCCGTTAAAGAAATCAAAGCCATTTCTTCCGAACAGGAATGCTCGGAGATATTCAACAACCTGGAAACGTGCAAGCCAGGATTTTGATAATCCTACATTTTCAACATATCCCTGGTTCACTTTACAGCCGTTTGCAATGCGAACAGTACCGCCAACTGCAATAATGTTTTCATTTTCCATGAACGGTCTTGCAATTTTTAACAGGCAATCTCTTTCGAGAAGCGAGTCTGCATCAATTATTGTTATAAGTGGATTTTTTGATATGTTGATCGCTGCATTTATTGAATCTGCTTTGCCTCCGTTTTCTTTGCTGATAATAACAAGGTTAGGATAAGCGGGGGAAAGGTAAACAGCTTTAATTTTTTTTGATTTTATTTCGTAATATGGTGAGAAAGATGATTGACGGATCTGAAAATTATCAAACAGGAGTTTCATCGTATCATCTGTTGAACCGTCATCAACAACAATTAATTGATAATCCGGGTATTCAAGCTGCAAAAGTGAATGAACATTTTGCACTATATTTTTTTCTTCATTGTGCGCAGGTACAATTACTGTTATCGGTTTGAAATTATGCAGCCGGAAAATTTCTTTAAGTTCTACAAATTTTACTTTTCTCGTATACCTGAAAATATTTCTGAAAGAAATTGCATTGAGTAGAAGATAAATTGTTACAATCGTAAGGAAGTAAAACAGAACTATGTAATTGAAATAGTAAATTATTTTTATTAATACTTCCATCAGTTAAGGTGTATTATTTTTTGGCTGATGATCATTCTTGCAATTGACGATTCCATCGTATTGGGGATTGAATAAGCAAGTGATTTAAGTTTTTCCCGGCTCTGATTTGAAAAATAATAACTTGATTCTGCAGCAGTTACTTTAACATTCCGGTCGTGGTTATATATAAGCGACCAAACTCTCTCTTCGAGTGAAGGTTCACCCATTTTCAGTGCAGCTTTTATTGCTTCAGCTCTTACTTCCGGTTTTGAATTCATTAGATAAAATCGTATTGCTGCTACGGCTTCAGGGTATTTCACTTCACCAAAGTATTTTAACGATTCTATAACAATAGGTGTTGGTTCACGGTTAAACAGGTATTTGAGAATGTTGGGAGCAGC
>Ga0307423_1001795_pt1 | contig 12632 bp, 17 predicted proteins | sample SalMarWE160310MG_FD_202154 | JGI IMG/M metagenome (GOLD analysis project Ga0307423, IMG submission 202154) | Salt marsh sediment microbial communities from the Plum Island Ecosystem LTER, Massachusetts, United States - WE1603-10 | ecosystem: Environmental > Aquatic > Marine > Intertidal zone >...
AACCCCTCGCCCTTCAGGGCCTCGGTGACGCGGGCGACGGCCTGATCGAACGGCACCTGCAGTGTTGTGGAACATTCGTACATCGCATGGAGCTAGCTCCTCTGTCGGTTGTGAAATAGGGACGCCAGCTCAGGCCGACGCAGGTTGAGGGGGTGCGGCACGGGGAGCTCCGACCTCTACGTGATCCGCAAGACGGAATTCAGGAGCTATAGCGCCCGGCGGAAACACCAGGAATTCGTTCCATTGCTACTCGAACCCCGTAAGGCCCCGGCATCGACGGGCCGGGACCCCGGCGGGGAGCGGGGTCTAATCAAACCCCGGAGCGGTTGGCAACTCATTGGCCGCCCTCCGGGGCCTTCCGGGTGTACGTCAGGGACGGGGGCGCCGGCGGGAGATCCACCAAGCTGTTGCCGTGTGCGGCGGTCACGAACTGACGCCCGGCGCCGGGGCCGGATGCCTTTGGGTCACGATTGAGGTAGGCGGTGCCGATCCAGCCCCGCTCCCGGGCCTCCTTGCCCAGGCCGTAGGAGCGCACCGTGACGGTCTCGCCCGGCTGCACCCGGGAGGTCGAGCGCAGGACCGAGATGACCTCCATGCGATAAAGGACGTCGAAGCGCTCCCCCTGGCCTTGGGGCACCTGCGCATCCAGCACCCGGACCTCAAGGACCTCCACCGCGTCCGGCGGTGGGACCGCCCCGGCCTCCCCCCACAGGATTGCGAGCACCCCCAGGGCGGCGATGGCGGCGTACCGAATTGAGCTAGTCCCGGACATGACGATTCCTCCTCTTGTTGATCACCGTCCGCGCGGCATCGCCGCGGGCGTCGACAGCCATGGTGACTGCGATGGTCTGAGGCTAGGGAGAAGCCAGGGGCCTGTCTGTCTGCTGGCGCACATTGCGGCGACTAGGGTGCTCCGTCTTCTGCGGCGTTACGCAGACGGCCGGTCGCCCACCGCAGGTGATGCTTTCAAGTTGCCCCTGCCGCATTGAGCCCCTCAGGAATCGTCCCGCACCGGTGACCGTCTCAACGTCCGCTTGCCCCACGACAGCAGGCACTCATTTGTGCAGTCACGGTGACTGCAATGGGTCGGCTTCACCCGTTCGATCTCAGGGCTAGCGGTGACGGCAATCAGGATGAACCTGCCGCTGGAGACAGGCAGGTGGGTGCCAGGACTTGGCCGACTACAATCGTTCGGACTACCCGACACGACCGTGGCTCTAGATGCCTCAGAGAGAGCAACGGCAAAGGTGGAATCCGACAGAGTCGATGCGGATTACTTTGAAAAGATCCGTCGATCGGTCATCCCGGATCCGCGTGCGGCCCCGCGTCGTTCCGGGGCTGAATATCGCCCTGCCCCGCCTTGCGCTCCTTGCGCAGCCGCGCCAACGTGCTCTCGAAGCTGGAAAGCGCTAAAAACCGGGGGGGCATGTAGTCCAAGGCTCAACATCGGCGCACGCTCGGGGTAGAGCTCTGCCATCAGGAGGGGATCATGCCCAGCAGCGTGTATCAGCTCCGTGTTGTGCTCCGCGAGGTCGGCCCACTGATCTGGCGGCGTCTTCTGGTCCGAAGCGACACCTCCATAGCCGAGCTTCACGTCATTCTCCAGACGCTGCTGAGCTGGAACAACACCCATCTGCACCCATTCCGAATTCATGGGAAGGCGTACGGCATTGTCCGCCTGGGCGGAATCAGCTTCGTGGACGACCCGTTGCGGGTCCAGCTCTGCGACTTCCGATTGCACCGAGGGGAACGGCTTTTCTACGAGTACGACTTCACTGACGGCTGGGTCTTGGAGATTAGACTGGAGGCCATTCTGTCCCTAGAGGCGAAGGGGGTCTATTCGCGTTTCACGGCGGGCCGGCGGGTTGCGCCGCCGGAGGACTGTGCTGGGCCCTGGGCTTACTTGTCAACGTTGGACCGACACGAAACGCCGCCTTGGGAGGCACTCGCGCAGGCGGCTGCAGCCGTGCAGCGGTATGAAGTTCAAAGTCGAGCTCAGGTGTATCGTCGGCGACCAGGAGGAGGTGCACCAGGTTGCTTGTCTCGAGCGAGCAGGCGTTGCTCTCGCGACGCTCAGTCTCACGCTGGCCGAGGGCAAGGCAATCCTGAAAGCCATCCAGGCGGTAATGGTTGAGAAACCGCTCGCGGTCTGCGTCGAGCGCCAACGCCATTGTCCGGATTGTCGCGCGCCGCGACCGAGCAAGGGACAACACGACGTGACGCTGCGCACGGCCTTCGGAAATCTTATTGTGAACAGTCCTCGTTTCCATCACTGTGCTTGTCACCCCCGCCAGGGGAAGACCTTCAGTCCGCTCGCCGAGCTGCTGCCCGAGCACACCGCCCCGGAGTTACTGTTCCTGGAGACCAAGTGGACGTCGCTCGTATCCTACGGCGCGACCGCCGACCTGCTGAAGGACGTGCTACCGGTCGACGAGAAGCTCAACGACGACCTCGAGGAGGCGTTCCGCACCTGGTATCCAGAGTTCCGGCCTCCAGCCCTCCGTTCGCCTCCATCCGAGGCCAAACCCCCGGTTTTTTGGCGCTCGCTTCAAAACGCTTGGCTTTCATCTGGCACGTCCGTTGAGTGGCGGCGGTTCGTGCGCCGGAGCATGTCAGATCCATCGCCAGCAACCGCGGCAGGATACAACACTTCTTAAGTTCGCTAGCGCACTGAAGGCGGGGCCGGTTCGGCGTAGATTTCACATCACCGGTTGCGATCGTTGGCAAACAGAGGCCATGCAGACGCACCGTCGAGCCCACTCGTGGTCACTGCACGCGACCGAACCCGCGACGAACGAAACCGGCGCGGGTCGTCGCGTCGACATGCCTGGCACCGGCCTCGCGGGAACCGATGAAAACAGGACGAGCCGACCGTGGCGCAACGGCAAGGGATGGCACAGACAAACAACAGGTGATGGTGATGAACAAGCTCGTAGCAGTGATTCTTCTGGTCGCGATCGGCGGATCGTACGGCTGCAATACCATCGAGGGCGCCGGCAAGGATATCCAAAGCGGCGGTGACGCCGTGAGCGATACGGCCAGGGACGTCAAGAAGGAGATGTGAAGCGGCACGGAGGCCAAGATCGATCCTCAAACACTGGAGCAATGATCATGAATTTTGATTTCACTAAGCACAACGTCGGCAACAACGATCGCCTGATCCGCGCAGCGCTAGGCGTTCTGCTGATCGCCAGCGTCTTCATCGGCGGTGGCTGGGTGGGCGGACTGATCGGTGCGGTGCTGCTCGGCACCGCTTATTTCCGGTTCTGCCCAGCCTACGCGCTCTTCGATTTCAGCTCCAACAAGGCTGTAACCCCTGTGGGCAAATAGCAACCGGGCCGCCAACCGACCGGGGCATCAGGCCCGGTGGTGGGCGACTGGGCCGTTTCGCCGTGCGGGACCGGATCAGCGCGCAGGAGCGCCGTCATCGGGTTTCCATCGCGGCGTTGGCGGGGGGGGACGGCCCGTAGCACACATTCCAGCGTGGCGTCGGCCACCGCGTCGTCGCTGTCTTACGTGGCGCAACCCAATTCCGGCAGCGCTATGTTGGGTTTAAGGATCTTCCCCTCAAACAGGACGCCCTGCCCATAGATCTGGCCGAACACTCGGTGCAGGACCTCCTCCGTCACCGCGCGGCAGCGCTCCAGGCTGCGATCACCGTCCATCAACACCTCCGGCTCAACGATTGGCACCAGTCCGACGTCCTGGCACAAGGCGGCATAGCGCGCCAAGGCATGCGCATTGACCTCGATGCCGGGCCGGGTTGGTAATCCATCCCCAATGGTCAGCACGGCTCGCCAGTTGGCGAAGCGCGCGCCTAGGTCGGCATAGGTCTTCAGGTGCAGACGCAGGCCGTCCAGTCTCTCGGTGACGGTCTCGCCGGGATGACCCGCCTGCGCCTTGGCCCCGAGATCCACCTTGATGCCGGGGATGATCCCGGCCACGGTGAGGATGTTCACCAATGGCGTGCCGTCCTCCCTCTGCTGGCGAATGGTCTCGTCAAAGAGGATCGCGCCACTGATGGACGGCCACACAGCCCGCGGCGCCAGTGCAGGCGGCTGGCGACGAGCCCTTCGAGAAGCCGCATCGCTCCCCCGCGCGGTACCTCGGCAGGCGATGCTGTTGGCCCGCATCTACGAGGCGTTCCCCCTGACCTGCCCGCAATGCGGCACCGAGATGCGCATTGTTGCCTTCATCACCGAGGCGGCCCCCGTACAGCGGATTCTCAGCCATATCGGCGAACCTGCCCTGCCGCCGCGGATCGCTGCCTGCGGGCAGGCAGGCGGCGCGAGGACCTCCGTTATGGGAGGATGACGACTCGGGAGACGTAGGAGCGTCTGCCCAAGGAGCCGCTGCGCCGCCTGCAGGCGCATACGTATACGACGATCGCCGAAGTCGACTGCCGGGAGGACCATCTCGATGCTTTAGGGATCGAGCGCGAACGCCATCGGCGCATCGCGACCGAAGGGGCGTTGCTCGGCGGGCTGATCGAGAAGGGCTTCTCGCTCGAACTGGCGATCGTCAGAGACGGAGCGGGACATCACGACAGCAGCCAAGTGGTGACCGGGACCGCCACCACGGCCACCGCCATTCGGATTGGCGAGACCCTGCTTAACAAACCCGGCGGCTATCTGAGCAATGACATCACGCCGCCAGGGGTCTACCTCGACAATATCCCGAACTGGGAATTCGGCGCCTTGACCCCGTGGCGCGATCTACTCAACGCCCTGCGCAACGACTTCAGCCGCGCCCAGTCCCAGTCGGTCGAGGACAAGGATTTGGCAATCGCGCAACCCCAGTCCGCTGATCCTCAATGGCACCGGATTCGGACCCATGGCCAACCGTTCGCGGGTGATGGCCTCCTATATCTCGCGGGGCAATGCCGCGATCACCGATCTGCGTAATCTACTGAAGAATGGCTGAACCCGGACGTCCGTCGGATCCCTCACGCGTGAATCACCGCATCAACCCAGAGGACATCGACATGGCAACCAGACGGATGCGGCCGTCCGCCCGAGCATGCATCTCGATGGCTCCAGCCAATCCAAGATCGATTTCTACTGGAAAATATAGGAGCGGGATGGCCCCGGACAGACGCAGGACGACCGCTCAAGATGCGCGTTGCTTGCCCGTGCGCGCAAGCAGCGGATCGAATCACCGTCTTCCTTGCCGTTTGTTCGCTGGCGAACAGACGTCGGCGCTGGTGTGTCATAGAGTGTCGCTAACCTGATCTGATAAGGAGTAACGTCATGCCATACATCCAATTAATGATCAACTGATCGCCTTCGGAGCAATTCTCTGGGCGGTGAATGTCTATATCCCGATGAACGCGACCTTCAGGAAGGTCGCGAATGTGATCGTCGTCGTCATCGCGATCCCATTCGTGCTCGGCGCCTTCGGGTTCTTTGGCCCCATATCGTGGTGACTTCGTTGGGTGCGGTGAGCCGATGTCGAAGCCGTGCCCATCCGATGAGTGGGTAGTTGTATTCCGGCAATCCGCCGGGTGAGTGATCTGCAAGAGTTGAACGCTATGCTATCGTCAAGAGACCAATACATCGAAAAGACGAAGGCGCAGCTCGATGAATGGAACGCGAGTATCGCCGCCTTGGAGGAGAAGGGAAACGAAATCAAGGAAGATGCCAAGGTGAAATATCAGGAGCAGCTCGCCGCACTGCGTGCCCATCGTGCGGAAGGCGAGAAAAAGCTGAAGGAGATGCAGGCTGCAACTGAGAGCACCTGGGATCAGGTCAAACTGGAAACCGACAATTTCTGGGAGGCACTCAAGGATTCGTATGAGGCGTTCGCGGCGCATTTCAAGTAGCCGTCGAGCATGCCAAGCGGCACAGGTGACCTGACGAAAGCCCGCGCGCGCTGAACGCCGCTCCGGGCATTGTGCCCGGAGCGGCGATGGCACACCGCAGGAGACTGCACCCATGAAGGCGAGCACGATGGCGATTCGCGACACCCTGAGCAAGTGGCGGCAGCGGCGCGCTGGCGACCGTTCGACCGCTCGCGAACGCGGCGGCTAATGGGGCCCCGGCTACACGGTGGCCCCTTTTCCGACTCTCGGGGCCTCGCGTACTGAAACCATACCATTACCCACAACTCTCTCCGATACTGCGCTGAGCCTCAAGCGCGAGCACGAAATCGGGGACACGTTGTAGACCGATCCAGAGCGTTTTCGGACCGGGAAAACCATCGCTTTTTCGGTTGAGGAACCCCCCAAGGGTGGCGGTCATTCGGACCATGGTATCAAGTGATGGCGGCTTCTCGGGCGGCGCTTTGCGCAGCGACGTTCCCGTCCGTGGCACGCCGAGGCGCGGAGCGATTGTTGTGCGGGCATGGATCTGTGCACGCAGATCCAGGCGTTGCGGGTCGCGCCGGGATCGTTCGGTCTGCATGATCTGATGAATCTCCACCGACCTGCGCCTCGGTGAGCTCGCATCCTGTGCCTGAGTCGGTCGGTGTCTGAGCCTGCGGGCGTCCCTGCCCGGTTCTGATCTCCCGCCGATACCCTTGAGTACCAGCCGGAAATGTCCAACCCCTATTTGACAATCAGGTTGTTCTCCACCGATTTCACACCCTGGATATTTCGTGCCACTTCCGATGCCCTCTCGAGACTGAGCTGTGAATCGACGGTCCCGCTCAGCGTCACCACGCCGTCGGTGGTGGCCACGCCAATCTGAAAGACCTTCAGCGCCGGCTCCGCCAGGATTTCCGCCTTGATCTTGGCGGTGATCGCCGAGTCTTGCATGTAGTTCCCCGCTGTTTCGGCCTTCTCGCCCATGGACTCCTTGGTCGCCTCGAGCTGATTGCCCGCGCTCTCAGCCGCCTGATCCATCTTGCGGCCGGCCTCCTCGGCGCCGCCCTCCTTTTGACAGCCAGCAAGTCCGAGACCGGCCGACAGGCAGGCGGCCACAACAAGGATTCCTGACACGGTCATCGGCGTGTAGGCATTCTTCTTTTGCACGGGTGATTCCTCAATGGGTTCGTCAGGAGCCGTGGCGATGCACGGCAATGAGCCGTCGTTCCTAGATTTTGCCCAGCAGGAACAGAACCAGTACGATGATCAGGATGGCCCCGATCACGCCCCCGGGTGCATAACCCCAACTGCGGCTATGCGGCCAAGCCGGTATGACCCCCACCAGGATCAGAATCAGAACGACGAGTAAGATGAGACCGATTGACATGGTCATACTCCCATTCGCGAATACACGGTAAACGAACTGCCATTCCAGGATCGGACGACGTCATGATTGGAACGGTCGCTCACCTGGATCGATGGCGAATGAATGCCAAGAGCCGTTGATCACGTTCGACAAATTCCAGACAGGTCGATTTCCAGCAGCGAGACCGCCTATCTCGACGCCTTTGTGCTCCTCGGCAAAGCGCGTCCTAGCTGTCTTTCTTGATGTCCCCCGCGACATCCTCGATCTCCGCCTCGACATCACCGACGCCTGCCTGGATCTTGCCCATACCATTACCCATAAGTCCGGCGATTTCGGCAGATCAGGAGCTTACAATCCCTACCGTAGACTGCCTCCGCAAACGTCATCGACAGCAGATCAAGCGCTTGCGTCCACAGATGGGATCGGCTGCCGGACTTATGGGTAATGGCATGGGATCTTGCCGGCGTTCTTTTGGAGCTTTCCTTCCACTTCCAGCTCTTCGTTGCCGGTGACATGACCGGCGACTTCTTTCACTTTGCCTTTGGCTTCTTCGTAGTGGCCTTTGATCTGTTCTTTGTTCATCTGTCTGTCCTGTCAATGAATTGAGCCATCACCCCAGCGTGGAACGTGATTCCCAGCGCTGTAGGAATAAAATACGCGCGCGATGGTTGGCGGTCGGTTCGGCAACGCACATAGGCGACGCATTTTTCTTTTTGTACGCTACCGAACCGACAACCACGGCCGCTTCGGTCAAGCTCTCGGTGGAGTGAGATTCAACGACGCTCACTTGACGGCTGTGACCAGGCGCGTGACGCCTGGCCGCAGGTCGGCCAAGCGAGCCCTGTTACCGTCCTTCGGAGGCACCCTCGATGAGCCAATGCGCAACCGTTTTCGGGGCTTCGGCCCCCGACCGACTCTCCCGCCTAATTCAGAAGCGGGTCTTCGGCGACCGCGTCAAAATCCCGTTGGAAGTTCGCCTGTGGGGCGGCCGCACCTATCGCTTTGGCGCCGGCGAGCCGGCGGTGAAGATCCTGGTGAAGGATCGCAAGGGCTTGAGCGCGCTTCGCCGGCTCAATGAGTTGCGCATCTGCGAGGCCTATATGAACGGGAGTCTGGATGTCCAGGGGGACATGCTGGGCTTTGCCAGTCTGCGCCCTGGTTTGCACGACCGTCGTCCACTGCACGACCTGTGGCAACGGGTCGCGCCATGGCTCGTCGGGAGGATCAAGTCCGACCGGCACGCCATCGCCGCGCACTACGACTTTGCCAGCGACTTCTATCTCCGGTTCCTGGACCCGACCCGCTGCTATTCGCAGGCCGTGTTCGAGCGGGATGATGAGCCCCTGGAGACGGCACAACGCCGTAAGCTGAATTTCGCGATCGACGCCTGTCGACTCAAGCCGGGCGATCGCGTGCTGGATGTCGGGGGCGGCTGGGGGAGCTTCACGGAACAGGCCGGCGCGCGCGGGATTCAGGTCACCTCACTGACGATCTCCCGCGAGTCGCAGATATTCCTGACCGACTTGATCGAGCGGCGCCAATTGCCCTGTCGGGTCGTCAACCAGGACTTCCTGGCCTACCGCTCGCCCGAGCCCTATGACGCGATCGTCATTCTGGGCGTCATGGAGCACCTGCCCGATTATCCGGCGGTGCTGCGGCAGGTCCAGCGGTTGCTGAAACCGGGTGGGCGCGTCTATCTCGACGCCAGCGCGTCCCGGGACAAGTATGACAAGCCCGGCTTCATCGCCCGCTATATCTTCCCAGCGGACCACGCCTTCCTCTGCCTGTACGACTTCCTGCGCGCGGTGGCGAGGAGTCCGCTGGAGGTGCTGACGGTCGACAACGATCGCCACAACTATTTCCTCACCTGCAAGGCGTGGGCCGAGAACCTGGAGGCCGCCCGCGAGGACATCGTCGTCCGCTGGGGCGAGACGCTCTACCGGCGCTTCCGGCTCTATCTCTGGGGCTCGGCCCAGGCCTTCCTCAGCCGTGGCGCGGAGGCTTTTCGGGTGGTACTGGAACGCCCTCTGGAGACATGAGGGGTTGAGCGGACAGCCGTCGGTGGCGCTGACGCCTGCCGGTGCGTCAGGGTGCGACGTGCACTGGAGGCACCGGACGAAAGCGGCCTATGGAAGCCGCGCCTGTTTTCGTGCCGCTCCGTACGTCACCGAACGAATTGTGTACGAGACCCCGCCTATGCTGGTGGCTGTCGTTACGGACCGATCGATCCACCGCCATGGTTGGATTCGACCGACCGGCACACCGCTACGGCTGTCAGGCAGCCATTGCCTTCCAGCCGTCCATTTTCAACGCGACCGACAGGACATGAACATGCACAAGATACAGCACACACTACAAAACCTCCTCTTGATGACGGCCGCCGTCTCGCTGATCTCGATCGGCGGCCAGGCGCTGGCGGCGACGGCGGAAGACCTCAATCACGACGCCACTCAGGCGTTGCAGCTCTTGCCTTTTGCTCATCAAGCCCCCGCGCATGCGGGTCTGCCGCAGTGTGCTGCGGCCGAGCCCAAGCCTCTAACAGACAAGGAGTAGATGCCTCATGAAGTGGAAATTCACAATCAGCCTCGCTGTTGTCCTCGCCATCGTGATAGCCGTTCTCTGGCTGCTCTGGGGTCCCGATTCCTGGGACGTTCAGATCTCGGGCGTGACCGGCGATGGTCGTGATGTCCAGTATCGTATCGAGACCGTCTATACGAACACCGCTGACACGCTGATTTTCCGCAACGAGGACGCCGGGTTCACGCCCCCGTACTTTAAGTTCGCTTCCGCGGATCTCCAGTCGATCGCGAACCGTATCACGCGGGAATGCCCGCAGGAACCCGTGACGATGCATGGCTACGGTATGCGCATCTCATTCCTGGATATGTTCCCCAATGTCACCTCGATCGACGCACCAGAGCGCTGTCTTGATGCGCCATCCAAAGCGGGTTCCGCCGGCGGTGACCGAAAGTGAGTGAAGCGGACCTTCGCGACCCGCGGCTCTAAGCCTGTTGGCTGGAGAGTGATGCTTACACGTGGCTCGGGCGTGTTTAACGCCCGGGTTCACGGTTTCCCGCTGCTTCACTGATGCCGGTGATTGCGCTTTACCGTCCGCCGACCATGCATTTCGGACCCGATGAGGTTCTGCTGAATCTGGATGTCCGGTTCCGCTCCGGACTGTCGTCGGAGACGATCATGGGCGTGGTGGACCGGCTGGAGCGCAGCATCAGAGAGCGCCACCCGGAGATCAAACGCATCTTCGTCGAGGCCGAGTCATTGCGTCGGGAAGGTGATCGGACCGGGGCTCGATCGGCCTGAACCCGCGCCGAATCCTTGCGGCGAGTGTCCAGCAACAGAATCTCAGCCGTCAGGGATCGGCGCCCGGATCGCCTCTCACTCAAAGTTCTTTGCGGATGGCCTGCAATTCTTCCAGGCGCGCCTTATCGACGGTCGGATAACTCATCCCAAATTCTTTCATGGTATCGAGGATGATCCGGGAAACGATCAGCCGCGCATTCTTCTTGACGTCGGCGGGGACGACATACCAGGGCGCGTGAGCGGTGCTGGTTGCGTTCAGACACGCCTCATACGCCTTCATGTAATCATCCCAGCGCTCCCGCTCGCGCACGTCCGCCCCGCTGAACTTCCAGTTCTTGTCCGGCTCATCGATTCGGTCCTGAAACCGTTTTCGTTGTTCTTCCTTCGACAGGTGGAGAAAGAATTTGATGATCCGAGTGCCGTTGCGGTGGAGATGCGCTTCGAAGTCCACGATGGAACGATATCGCTCCTCCCAAATGGCCTGTTTGGCGATTAACCCTTCCGGCAGCCCCTGGCTGCGCAGTATTTCCGGATGCACGCGAACGACTAGCACTTCTTCGTAATAGGACCGATTGAAAATGCCGATCCGTCCGCGTTCCGGCAAGCGGCAGGTGGTGCGCCAAAGAAAATCGTGCTCCAGTTCTTCGGTGCTCGGTTGCTTGAAACTGAACACCTGACAGCCCTGCGGATTGACGCCGGACATCACGTGCCGGATGGCCCCGTCCTTGCCGGCCGCGTCCATCGCCTGAAAGATGAGAAGGATCGCATAGCCGTTGGAGGCGTAGTGCAGGCGTTGCAGCTCGCTTAGCTCCTCAACGCCCTCATCGAGCCGTTTGTGGTAGTGTTTCTTCGACTTGAAGAATGGTTTCACCTTCGTCTGGCGCTTGCTGAGCTTGAGCTCTTTTCCAGGCAACACCTGGAAATCATTTCGATCGATTTTCATCTTCATGATTTATGCGTTGTTCGCGCGTTGATGCATGAGCCGCTTCATTTGTTTGGACGGAACGACCACCACGTTACCGCCACCTGAAACAGTCCGGGCGCGCCGAGGACGGCGATGCCATCGAGCGTGTGGTCCCAGAAATCGCGGTCGCGTCCCAGTTCTTCAAACGGCTCCAGCAACGAATGAATTTTGTCCGCTTTGTTTTCATCATTTGTCTTTCAGTTTTCGAGTTCGTGTTTTCAACTTTTTGCGCTACATGCCAACGATTGCCCCCGGTTATCTGCACCCTATTCCGAACGGACCGCGTCTTCAGTGCGCTGGCGAACTCAAGCACGACGATGCCCCGAGCTTTCTACCTCCCAGCCATCGACCAATCCCTGGTAGACTCCACCTCTATTGCTAGTGCAGATTTTTGAGTGCGCCGTGAAAAGGCGCGGTTCCTCAGCGGGTGAAAGCCCCGCCCGGCAACTATCGCTCCAGCCGGTAGCAATCGGAGCGGCTGTGGAGGTAACGAAGCAGTCGAAGCCTTCGGTGTAGAGGGTCATGTAAGTGGCTTGGCGAGTATGCAGGCCGTAACGTGCAGTGAACGCTGAGCAGGCCTCGAAACGCACAATGCGGATGCCGACCCGCCTCGAATTCGGGGAAGGCCGCCGTCACTGGGGAAGCGAGCGATGAGAGCACCCAGTGAGTCCGCCGGGGTAGTGGCGACGGCATGCATACACAACGGGGAATCGACGCAACACGGGAAGCCCCTGCGGTGGTGCGGCGTGCGCGCCAACCGGAAGCCCGCGAGGGCCAGGCCGGGCCGCTTGGGGTGGCGGGAGGCCCGTACTACCGTTGAAACCGGGTAATGCCGGCGGAGGGAAGGGGCCTCGTTCGAGGGCAGTGTTGAAAGAAGTGAGGTCGAGGAGACTGGCGTGAGCCTACAAGCTCCGATTAAAGTGCAGAAACTTCAGCAGGCACTTCATGCGAAAGCGAAGGAGGCGCCTGACTTCCGCTTCTATGCCCTGTACGACAAGATCTGTCGGGAAGATGTTCTTGCCCATGCTCACCGGCTCGCGCGCAGCAATGGCGGCGCGCCGGGTGTGGATGGCGAAGACTTTCCGGATATCGAAGCGTATGGGGTTGAGCGGTGGTTGGGCGAACTGGCGCAAGCCTTGAAGGAGAAGCGCTACCGGGCGAGTCCGGTACACCGGGTCTAT
>Ga0307423_1001796_pt1 | contig 12631 bp, 7 predicted proteins | sample SalMarWE160310MG_FD_202154 | JGI IMG/M metagenome (GOLD analysis project Ga0307423, IMG submission 202154) | Salt marsh sediment microbial communities from the Plum Island Ecosystem LTER, Massachusetts, United States - WE1603-10 | ecosystem: Environmental > Aquatic > Marine > Intertidal zone >...
TGAACGGGCCCTGCGGCGGCACCCGCAGGAACGGCAAGTGCGAGATCAACGAGGACACGGATTGCATTTGGAATCTCATCGTGGAGCGGGCCAAGGCCAAGGGGCAGTTGCAGCGCCTGGCGGTCGTGCGCCGGGCCAAGGACTGGTCCAACTCCCGCCACGGCGGGCCCAAGCGGATGTTGAGGGAGGATTTGCGGCCATGACCATGAAAGCGGGAACCAAGTTGGAAAAGGTGCTGGCGGCCGGCGAGTTCGCCCTCACCGTGGAGATCGGCCCTCCCCAGGGTCCGGATGCCGAGGCGATGCGCCAAAAGGCGGCCATTTTAAAGGGGCTGGCCGACGGCTACAACGTTACCGATAACCAGACCGCGGTGGTGCGCATGTCTTCCATCGCCGGAGCCAAGCTCCTCTTGGAGGAAGGCCTGGAGCCGGTGATGCAGATGACCTGCCGTGACCGCAACCGCATCGCCATGCAGTCCGATCTTCTGGGCGCTTCGGCCTTGGGGCTCAAAAACGTGCTGGCCATTTCCGGCGACCATCAGCAGGCTTCGGCCCACGGCAAGCTCAAGGGGCATCCCGGGGCCAAGAACGTATTCGACATCGACTCCATCAATCTCCTAAGCACCATCAAAGGCCTGCGCGACGAGGCGGTTCAGCAGGGCGGCGATCCCATCACCATGCCGACGCCCTTTTTCATCGGCGCGGCCTGGACGCCTTTGGGGCCGCCCAAGGACTACCGGGTGCTGCGCTTGGCCCAAAAGATCGAGGCGGGCGCGGACTTCATCCAGACCCAGGCGGTGTACGACACCAAGGCCTTCGCCAGCCAGGTTAAAGAGGCCCTGGACATGGGGCTCACCGAGCGCGCCGCCATATTGGCCGGGGTCATCGTTCCCCGCTCGGCCGGCATGTTGAGCTACATGAACCGCTCCGTGCCTGGGGTGGAGGTTCCGGAGGAGACTATCGCCAGGATGAAAAACGCCGCCGACGCCAAGGCCGAGGGGATCAAGATCGCGGTGGAGTTGATCCAACAGGTGCGCGAGATTCCGGGTATCAAGGGCGTGCACTTGCAAGCCATCGAAGCCGAGCATCTGCTGCCTGAAATCATTGCGGCGGCGGGCTTGGCCACCCGTCCGGAGGTTTAGAAGCCAGGGCGCTTTAGCCTTGTTGAAATGGCAGGTTAGAAAATGGCCAAGAAATTTCATGTAACGGTAGCGCCGCTGGCGCCTCGCTTTGAGCCGGTGCCCAAATTGGCGTCGTTTGAGACCGAGGGTTGCCTGGGCTGCCTGAAGTGCGTAAAAAGGGACGCCTGCATCTACGAGGTATACCGCAAGCGCGCTTTCAACGCCGGACAGGTGTTGGATACCACCGACAGCATGTGCCTTAGCTGCATGCGCTGCGTGCAGGAGTGCAAGAAGGGTATCCTGAGCCGGGCCAAGAATCCGGCCTTCGACCTATTGGGCGACGACTACTGGCGGCCGGATATCATAAATAGCTTGTGGAAGCAGGCCGCCACCGGCAAGATACCGGTGTCGGGCGCGGGCTACCGGGGCACCTTCACCGGCCCCGGCTTCGATCAGATGTGGACCGACATGTCCGAGATCGTCCGTCCCACCCGGGACGGCATCCACGGCCGCGAGTACATCAGCACCCAAATCGATCTGGGGCGCCGGCCTTCCCGCCTCGACATCGATGCCGAGGGCCAGATCACCGAGGAACTGCCGCCGGTCCTGGCCTTACCCATACCCATGGTGTTCGATATCCCTTCCTTCGGCAAGATGGGCAAGGGGGCGCGCCGGGCCATGGCCCTGGCCGCCGGAGGTATGGGCACCCTGGCCGTGGCCACCGAGGACGAGGCGCGGGAAAGCCTTAACGACCTGCAGGACCGTCTGATCATAAAACTAAAAGATGTGCCGTCCGATCCGGCGCTTCTGGAGCGCAGCCCGTTGGTCGAGTTGCCCTGGTCGTCCGGGGTCATGACCAAGCTGGAGCGCATACAGGCGCTAAAGCCCGGCATCATCGTCTCGGTTCGCTTGCCCCTGGACGAGCACGCCGCGGAGAGGACCCTGGATCTGGCGGAGCGCGGCGCGGGAGTAATCCACCTGCAAGCCGACGATCACGGCCGGGGCTTTGGCGGGCGCAGCGAGGTTTTCCTCAGCCAGCTCCTGCGCGAGGTTCATCAGGTTTTGGTGGATCACGCCCTTAGGGAGCAGGTCAGCCTCTTGGTTTCCGGCGGCATCGCCCTGGCCGAACACGTGGCCAAGGCGATCCTCTGCGGGGCGGACGGGGTGGGCCTGGATTTGGTCCTCCTGATCGCCTTGGAGTGCCGGCTCTGCCGCAACTGTACCGAAGATTTCGATTGTCCGGTGAGCATGGATTCGGTGGAGGATGCCTGGGGCACCATACGCATCAAAAACCTGGTGGGCGCCTTCCATTCCCAGCTCATCGAGGTGATGGGCGCCATGGGCATCCGCGAGGTGCGACGCCTGCGCGGCGAGGTGGGCCGGGCCATGCTGTTCGAGGATCTGGAGCGCAATATCTTCGCCCCCATCTTCGGCGAGCGCTTGTTGAAACCCGGCCAAAAAGCGCCGAGACCCAGCGAGGTGGATCTGACGGGCGAGAGCTTCGCGCCGAACCGGGAGCTGGTCAAGCCGGCGCCCTCGCGCTACCGCAACGCCCTCAATAAATTCAAGGCGGTGCGGACCACGGCCTGCGTGGCCTGCGGCAAGTGCGCGGAGGTCTGCCAGTACGGGGTGCACCGCATGGTGGCGGGCCGCATGCTGGCGCCGCTGTCCAAGAATTGCCGCGGCGAGGCCCATTGCCGCGAGATCGGCGCATTTTGCGGTGAGGCTTGCCCCGAAAGCGCCATACGGGTGGGGCCGGACCCCTCCTGGGAGACCTTCGGCGACCCGCGCTGGCCTGCCGAACTCCTGGTAGCCACCTGGCTGCAGGCCGAAACCGGCAAGCCGCCGGAAAACGGCCTGGACTACCGCAAGGGCGCTTCGGGCGGCGGCTTCGACCGCATCGAGATCAAGTTCCCGTCCAACCAGCCGGAGGAGCCTTTCGATCCCGGCGCGGTGGACCTTTCGGTGGAACTCAACCGGCGCATTGACGAGGACCGGCCCCGGGTGAAGATCGGCTTACCGGTTTACGGCGGCGGCATGAGTTTCGGCTCGGTGAGCCAGGCCACCATGGTGGCCAGGGCCATGGCCTACACCGCCCTGGATTCCTTCACCTGCACCGGCGAGGGCGGCTATCCCGATGCCCTCAAGCCCTTCGACGACCATGTGATAACCCAGGTGGCCACGGGCCTGTTCGGGGTCCGCGAGGAGACCATGCAGAGGGTGAGCATCGTCGAGTTCAAGTATGCCCAGGGCGCCAAACCGGGCCTGGGCGGCCACCTCCTGGGCGACAAGGTCACCCCGGCGGTGGCCCGCATGCGCGAGGCCGTGGAAGGCAACGCGTTGTTTTCGCCGTTTCCCTTCCACTCGGTATATTCGGTGGAGGACCACAAGAAGCATGTTGACTGGGTCAAGCAGGTCAACCCCCGCGCGCTGGTATCGGTCAAGGTCTCCACTCCCTCGGACGTGGACATGGTGGCGGTGGGCTCCTATTACGCCGGGGCCCACATCGTGCACCTGGACGGCTCCTACGGCGGCACCGGCGCAGCCCCGGACATCGCCAAGAAGAATATCGCCATGCCCATCGAGTACGCCATCCCCATGGTCCACCGTTTCCTGGAGGCCGAGGGCATACGGGAGCATGTGACCCTGATCGCCTCGGGCGGTGTCCGCACCGCCTGGGACGTGGCCAAGGCCGTGGCCTTGGGAGCCGACGGCGTGGTCTGCGGCACTGCGGATATGGTGGCCCTGGAGTGCATACGCTGCGCCAATTGCGAATCCGGCCGGGGCTGCCCACGAGGCATCGCCACCACCGATCCCGAACTGTCCGTGCAATATGACGCGGAGTGGGGAGCCCAGCGGGTTATCAATTTGTACCGCTCCTGGGCCATGCAGCTGAGGCATATCCTGTGGCGCTTGGGCCTTAAGAGCATAAATGATCTGGTGGGGCGCAGCGACCTGCTGCAACACCTGGACTATCAGGAACCCACGGCCTAGCCGGCCTTAGCTACGAGAGGAGTAGCAAAAATGTCCAGGCCAGCCCTGAGTCAAAAAGAGATCGCCCACATCAGCCAGGCCATCACGGCCGCCCGCCTGCGCGATAGGGACCGGACCAGGCAGCCGGGCCCGCAGAAGGCCGCCGAAGAGGGCGGCTGCGGCGTGGTGGGCTTCGCGGCTTCGGTGCCGGTGAGCGGCCGGCACATCTTCGAGCCATGCATCCAGATGCACAACCGGGGCAACGGCAAGGGTGGCGGTATCGCCGCCGCCGGCTTCCCGCCCGAGCAGATGGGGGTGGATGCCGCCACTTTGCGGGATGACTATATCCTGCAGGTGGCGCTTTTGGATCCCAAGACGGAGCGGGAGGTAGAAGAGGCTTGCATCACGCCCTTTTTGCGGGTGGACCACAAGGACCGCATCCATACCGCGGCCGATCACCGCGACTTTGGGTTGGATGTCAAGCCGCCGGATGTGGTGCGCTATTTTGTGCGGGTAAAGGACAAGGAGCTTGACCGCTACGCCGCTGAACTGGGTTTGCCGGACGCGCCCCGCCGCGAGGTGGAGGACGAGTTCATCTTCCAGAACAGCCGCCGGCTGAATGAGCAGTTCTATACTTCCCTGGGAGCCCAAAAGGCCTTTGTGCTTTCACACGCGCGCAATCTCATCATCCTCAAGATCGTGGGCTATGCCGAAAGCGTGGTGCAGTATTACGGCATGGAGGATTTCAAGGCCAAGGCCTGGATCGCCCACCAGCGCTATCCCACCAAAGGCCGGGTTTGGCACCCGGGCGGCTCGCACCCCTTTATCGGGATGAACGAGGCCCTGGTGCACAACGGCGACTTCGCCAACTACTTTGCGGTCAGCGAATACCTGCACCAGTACGGCCTCCATACCCAGTTCCTCACCGACACCGAGGTCTCAGCGATTCTTTTCGACCTGTACACCAGGGTGCTCAAGTACCCCCTGGAATACGTGATTGAGGCCATGGCCCCCACCACGGAGTTGGACTTCGAACGCCTGCCGGCTTCCAAAAAGGCCACCTACCGGGCGATCCAATCCCTCCACCTGCACGCCTCGCCGGACGGGCCCTGGTTCTTCATCGTGGCGCGCAGCCAGCCCGACCAGCACAGGTTGCAGCTGATGGGCATCACCGACACCTCCATGCTGCGGCCCCAGGTGTTCGCCTTGCAGGAAGGCGATGTATCCATAGGCCTGGTAGCTTCGGAAAAGCAGGCCATCGACGCCACCTTGAGTTCCTTGCACCAGGAAGACCCCCGTTTCCGGCTGGTGGCCGACCGTTATTGGAACGCCCGGGGCGGCAGCCATACCGACGGCGGGGCTTTTGTCTTCACGGTGAGCGATAACGGCGGCGCCCCCCAACTCATATGTCAGGACAAATTCGGCCGGCAGGTCACGGCGCCGGCCGGTGAGTACAGAGTCGACCAGAGACAACCCGCCCGCCGGCCGGCCCAGCCGGAAAACCTGGCAGGGCTTTTGGACCCCGGCACGGTGCGGCCTAAAGAGGCCTATCAGCATGTGGCGGGGACCATGGCCGGTTGGGATTTCCTGGAGCTGTGCTGGCTTCTGGCCGAGGTCGAGAAGACCGCGGCGGGGAGCGACTCCGGCAGGGATTGGGCCCTGGAGCTTTTGACCCTTTTGAACGACCGGCGTTACGATTGCGGGGCCAAGAAGCGCTCCATGGTCTTGCAACTGGTTCGTGAGAGCATCAACCGGTTGCTGGACCAGGTGCCCAGCATCGGAGAAGGCCAAGGCGGGCGCTACCGCCGCATTGACTGGCAGACCCGCAGCGCCCTCCGGGCCCCGGCCCCGGGCGAGGAGGTGTTGGTGGTCGGCGCCCAGGGCTTCCCGCCCGAGGGGCCCGAGTGCGACGCCCGGCTGGAGGTTTTGGCCTACCAACAAGGATGGAAGCGTTTCATAATCTATCGCCTTAAAGGCCAGCGTTTCCAGGGCTGCGGGTTGGGGCCGGATACGGTGGGAGTGCGCATCGACCTGTATGGCGCCTCGGGCGATTATGTGGCCTCCGGCATCGATGGCCTCGAACTGCATATCCACGACAATGGCCAGGACCAATTGGCCCAGATCATCAAGGCGGGCCGCCTGGTGGTGCATGGCGACGTGGGCCAGGCCTTTATGTATGGGGCCAAGGGCGGCGAGGTCTTTGTCATGGGAAACGGCGCGGGTAGGCCCCTCATCAACTCGGTGGGACGGCCCCGGGTGGTGATAAACGGCACCTGCCTGGACTTCCTGGCCGAATCCTTCATGGCCGGCGATCCCCTTAACGGCGGCGGTTTCGTGGTGCTGAACGGCATGGGTTTTGACGATGCGGGCGCGGTTCGGCCTCTGGAACTGGCCTACCCGGGCAGCAACCTGTTTTCCTTGGCCTCGGGCGGGGCCATTTATGTGCGGGATCCCAACAAGCAGGTCATCGATGAGCAGCTGAACGGAGGCCAGGTGTCGGCGCTGGGCGAGGAAGAATGGCGCCTGATTCTGCCCTATCTGGAGATCAACCAAGAACTGTTCGGCATATCCATCGAAGAACATCTGCTTAAGGTGGATGGCGTCAAGCGCTCACCCTTGGAGGTTTATCGCAAGGTGACGCCCGGGCGCATGGCGGTGCTGGCCAAGGAAGCGGTGCCGGAGTAAGCCGGCGGCTTTTTGGCCGCCAAATGCCGGCAGCATGACGATACCCTTTGCCAGCTCCAAGCTGCGCTGTAAATAGACTCGCCCCTTACCCTCGGCGGTATGATCTGCGCCAACAGGGTAGGGAGCGATGTTTTTCACTGGACTAGGGATACCGTTTAGTATGATTCGATTAGGGCCAGTTCAGCCCTGCACGATTAATCAGCAGGGTTGGCAATAATGGTTTTTGGGGAGGACCGTTTTGTAAGCAGACAAAATTAAAAACGCCAGACCAGCCTGACCCGCTGCCCGTGGCGAAGTGCAAAGGGCCTTGAGGCACCATATGTGATTTGGGCCTTATTTTTGCATGAAACTATGGGCACTATTCGGCGATCACCTGATTTCAATAGTTTAGGTGGTAAGCGAGGCTATAGGCTGGTATGTTTGATAGAATATTCATACAAGATGGTATGATTGACGAAACTCCGCGGAGTCTTATGGCCGAGCAGAACCAAGCCAAACCCCAAGTCAGGCGCGAGGTCCAGGAGCTGACTCTCTTGTTTGAGATCAGCCAGGCCCTGGAACGCAGCATGGACCTGAGGAACGTGGTGGGGCCGGTATTGGATGCCATGGCCAGGAATATAGGCATCCTGCGTGGCACTATCACCCTGTTGAACCGGGACACCGGTGAAATTTTCATCGAAGCCGCCCACGGACTCTCCTCCAAGCAACGCGAACGCGGGCGTTACCAGCTTGGCGAGGGAATAACCGGCAGGGTGGTGCAGACCGGCAGGCCCGCTGTGGTGCAGCGCATCAGCGACGAGCCGTCCTTTCTGGACCGCACCGGCTCGCGCAGCAATCTGGACAAGCAAGACATATCTTTTGTCTGCGTGCCGATCAAATTGGGCAATGAGGTAATCGGTGCGCTCAGCGCTGATCACGTTCAGGCCAGCCAAGAGCAACTCAACGAATTGGTGAGGCTTTTTTCGGTAATCGCCCAGATGATCGCCCAAGCGGTGAAGCTCAGGCAGCATGCTCTGGAAGAGCAGGAACTGCTGCGCGAAGAAAACGTCCGCTTGCAGGAAAAGTTGAAGGATAAATTTCATCCTGCTAATATCATTGGCAAATCTAAAGCAATGCAGACGGTGTATGATCTCATCGCCCAGGTGAGCGGGTCCAACACCTCCGTACTCATTCGAGGGGAAAGCGGCACCGGCAAGGAACTGGTCGCCCATGCCATCCACTACAACAGCTTCAGGGCCAATAAAACCTTTATTAAAGTGAACTGCGCGGCTTTACCGGAAACCATAATTGAGTCCGAGCTCTTTGGTCATGAAAAAGGAGCCTTCACCGGGGCCATCAATGCGCGCAAGGGCCGTTTTGAGTTGGCAGACGGTGGAACCATATTTTTGGATGAAGTCGGTGATTTGAGTCCCGCCACCCAGGTCAAGCTGCTGAGGGTTCTTCAAGAAAAAGAGTTGGAGCGTGTGGGTGGCACCATAACCATCAAATGCGATGTGAGGGTGCTGGCCGCCACCAACCGCAATTTGGAAGAATTAATCAACGAAGGCCTCTTCCGGCAGGATTTGTATTACCGGCTAAATGTGTTTCCCATCCACGCACCGCCTCTGCGGGAGCGTGGAACCGATGTGCTTTTGTTGGCCAACTATTTCGCGGAAAAGTTCAGCAAGGCTAACCACAAGAATATCAAGCGCATATCAACGCCGGCCATTGACATGCTCATGAGCTATCATTGGCCGGGCAATGTGCGTGAATTGGAAAACTGCATCGAGCGGGCGGTGCTTTTATCCAATGACGAGGTAATACACGGCCATCACCTCCCGCCCACCCTGCAAACCGCCGAGGCTTCAGGCACGGTGCACCGGGGTACTCTGCCGGACACCTTGGATGCGGTTGAGCGCGAACTGATAGTCGAGGCCTTGAAGAACGCCCGCGGCAACAAGGCCAAGGCCGCCCGCATCTTGGGTATCTCAGAGCGGTTGATGGGTCTTCGGGTCAACAAGCACGGAATCGACCCAAGGCGTTTCCGCACCAAAGCGTAGGTGTAAACCACAAAACCTACACCCAAGTGTGTTTTCGGTCCTGAGAGGCTCGACTGGCAACGGTCGGGCTTTATTTTTTTTGATCAAACAAATCAATATATTAACTCCTTGAAAACCGGCTGTGCTCAACTTGGCACATTGCTTGCCCAGGGCTTTACAGCAAAGGGGCTTGCGCCCCCGCTAACAAAGCAACCGATCAGGCAGTTAGCCTTCTCGGCAAAAAGGAAAGTGGAAAGGAGTTTACATCAATGAAAAAGCTGGTCGTTTCTTTATTGGTTGCCTTGGCTCTGATGGTCCCCATGTTGGGAGCGCCGGGCAAGGCCTTGGCCATAACCCCCAAGGTCGATTTCGATGTCACCTTCAACAGCAAGTACGTATGGCGCGGCATGCTCCTGGTGGACGACTGGGTAGCCCAGCCCTCGGTCAATGTGGGCGTGGGTAATTTTGCCTTAAACGTCTGGGGCAACTATGAGCTCACGGACGAAACCGGCCACGACAAGAAGTTCACCGAGATCGACCTCACCGCAAGCTACACCTTTGAGCTGGGAAAATTCAGCATCCCGGTGGGCGTGATCCACTACGTGTTCCCCAACACCGAGTTCAACGCCACCACCGAGGTCTTCGCCGGTGTGAGCTATGACTGGATCGTTTCGCCCAGCGTGACCATCTACCACGACTTGGACCAGGCCGCGGGCGGTAATTACGTCAATTTAGCCGCTTCCTACTCGTATTCCATTCCCGGGCTTCCCAAGGACATGAGCATGAGCCTGGACCTGGGCGCCGGCGTGAGCTACGCCACCAGCGACTATAACAACTTCTACTACGGCGTGGACGAGGCGGCTTGGACCGACTGGTCAGCCAAGCTGGCGCTTCCCATCGGATTCATGGACGGCATGTTCACCGTTACCCCGGCGGTCACCTATACCGCCCTAGTCGACAGCAAAATCAAGGACACCACCGAAAACGACAGCAACACCTTCTTCGGCGTGTCCCTGACCATGAGTTTTTAACTGATAGATCAATGACCAACAGCCCGGCCGCGAAGGCAGACATCCGGCCGGGCTTCCAGAAAGGAGTACACCGCAATGAGGAAGCGCATCTTCACAACACTTATGGCGCTTCTGGGTTCGGGGCTGGTATTGGCCACCAGCGCCTATGCCGAGGAGGCAGTAAAAGAGGCGCCCAAGATTAGCGACCTGGATACCGTATGGGTGCTTTTGGCGGCTTATCTGGTGTTTTTCATGCAGCCAGGCTTTGCCATGCTGGAGGCCGGCCTAACCCGCGCCAAGAACGCATGCAACATCCTGGCGAAAAACTTCATGGATTTCTGCGTCGCCAGCTTGGTCTACTTCCTGGTGGGCTACGCCTTCATGTTCGGCGAGGGCAACTCCTTCATCGGGCTCTCCGGCTTCGGCCTGCATGGCCTTTCAGACGGGACCTTGCCGATTTGGGCCTCCTGGATGTTCCAGGCGGTATTCTGCGGCACCTCGGCCACCATCGTATCCGGCGGCATGGCCGAGCGTACCAAGTTCACCAGCTACCTGACCTTCACGGTGATCATGACGGCAGTCGTTTACCCGATCATTGGTCATTGGACCTGGGGCGGCGGCTGGCTCAGCCAAATGGGCTTTTTCGACTTTGCCGGCTCCACCATCGTGCACGGCACCGGCGGCTGGGTAGCCTTGATAGGCACCCTGTTCCTGGGACCGCGCCTGGGCAAATATGCGCCCGACGGCAAGTCCAATGTCCTGGCGGGCCACAGCCTTCCTTTGGCGGCTCTCGGCGTGTTCATTCTCTGGTTCGGCTGGTTCGGTTTCAACCCCGGCTCCCAGCTGGCCGCCTCGGGCATTGCCAACGCCAAGGCCATCGCCCTGATTACCATCAACACCAACCTGGCGGCCGCCGCCGGAGCCGTTATGGCCATGGCCTCGGTATGGATGATGTTCGGCAAGCCAGACCTATCCATGACCATGAACGGAGCCTTGGCCGGTCTGGTGGCCATAACGGCGCCGTGTGCGGTGGTGAGCCCCAGCGCTTCAATCGTGATCGGCCTTTGCGCTGGCATGATTGTGGTGATGGGCGTTACGCTCCTAGACAAGCTGCATATCGACGACCCGGTGGGCGCCGTCCCGGTGCATGCCTTCAACGGCATGTGGGGTACCATCGCGGTGGGCATTTGGGGCCAGAAAGCCCTAGGCTTGGCCAACGATGGGCTTTTGCATGGCGGCGGCTTCACCCAACTCGGCATCCAGATCACGGGCACCGTGGCCTGCGCCGCCTTTGCCATGGCTTGCATGGCGGTGGTATTTGGAGTAGTCAAGGCTGTAATGGGTCTGAGGGTGTCGGTGGAAGAGGAGATCCGTGGTCTGGACATAGAAGAGCACGGCATGGAGGCTTACTCAGACTTCCAGATCTTCATGACCAGATAGGGAGAACTTGCCATGAAACTTATAATAGCGTATATCAAGCCGGAAAGGCTTAGGGACGTAAAGCAGGCCCTGTACGAGGCCAAGATATTCAACATGAGCGTGACCAACGTGGTGGGCAGCGGACGTCAGAAGGGATTCTCCGAGACCTACCGCGGGGTGCAACAGGAAGTTAACCTCATCAAGAAGGTCAGGCTGGAGATCGGCGTCAACGACGAGTTCGTGGAGCCCGCGCGGCAAGCGATCATAAAAGGCGCCCGCACCGGCCAGATCGGAGACGGCGTAATCTTCATGCTGCCAATGGAGAGCGCCATGCGCATCCGCACCGGTGAAGAAGGCGGAGAGGCGATGGGCTAAGAGAAAAAAACTACCGGATGGTTGGAATGCACGATAGCAAACCCACCATCCGGTAGTTTTTGTAATGCCCCAGAATGAGCTCCGGGATGATTATATAGTGATTATAATATGTTGTAAATAAGCTACGCCTTGGCCTGGAAATTGCTCATAATAAACCAATGAACTAGCTAGATACCATTAGGTAGGAATTCGTCTGTAACAATAAGCGTAGGGCCTTGAGGGAGTTCCTCGCTTAAAAAAAGGGATTAAAAAAAGGAGGTTGACAAACATGGCCAAAATGACCAAGGAAGCTGTCCTCAAGGCGGTGCGCGATAACAATGTCAAGTTTATCCGCCTTTGGTTCACCGATATTCTCGGGGTACTCAAGAGCTTTGCCATCAGCCCCAAAGAGTTGGACACGGCGCTGAGCGAAGGCATGGGCTTCGACGGCTCATCGATCCAGGGCTTCGCCCGCATCGACGAGAGCGACATGGTGGCCATGCCCGACGTCAACACCTTTACTATCTTGCCCTGGCGTTCCTCGGAAACCGGCAGCGTGGCCCGCATGTTCACCGACGTGCTCAATCCGGACGGCACCCCCTATGAGGGCGATCCCCGCCAGGTTTTGAAGCGCCAGTTGGCCAAGGCCGCTAAAAAGGGCTACACCATGTATGTGGGGCCGGAGCTGGAGTTCTTCTATTTCAAAAACTCCGAGGGCACCGAGTACCTGGACCGGGGCGGCTACTTCGACCTTACGCCTCTGGACGTGGCCAGCGATCTCAGGCGCGACACCATCCTCGCCTTGGAGAAGATGGGCATCGACGTGGAGTATTCCCACCACGAGGTGGCTCCCAGCCAGCATGAAATCGACCTGCGCTACAAGGACGCACTCACCATGGCCGATCAGGCCATGACCTACCGGCTTACGGTCAAGGAAATCGCCATGAAGCACGGCGTGTACGCCACCTTCATGCCCAAACCGGTGTTCGGTGAGAACGGCAGCGGCATGCACGTGCATCAATCGCTCTTCAAGGGCAAGAAGAACCTGTTCT
>Ga0307423_1001798_pt1 | contig 12613 bp, 9 predicted proteins | sample SalMarWE160310MG_FD_202154 | JGI IMG/M metagenome (GOLD analysis project Ga0307423, IMG submission 202154) | Salt marsh sediment microbial communities from the Plum Island Ecosystem LTER, Massachusetts, United States - WE1603-10 | ecosystem: Environmental > Aquatic > Marine > Intertidal zone >...
CTGAGCGGAAGGTGGTCTGCGGCTGAAAATAGCGCAAGGAATGAATCAGGTGAGGCCGGGAGTAGCCCAAATAAGCCTGGTAATCCCCGGCATAGGCATAGAGTCCGGAGCGGTGGGCCATGAGGTCGTCGACCAGGAATTTTTCCGTGACGTCCTGGCCGGCCATGGCGAACTCCGGCAGACGGCCCACCACCGCGTCGTTCCAGTTCAGGGCGCCCTGATTCACCAGCATGCCTAAGCGGGCGGCGGTGAACGCCTTGGAGCACGAGCCGATCTGGAAAATAGTCTCCTGTGTCACCGGCTCGCTGCCGTTTAAGGTCCTGGTGCCATAGCCCTTGAGCCACACCACCTCGTCATCCGCCACAAAGGCCACGCTCAAGCCAGGCACCCCGGTGCGGGCCAGCACCTCGGGCACGTAGGCGTCCACCTGAGCCAGAATCTCTTGGAGCCGGTTGTGGTCCGGCGGGGTGAAGGCCTCGCCGGCCGGGGCAATGCCAAAGGTGGCCGCCGCCAGCAGCAAGCAGGCGCAAAAAAGCCGGCCTAGGTTTAATAAACGCCTTGCAGCCATCACATCAATCCAGGTTTTATCACTGGCGCGTCCCACTCGTATGCGTTCTCCTCACCCATGCACCCGCCCGAGGTACGTGGGAATAAAAAGGTTGCCATAATAGGGGCAGTGCGGAAGAACTAGACAGTTGCTTGCCTATTTTTTATAACCCAGGCCGAGGGCCGCGCGCCACCGGAGTCTTAACCCATGATGCCTGATGGGTGCGGCATGGGGGTGGCTTAGACGCCAACTTGATAATGCCTTAATGAACACGCGGAGCCAGCCATAGGCGAGCCCCGCGTTTTTTATGCCAGGTTTTCTACGCGCCGTGCGCTTCCATTGGCGTTTTAATTATCAGCCCAAGACCCGCTTTACGCCGGGCAGCTTCCTAATTAGCGAGGTCCAATAGAAGCTTGCCGGCACCACGGTTAATGCGACCATGAGGAACTTGAGAATGCTCGGGATGGGCCTTCCATATAATGCCAATATCGCAAGATAGATCAGGGTCGCATGAAATATATAGGCGCCATAATAATTAACGCTCATCCATTTAACGATTGTGCCTTGCCGGTTAAACCGCTTCTTGAAGATTGCAAGCAAAGAGATGATGATGCTGACCATTGCTACTGTTTCAAGAAATGACATGACAAGCGGTAGCCAGGCAAAGCCTCCCGTAAAATCCTTAAGCGTGTAGCCCAGGACTTCTATTAATATGACCCAAAATAGAGGATAGCTAATTATTGCAATGATTGCGGTAATCTTCCAAGGCCGCGCCATTTCATCGCTGATCTTTTCAAACCAATGGTGCTTGTAAGCCAAGGTGCCGACATAGAACATAAATATATAGTGAACAAAATCAGCCAATTGAAAAACATGAATCCACACCCCCACCGGAAAGAATATCCTGACGATAAAAGTAAGGATAGAAAGGATAAAAATCGCTTTGCAGATCGTCAGGTTCCTGGGGAAATCGATATTTGTATCCTTGGCCGACTTATTTCTTACCAGCATGTAAATTATGGAAAATATCAAAAGCGCTTCCAGGAACCATAACGGTCCGGTATGCCATGCCAGTTTATATGAGTATGTTTCCCCTTTTGCATAGGCAGCGATAATTCTGTTAATAGGCGAAATAAGTAAAACATAAACTATTAATGGAATGCCCAGTCTGATCAGCCTGTCTTTTAAATATTTTATATTTCCTTTTTTATCAAGCGACCCCACCGTGAAGTATGCCGACAGCATGAAAAAGAGGGTCATGAAAAAACTCTGATTGATACCTGTAAAAAGTGTAAGGATAATTGGCGAGATGGGGTCGGATGCGCCTTCTTTAAACAATAAATCGCCGGCGCCGCCATAAGCGATCGCTATGTGGTGTGTTATAACTAGGCAAATCAGGAAAACCTTCAAGTTGTCAACAAAGATTAGCCTTTTCATGATTCCATTAGTGCTTTTGTTGTGAAAATACTTTTGGCGAGTTCGAGATTCTGTCGAGCTTTTTGGCTTCCAGCTTTTTTAGCAATTGCATGGTTTTCATGTGGGACAATCGCATTTTATCGCGTGAAGGCCGGGCTGCCTAAAAAGCGCACGAAATCCGGCACCAGATCGGCGCCGTAAAGGGGCATGTCCTCGCCCAGGAGGATGCCGGCGGCCTGGTGGGGCAAAAGCGCCGGATGGCCGCTGCGGTTGCTGGTCATAACGTCGTAGGCGTCGATGATGCGCATGATGCGGGCCAGCTGCGGCACCTTGGCCGCGGGCAGCCCCCCCGGGTAGCCGCTGCCGTCGGCGTTTTCATGGTGGTGCTGCACGATCATGAGAACGTCGTAGGACACCGCGCCGATGGGCAGAAGCATCTTGTAGCCCAGGGTGGGATGCTGGCGCAGGGCGGCTTGCTCGCGCGGGGTCAAGGAATCGTCATTGTCGGCCAAGTTGCCGGGCAGCTTGGACATGCCCACGTCGTGCAGCATGCCGCCCAGGCCCAGGGACATGACGCGGCTTTCATCGAACCCCAGGTGCTTGCCAAAGGCCATGCCCAGCATGCAGACGTTCACGCTGTGGGAATATACCGAGTAGTCCACGCTCAAAACGTCCACCAGCTTGGTCAGGATCATGGGGTCCTTGGCCATGCGGCTCACGGTTTCCTGGGAGCGCTTGACCGAGCTGTCCAGGGCCTTGGGGCTTAAGTCGCTGCCGAAAAGCACGCGCAGGTTGAGGTTGGCCATCTCCTGCACCACCAGGCGCTTGCGGCTTAACGGCGCGTTTTCCTTGTCCAGGATCTTGGAGGCGTTCTTCTCGAAATAGTCGTTCAGGGCCTCGCCCTCGTCCATGCGCACGAAGAATTTGGTCTGGTTGGCCTTCTTAAGACGGTCGCGCCAGGCTTTCTTGTAGAGCTCGCCCTTTTCGGCGGCCAAGTTCATCTCGATCTGCTGGGATTTTTCGCGGAAGATGGGCACGTAGAAATCCACCGGCAGGGGCTCGTCAATGACCAGCACGTCCAGAGGCAAGGGCGCCATGCCCATTTCGCTGGGGTTGAATCCCCGGCGCACCCGAGCCCGCCCAAGTTCCTTGTCCAGCACGCTGGATTTTTCGGTCTCGCTCATTTATTCCGCCGCCCGCCAACCGGAAACCTTGTGCCAAGCGTCCGCGCATGGTTCGTAAACCTTGACCCTGCTAGACAGATGTTGGCAAATAGCGCCGCCCGGGGCAACTGTTTATTTGCCGCGCTCAAGCTTCCCCCTTAAAGATCACTGTGACGTTATATAACAATAAAGCCTATTTGCGCTAGCGCCAGCGCTGCATCATAGCTGTTTATGTGCTTGAATCAGGGGCCTTTGCTGCGCTATGATGGCCTTTGTTTGGAGCGGTTCCCGCTTTAAGCCAATGAAAACAATGTTCATGATATTTTGCAGGGAGGAAAACCCATGCGCAAACTGCTTGTGATCCTGGCTGTTCTCTGCTTGGCTTTGGCCGGGCTCACCACCGCGGCGTCCGCAAAGATGACCTTGAAGTTCGGCCACGTGGCTCCGCCGTTTCATGGCCAGAGCAAGGGCGTTGACGCCTTTGCCGCCTATGTGAAAGACAAGACCAAGGGCGAGATCGAGATCAAGACCTTCCCCTTCGGCCAGTTGGGCTCCGAACGCTCCATGGCCGAGCAGGTGCAGGCCGGCACTTTGGAGATGGCCTCCATCACCACCGCGGTGATGGGCAACTATGTGCCCCAAGTGCAGCTCATGGACCTGCCCTTCGTATTCCCCAACCGCAAGACCGCCTATGCCGTGATCGACGATCAGGCCTGGCAGGATAAGCTGTTCGGCTATCTGCCCAAGAAGGGCTTCGTGGGCATCGGCTGGACCGAGAACGAGTTCCGCGACATCAACAACAAGGTGCGCGACATCCATAAGCCCGAGGACGTGAAGGGCCTCAAGATCCGGGTCATGAACTCGCCGGTGTACATGGACACCTTCAAGCAACTGGGCGCCAGCCCGGTGGGCATCCCCTTCCCCGAGCTTTATAACGCGCTGCAGCAGGGCGTTATCGACGCCCAGGAGAACCCGCTTCTCACCTCCATTCTGATCAAGGCCACCGAGGTTGCCAAGCACGTCACCATGACCAACCACATTCTCACCGAGTGCATAATTATCGTGAACCCGGCGGTGTGGAAGAAGCTCACGCCCGCGCAGCAGAAGATCTTCAAGGAAGCGGCCAAGGTCTGCATCGCCACCAACCGCGAAATGAACGCCAAGCTGACCCAGAAGCTGCCCAAGAGCGGCATTTCCATTGCCGAGTACTGCAAGAAAAACAAGGTGAAGGTGATCAACCTCACCGCCGCCGAGCGCCAGGCCTTCGCCGACGCCATGAAGCCGGTATGGGAAAAGTACAAGGGTATCGCCGGCGCGGACCTCTACGACTTCTTCCTGGCCACCATCAAGAAGCACAACAAGTAGAGATTCTGGTATTATTACGGGGCCCCGCCAGTTGGGGCCCCTTTTTTTAATCCTGAACCTTGGCGACCGGCTCCGCCCGGCAGACCTAAACAGGCGAATACATGGCGAAACTCTTGCGCGCAGTTTATGCGGTGTTAAACCGCTTGGAAGAAGGCGTGCTAACCTTCGGCCTGTTGGGCCTGGCCGTCATGTGCTTCGTGGAGGTGTTGAGCCGCTATCTCTTCAACCACAGCTTCACCTGGTACGAGGAGTTCGCCCGCTACTTCATGGTGTTCCTCACCTTCCTGGGTGCCAGCCTGGGGGTGAAGTACGGTATCCACTTTTCCATGGATTTCGTGGTGACCCGGGTACCCCGCCGTCTGGGCAACTTCCTGCGCGTGCTCAGCAACCTTATCTCGGCGGTGCTTTTCGCCGCCGTGGCCTGGCTGGCCTGGGAGCACGCCTGGAAGATGAAGGGCTTCGGCACCACCTCGGCCGCCATGGGCCTGCCCATGTTCTGGGCCTATCTGCCGGTGGCCGTGTTCAGCGCCACCTTGGCCCTGCGCTTTCTCTATCAAGTCTATCGCCACGGTTTGGCCATGCTCCGCAACCAGCCCCTGGGCGGGGAGCCCAAGGAGCAGGCCTCATGATATACCTCTTGGTGATATCCTTCTGCTTCCTTCTGTTTTTGGGCATGCCCATCAGCGTCATGCTGGCCGCCACCACCGCCGCGGCCCTGTTGGTTTTCAAGGGGGTGTCGCTCACCATCCTGGCGCAGCAGATGTTCAACGCCCTGGACAACTCGGTGTTGCAGGCGGTGCCCTTCTTCATCCTGGCCGGCGGCATCATGACCGAGGGCGCCCTGGCCAAGCGCCTCATCGACGTGATGAACCTTTTGGTGGGGCGCATCAGGGGCGGCCTGGCCATGGCCACGGTGGTGGGCTGCGTGTTCTTCGCCGCCCTTTCCGGTTCCTCGCCGGCCACGGTGGTGGCCATCGGCTCCATCATGTACCCGGCGCTTATGAAGGCGGGCTACGGGCGCAACTTCACCACCGGCCTCATCACCTCGGCCGGCAGTTTAGGCATCGTGATCCCGCCCTCCATCCCCATGATCCTCTACTGCCTGGTGATGAACACCTCGGTGCAGAAGTTGTTCATGGCCGGCATCGTGCCCGGCTTACTTATCGGCGGGGTGCTCATGGCCTACACCTACGTACTGGCCATGAAGCACGACTGGCGCCATAAGCGAACCTATACGTGGCGGGAAGCCATCATGATTATTTTGCGGGGAATCCCGGCCCTGCTTTTGCCGGTTATCGTGCTGCGCGGTATCTACACCGGCAAATTCACGCCCACCGAGGCGGCGGCGGTGAGCGTGGTCTACGCCTTGGCCGTGGAGTTCATCATCTACCGCGAACTCACCTGGAAAAAGCTGGTCAAGGTCACCCGGGACTCGGCGCTCTTAAGCTCCTGCCTCTTGTTCATCCTGGCCTGCGCCATCACCTTCACCTGGCTGCTCACCGCCGAGCAGCTGCCCAACCAGTTGGCCGATGTGATCATGGCCCACGTGGATTCCTGGTGGCTGTTCCTGCTCTTGGTGTCCATCTTCTTCCTCATAACCGGCGCGGCCATGGACGCGGTGAGCGCCATGATGGTGCTCTCGCCGCTTTTCGCCGAGACCCTCACCCGCTACGGCATCGACTACATCCACTACGGCATCGTCATGGTGCTCATGATCGAGTTCGGCTTCCTCACCCCGCCGTTCGGGCTCAATCTGTTCGTCTCCATGGGCATCACCGGCCAGCCGCTGACCAGCGTGGCCCGCGCCACGGCGCCGTTTTTAGTGCTGCTGATTGCCTGCGTATTGGTTATCACTTTTATTCCCGAAATATCCTTGTTCCTGCCCAACCTATTGTTAAGCAAATAGATTTTATTGACCTATCACGCCGGTTAGGTTTACGCTTATAGAAAGCCTGTCACAATTCGGGGGGGTTCGGCCATGGACTTGCTGGCGCCCTTTACAACCTGGCTTAGCCAAAACGCCGAATGGGCCGCAAGCATAGGCGGCCTCTTGGCCCTCGTCATCCTTATGCTCATTTTCGGCAGGTCCAAACTGGATCCGCGCCCCCGAAAATCCGTAAACATCCAAAATATTTTTGCATCCAAGTACGCAAACAACCCGGGCAGCCTCTCCGTGGAACTCAAGGCCTTGGATGAAGTGGTGGATTTCCTTGCATCCCTCAAGGCCCGCCGCTCCCCGCCGCCGGGCCCCGCCGCCGCTTTGAGCGATCTTGAGACCGGCGATCCCGCTGCGGCTCGCCAGCTCTTGAGCGCAATATATGAAAGAGACGCCTCCCAGCCGGGCGCCGCCCGCCAGCGCGCGGCCGAGGCGGCCCGCCATTTGGGCGGCCTGGCCATGTTCGACTCCCCTGAGCAGGCGGTGGAATATTTACACCTTTCCCTGGAATTGGAGCCCGGCCATCCGGGGGCCTGGAACCGCCTGGGCCTATTGCTTCTGCGCCAGGACAAATTGAAAGATGCCGAAGCAGCCTATCAAAAGGTGCTTTCCATAGGGCAAGCCGGCAACAACCTGCCGGTGACCGCGGCGGCATATTCCAACCTGGGCCTCATCGCCTGGAGCACGGGCGACATGGAACAAGCCGAGGAGATGTACCGCAAGTCGCTCGCCCTGGAAAAGAAGATGGGACGCCTAGAGGGCATGGCCGGCGATTACGCCAACCTGGGCCTGGTGCTGCAAATGAGGGGCGAATGGGGACGGGCCGAATTCATGTATCAAAAGTGCCTGGAGCTGGAAAACCATCTGGGCCACAAGGAAGGCGTGGCCCGGGCCCTGGCCGGCTTGGGAACGGCTGCGCAGAGCCAGGGCCTTTGGGATGTGGCGGAAATGAATCTGGGCGTGGCCTTGGAGATGGAGGAGGACCTGGGGCGGCGGGAAAACCTGGGCTCCATCTACAACAGCCTGGGCATGGTCTACCACGCCCAAGGCCGCCTGGAAGACGCCGAGACCATGTATTGGCGCTCGTTCGACATAGAGAAAACCCTGGTCCACGAAGAGGGCATGGCCGCGGCCTACCGCAACCTGGCCCTGATATCTCAAGAGCGGGGCTATCTGAACCAGGCCGAGGAGATCTACCGCAAGGCCCTGCGCCTGGACAAAAAGGCGGCCAGCCAGAAGGGCATGGCCGGCGATCTCATGGGTTTGGGCAACCTCTTGTTCATGCGCGGCGACGGCGACGGCGCCGAGGACATGTACCGCCACGCCGTGGCCATATATGAAAAGCTGGGCGACATGGAAGGCATCGCCGCCGGCCTGGACAGCATGGGCGTGCTTTACTCCAACCACGGCAAGCATGAACAGGCCGGCAAGATGCTGGAAAAAGCGCTGGGCATCAACCTGTATCTGGGGCGCAGGGAAGTCCTAAGCCGCAGCTACAGCAACCTGGGCAACGTTTATTTGGCCCTCAGCCAATGGGACAAGGCGGAAAAATATTATTTCCGCGCGCTGTCCGTCGACCATGAGCAGGACGACAAGGAGTCCTTGGCCGGGGATTATTACAACCTGGGCAATCTATACGAGGAGCGCTTGGATTTGGAGCAGGCCCAGGCCGCTTATGCCAAGGCTTTGCGCCTGTATGACGAGTTGGGTTCCAAGCCCCAGGTGGAGCTCATGCAGAACCTGCTGAAGGGACTCAAGGAGGCGCGCCGCCAAATCAGCTGACCCACCCTAACCCTGAAACTTGCATGCGGAGCAGGCCAATCCGGCCTGCCATTTTTATGGGCCCGCTGCGGGTGGGCCCGGCTCCTGGCCCGCGGGCTTTAGTCCGCTTATTGGTCCTTTTCAGCCTTGCCGGCGATGAGCGCCTCCTGCAAGGGAGCGGCGCCCTCTGCGCCTTTGGCCGGCGTGGTCCGGGCCATATGCAGCACCCTTTGGGGAAAGGGTATCTCGATGCCGGCCGCGCCCAGCTTTTTATAGATGCTCTTGTTGATCTCGTGCAGGATGCGCCCGCGGTCGGCCGGATCATGCACCCAGGCCAGCAGCTGGAACTCCAGGGACGATTCGCCGAAACTCCGGAAACGCACCCGTGGCTTGGGCGAAGGCAGGATCTCGTGTATGCCCTCCAGGGCGCTCAAAAGCACCTCCTCCACCCTATCGGGATCGGCCTCATAGCTCACCCCCACCGAGGCCCGCACCCTATAGCGCGGCACCTGGCCGCTCTCGTTGATGATCTTGGCGTTGGCCATCACCGCGTTGGGGATGGTTATCAGCACGTCGTCCCGGGTCAGGATGCGGGTGGAACGAATCCCGATGTTAACCACCTGGCCGCGCTGGCCGGAACCCAGGTCTATGTAATCCCCCATACGGTAGGGCCGGTCTACGAAGATGCTTACCCCGCCGAAAAAGTTGGCCAGGGTGTCGCGGGAGGCCAGAGCCACGGCCGCGGTGACGATGCCGGCCGAAGCCAAGAGCGGGGTTACGTTGACGTGCCAAAGGTCCAGGAGCCAATAGGCGCCGTGGGCCAAAAGCACCACCATGGCCAGGTTGTCGAACAAGGGCAGTGCCGAAATCAGCGCCGTATCGCCGTGGCGGCGCTTGGTCAGAACCTTGAAGACGGTACGCGACAGCCGCACCCCCACCATTGTCCACAAGATAATAAGGATGGAATAAAGCGTCCTGGAGGCGGTGTTGGCGATATGCTCGTCGTCTACGAACATATGCAAGGTGAACACCGCCCCGGCCAGCACCACGCTCCACTGGACCGGCCGGTGCAGTTGTTCTATTATGTCGTCGTCCAAGGTTGTGGCCGTATTCTTGACCAGGGTTTTGACAACCCGGCTGAAGATTATATCCACAAGCTTGGCCAGGATGACCGCGGCCAGCATCGTCAACGTGCCCAGGACATAGGGATGCTGATTCAGCCAGTTCCAGGCGTCCGCGAACATTTTTTGATCCATGCCTTTTCCTCTCCGGCGCCCGAGGAAATCCCGGGCATGGAGCCGCCGCGCCAGGCGGCCTTGATGGGCTATGATACCAGCGCCGCGGTGCAATGGGCAAACACGAGTTATGGGACGCGCGCCGCCGCGACCTTTATCGGCAATAGGAGGTTATCGTGAGGCAATCGGCAGCCGGCAGCACAATCCTCGTAAACCTGACCATCTTGCTGGCGGCGCTGTGCCTGGCCTTCATGGCCGGCTGCGCCAGCAAGGTCCCCAGCCCGCCGCCCGGCAAGCCCGGCGTGAAGAAACCGGCCACCCAGCGGCCCTATACGGTACAGGGACGCACTTATCATCCCATACCAGACCCCCAGGGCTACCGCGAGAGCGGCTACGCCTCCTGGTACGGGCCCAATTTCCAAGGCAAACGCACCAGCAACGGCGAAATCTACGACATGGATCAAATGACCGCCGCTCACAAGATCCTGCCCATGAACACCTGGGTGGAGGTGACCAACCTGCGCGATAAGCGTAAGGCGGTGGTGCGCATCAACGACCGCGGGCCTTTTGTGGACAGCCGTATAATCGACTTGAGCCGGGCAGCGGCCAAAAAAGTGGGCGTCTACGGCCCGGGCACCGCCAAGGTGGAGATAGTGGCCCTGGGCTTCAAGAAGCAAGGCAGACCCACCAGCGACAAGCCTTCGGATTACACGCCTCCGGCCTCCTACCGCGCCGGCCCCTTCAGCGTGCAGGTGGGCGCTTTCACCAGCGAGAGCAACGCCTGGCGCCTGGCGGCCAGCTTGCGCCCCACTTGGGGCCAGGTGAACGTGGTGCGCTACGACCGCGGCGACATGGTGTTCCACCGGGTCCGGGTGGGCAGGCTGGACGATTTAGGCAAGGCCCAGGAGCTGCAGCAAAAGCTCAGGGATGCGGGCTTCGGGCAAGCCTACGCGGTGGCCGACTAATCCAAGGCATTTTGGAGCATCATCGCCCCGGCCGATGGCCGGGGCGGTTTTCTATTGGCTTCGACTATCCTGGTATTTTTTTATAGCATTTCAAATTTGTTATTTGATAATATTTCGTCTACATTGCCGGACGTACCCCTGTTTACGCACCGGCGCGGATCACGCATCAATGACTGCAAGGAGTTGCCTGCCCATGAAAAACTTCAGCCTGCGATGGAAGATATCCATCGGATTCGGACTATTGCTCCTCATCTGTCTTGGCTTGGGCCTTTCGGCCGGATGGAACATGCACGGGGTATCCAAGGACGCCACCCGGCTTTCCCAGGAATATATCCCCGAAGTTTCCATCGCCTACCAAATCCAGAACAAGGCGACCCACGCCATATTGCAAATGAACGGTTACCTGCTGAGCGGCGAGTCCGATTATTTGACTCAAGCCCGCAAGTATCTGGTCTCGGTGCGCAGCAACTTGGACCAGGCCAAGAGTCTAGCCGGGAAGCACCCCAGCCTGATCAGCCTGCGCCAAGGCGCCGGCCAAGCCGGTGAGTTGACCGAGACATTCGCCTCGGTCGCCAGCGAAACCTCTAAAAACACGGCTCGCATCGAGGAACTGCGCGCGCGGATGGGCCTCAGCGCGGCCAAGTTCACGAGCAGCTGCCAGGACCTCTTCTTCGGGCTCAGCGAAGCCATGGAAGGTATGCTCTACTCAGGCAGCGACGGCCATACGCTCGGCAAGCAGCAAAGCCTGATGGTCTCGGCCTTCCAGATCAACAAGATGGCCGGCGATCTGCGCACGGCCAACTTCAAGGCCCAGGCCCTGCGCAGCCCGGAAGTGATGCAAACGGCCCTGGGCCAGGTGGACAAGCTGGACAAGGCCCTGAATGACCTGGAATCTCGCATAACCGATGCCGACAACAAGAACCGCATCGCCGCCACCCGCAAGGCCGCCGGCGATTACCGGGAGGCCATGGAGCAGATCCTGGCCGCCTGGAGCCGCCTGAACGCCATCAGGTCCCGCCAGGCCAAGCTGGGCGCCGATCTTTTGCAGACCACGGGCGACACCGTATTCGCCGGACTGCGCGACGCCACCACCATCTCTAACGGCACGGTCGACACCATCGCCAGGGTTTCCTGGCTTCAGATCATCGGTTTGGCCGTGGCCGTGGCGGTGGGCGTGGGCCTGGCTATTTTGACCATCTTGAGCATCACGCGTCCCATCAGCTCGGTGATCACGGGGCTTAAGGACGGCGGGGAGCGGGTCACCGCCGCGGCGGTTGAGATGTCCCAGGCCAGCACGGATCTGGCGGACGGCTCCAACCAGCAGGCAGCCTCCCTGGAAGAGACTTCGGCGGCCATCGAGGAGATATCCTCCATGATCAAGATGAACGCCGAGCATGCCGGCCAGGCCAACGACATAGCCAACGAATCCAACCAGATTATCGGTGAAGCCGCCGGCGCCATGACCCAGCTCACCGCTTCCATGCAGGAGATAACCCAAGCCAGCAAGGAAACCGCGGGCATCGTAAAAAGCATCGACGCCATCGCCTTCCAGACCAACCTCCTGGCCCTGAACGCCGCGGTGGAAGCAGCCCGGGCCGGCGAAGCCGGGGCTGGTTTCGCCGTGGTGGCCGACGAGGTGCGCAACCTGGCCATGAAAGCGGCCACGGCCGCCAACGACACCTCCCAATTGATCGAGCGCACCATCGACCGGGTTCAGCATGGCTCGGACCTGGTCTCCCACGCCAGCCAGGCTTTCGAAAATGTCGCTCAAACCGCGAGCAAGATGGGCCACCTGGTGGGCGAGATCGCCTCCGCCAGCGCGGAGCAGGCCCAGGGCATGGACCAGATCAACCAGGCCATGGCCGACATGGACCGCGTCACCCAAAACCACTCGGCCAGTTCCGAGGAGACCGCCGCCCTTAGCACGGAACTGGCCAATCAGGCGGAGCAATTGAGCGCCCATGTGAGCCAGTTGGGCTTGGTGATAAACGGCGCCAAGTCGGGCAACGGAAGCGCCGCCGCGATGCTGGCCGATGACGAGCGCCCGGAGCTAACTTGGCGGGAAGAGGCGGATAAGACCTTATAGGCTGGAGGCTGGGGCCGCCCGGGAGCGGCAAAGGGGGCCCGGGCTTTAAGGCCCGATAAAAAAACCCAAAACAAGGGGTGCTTGGCCGGGAAATGCAATTCCGGCTTTAAGCACCCCTTTTTACTGCCATAACCGGCCG
>Ga0307423_1001799_pt1 | contig 12613 bp, 14 predicted proteins | sample SalMarWE160310MG_FD_202154 | JGI IMG/M metagenome (GOLD analysis project Ga0307423, IMG submission 202154) | Salt marsh sediment microbial communities from the Plum Island Ecosystem LTER, Massachusetts, United States - WE1603-10 | ecosystem: Environmental > Aquatic > Marine > Intertidal zone >...
TTCCTATCCCATGATTGGACAGACCCTCTATTTTATTATCTTTTGCTAAAAGCTCTAAAATCAAATCCAGTTTTTCATCGATTAAGACGAGATAATTGACCAATGAGGGATCAATTGCTGTGTCAGCATCTGTTATTGGATCAGCGATATCATTACGCCTTTTCTTTTGAAAATCTGGTAAAATCAGCTCATTAGGCCCAACGAGTCCTTCATATTCATCGAAAGTCATTGTTTTGAATTTAATTTTAAATGAAAAATTCCCTCTTACATAAGAGCGTCTCTCAATATGAGACATATTCGTCACCTTTACTCTGATATTGACAAAATACGACTATAAGATTTCAAAAAAAACATGCAACTATCGTACCATATTTTATGAAGATTTAAGAACCCGGGGCTCACGATCGGATATTACTAAAAAGCCTTTAAATTGGCGGACCGAAATGAATTTATTAAGGTTACATCGGAATTTCGAATGCGTCAATATCTTGACGATTCATCTTGTTACGAATCAAGCAGACGGTTTCAAGACGCTTTAACATATTATAATGAATTATTTTAAATAGATAACATCTATTGCGGCTGATCCGCATGTATCGGAATTTTAATGGTACATATATTGCATATTATTGAGATAAGTAAAGATTACAACGACATCAAATATTCTAAAAAAATGTACAATGAACTTGAATTTAATCTGTCCATGAAAGATCGATTTTTTATGAATATATTTAATTTTTTTCAAATGTATGTCATGCGAAAGGTATCAGTATGAAAGAAAAAGTACTGGTCATAAGCAATCGAGAAAAAGACGAAAATCTTTTTAAACAAATCCTTGAATCTAAAGGTTTTGATATTGTAGCAACACCTATTTTCGAAGGTATTGAAGACGTCCTTTCGAGCGACAATTTTGGAGCCATTCTAGCGAACTATGATCAGGTCGGAGATCTGGCTTACAGCTGGATAAATCTTCTTCAGGAAAAAAGGTCTCAATCATATGTAATCCTTTATGGAGAAAACAAAAAATCAGAAAAGATTTCTGAGATTCTTCAATCAGGTGCTTATGGTTTTATCTCAATATCCAATATTTCAACGCGTCTTTATGAAACTATTTTGGGAGGAATGGAAAATCGAAAGGCATTTATTGAAATCCTGGAAATGATTAACACATTGAAGAACGTAAACGAAAGCATCGAAAGGGAAAAAGAAGACCTCAGAAAAAAGAATCAGAAATTAAGCTTTATCAACCGGTTGACCACCGAGGTGGCATATGATCTGAACTGGAGCTTGATTCTCCCTAGAATATTAAACGCCGGTTTTCTCGACGTTATGAATCCGGCCTTGCTAGGCATGTTTTACCGCATCGATTCCAAATGGAATATGGCATTTCATCTATCTGATAAAAAAATCAATAAAAGAATTATCGACAGATTAAAAAAAGATATGATCAATAAATTCTTTTCGATTTCAGGTGAGAAGGTTTCAATAAAGGATACGGACTTTCATCTGTATTCACCCGGCATAAAACTCTCGTCAGCCAACACTATTCCTTTTTCCAAACAAATTATTATGCCTTTGAGTCTTGCAGGGTCCACCTTGGGTATGCTTGCGATTCTGCCAAAAAACAATGAACAGTTGAGCGACGGAAAAATGGAGTTGTTGACGACCATATCGAACATTCTTGCAATGTCTCTAAAAAATGCCCAAGAGTACCACAAACTTAAAGAAATGACTGTCAAAGATGGTCTTACCGGCATTTTAAACCGAAAAGGATTCCAGAACTTTATTCAAAAAGAATTCCACAGAACAAAAAGGTACCACAGACCTCTGTCTCTCATTATGATCGATGTCGATAACTTTAAGAAGATAAATGATTCTCTCGGACATCCGGCCGGTGATTTTGTGCTTCAACAACTTGCAGGATGTCTAAAGCGCTCTATTCGACAGTCCGATATTGTTTTCAGATATGGTGGTGACGAGTTCGTCATCCTCCTTCCTGATACAGATATAGACCAGGCAAAAATGCTCTTGAATAGAGTGCTGTCTGATGTCAAGAAACATACTTTTGAGTGGGAATCTAATCAAATAAATGTGAAAATAAGCTGTGGGATTTCGACCACCGGCGAGCTTGAAAGCCATGAAGATGAAAAAGATTTAATCAGAAAGGCTGACACAAGGCTTTACAGCGCAAAACGTACGCAAGATCTTAAGTATTGCATAGCATAACATAAGTGTCGATCAGCCACACTGGAATTAATTTTTAATTTCTCCCTTGCTGTGAAGATCAAGAAAGACACCGACAATTTTTGGATCAAACTGACTGCCTGCATTTTCCTTTATAATCTCAACTGCAACATTATCCGACATTCTATGTCGGTATGATCTATCAGTGGTGAGCGCATCATAAACATCCGCTACAGAAAGAATTCGAGCGAGATGAGGAATGTCTTCCCCTTTAAGGTTGTCAGGATATCCCTTTCCGTCAAATCTTTCATGATGGTGTCTTATGATATTCTGTTCGTCTGTCCACATTCCCAGATGTCCGATAATATTGCTTCCAATGACCGGATGTTTTTTAATAATTTTATATTCATCGTCCGTAAGCTGACCCGGTTTTAATAAAATGCTGTCCGGAATACCGATCTTTCCGATATCATGAAGATTCCCTGAGATATCTATTTTGGCGATTTCCTCCTGCGAACAACCGCTTTTCATGGCAATTGACATGGCATATCTTGACACACTTGCCGAATGCTGTTTCGTATAGGGATCTCTTGCCTCAATTGCTTCAACAAAGGCATAAAGGGTTGAAAATAGATTTTCGTAAATATTTTCATAAAGTGCGAGGTTCTCTATAGAAGAAGATGCCTTCTCTATTAAAAAATTCAGATAATATATGTCTTTTTCACTAAAATATTTATCTTTATTGCTGATAATCGATGCCAGCATTCCAAATACTCTGGACCTAATTTTAAGCGGAATAGCGATGATATTCCCGCCACTGTTTTTTTTATTTATAAGATAAGGAATGCCGTCACCACCAATCTTTTTAGCCATCTCCTTATCTATATATACGGCCTCATCGCTCTTCTTACTTTCATCTCTGAAATAAGATTTAATGATTTCATAATCATTCATTCCCTGAGTAAAAAAACAGAAATGTGCTTCATCGCAAGACGTAATTTTACCGGACAAATTGACCAATATCTTGAAAAGATCATGACTGTTTGATGCCTGATCCAGCTTCTGAAGAATAAGATTGACGGTCTCGACTTCTTTTATTTTTCCATACAGCTCCTTGTTAATCTTAACAAGTTTCTTACTCTTTTCAACCTCCTCCTTTAATAAGATATTTTCAACGAAGTTTGATCTTGCAGTAATTACTTTTGAAATCGTTGGAAGAATTTCCTCCATTTGAAATGGCTTTGTGATAAAATCCACGACACCGTTTTTTAAGGTTTCTATGGCAATGTCCATGGAAGGATAACCGGTCATAACAACCACCGGAATAGTGTTATCATACTGACATATTTTTCGCGCGAGTTCCAAGCCGTTTAGTCTGGGCATCAAAATATCCGTAAAACAACAGTTGATGGGTTCTGCCCGGATTATTTCAAGGGCCTCAAAACCGTCGCTGGCTGTAAAGAGCACATGATCTGTCTCAGAGTCGAAATATTTTTTGAAAATATCAAGAATACACTCTTCATCATCAACAACAAGTATTTTTAAAGTTTCGTTCATTAGTGATTCTGCTCTTTTATTGACAACCGGTCATAGCAATCAGAATTCGGAATTTATTTGTCCTTTGAAAGCTGTTATTGTCATTCTTCATGATTTATCATTTTAAGAAGATTCTGCTTGAAAGTCTTAAACTCACTTTCGGTCAGACTGCCTGTTTCTTTCAGTGAAGATAGGGCCTGCAATTTATCGATGGTGTTGTTGGCAGAAGAATTATTATTGTAGAGATGATGCAAACTTGGCATGTTTGAAGAGAAAAAGTTAATACTCGATATTTTTTTGTCCGCTTTCTTTTCCTCTTTCAAAAGCATCAATTCGTGGTAGGTATCCTGAATTTTTTTTAATAATTCCCTGTTTTCTCTGAACAGAATTATTTTGTCTATGGCATTGTCTACCGCAATTCTTATTTCTTCAAGTTTACAAGGCTTTCGGATGTAATCGTAAGCCCCTTCCTTTACAGCCATAATGGCGGTTTCTACTGATGCATAACCGGTAATAATAATTACAAGAACGTTGGGATTGGCTTTTTTAGCGTATTTTAATACATCCAAACCCCCGACTTTCGGCATCACCAAGTCAACAATTATCAGATCATATAAATTCTTTTGTATGTGATCGATTCCATCCAGACCGTCATGGCAAACATCTATAGATCTGTCCTTGTCAGAGATACAATCCTTGAGAATATCTGCCACAGCCTTTTCATCATCGACAATAAGTATCTTTATTTGCTGAGTTGTCACATTCGGCATTTATCAGGCAATAACTCCCATGATCAATAATTTTAAACGCTCAGTTTAGGTTTTAGCCTTTTTTGTCAAATATCATGCCGACCATCTCGTCCATTTTTGCGGCAAGTTCTAATATCTCCTGCGATGGAATCTCTCTTATAATCTTTCCGGTAGATTCATCAACTACAGTTACCATTATTTTCCCGGAAGCCTTGTGAACTGAAAATTGAAAATTTACATTATGCATAATATTTAGATTTTTCTGCACATCCGATGCCATTTCTTCCAAGTCGGGTAAATCCGTCCCTTTAACAGGTTGTTGAACTTCTTTGTCTTTTTGGTTTGCGGCCGGCTCTGCAGGAAGACCTTCCTGAACAGCTGGAGCTTGGCTCTTTACTGATGCTGTAATAGGTGCAACTCTCATAACAATTTACACCCCCTTTATTTTATTCTCCTACAATTATTATGAATATTTTACAAAAATTATATTACTGCCATTACAGAAAATCTATTTCCAGAATAAGCGGCAGTGACCTTTTGTTTTCTTTCAAACATCACGAGTTGCCGGCCCAGTTCATCCCGCTGTTTACTGATTTGGGCCATAACCTCATGAACCTGATCGTGCGTTTCTTTTACCAGATCGAGCAGACCGGCATCCTGGCTTAAGCCCGCTTGCTTGAGTGAATCCATCACATCCCTGTGTTCCTCGGCCAAACCTATGATCGCCCGGGCATCGTTTTCCCCAAGCGCGGAATTGATCCTGACGGTAATATCCGCAAGACTTCTGTACAGAGTTTCATGTGTCTTAGATTGCAATACTCACTCCTCTCATCATTTCCGGCTCATTGTTTTCGGCATGAACAGACCCGCCGGGCACCTGGGCGGCCACTGCCGCCTCCTTGAAACCTTCGTACACTTCCCCCAGGAGCTGTTCCACCTCCTCCAGTGCTTTCGGATCATTCTTGATATTTGCGGTGGTCAGCCGTTTCATCATATAGCTGTATATACCGGCCAGGTTCCCTGCCAGCTCTCCGCCTTTTTCCCTGTCAAGCGCACAGTCAAGCTCCGTCAAGATCGCTAAAACCTTTGAAATCTTTTCGCCCTTAAGTTTGGGGTTTTTTTCTCTGATTCCTCTGTGTGCGATTTTTAGAGAAATGAGGGCGCCTTCGTAGAGCATCAAGAGGATCCCTTCTTTGCTTTCGGTCGTATTGGCCATTACATTTTTGTAGCCAGCATATCCTGTGGCGATCATAAAATTAGCTCCTTTCTGTCATTTTCGTAAACCGGAACCTTGCATTCCCCGTTCAAAATTACCCTTTGTTTGATATGTAGTTATTCAGATTCTGCAGACTCATGATCTGCTGGCTCAAATAATCACCGGTGGTCTGATATTCGGCAAGGAGCACTTCCAGCGCATTAAATTGAGCCCTGGTCCGTGTTTCCCACGCCAGAACACGCATCTCTTCACGTTCAACCCGGTCCTCAATATCGTCTATGCTGTTTTGGATACCATCCGTCCTCGCGGATAGGGCTCCGTCTGTGGATCTGAGTATGCCATCAAGGGTATCCTTCATGCGCAGTGCAAATCCTTCAGATCCCTCTGTGGACTGGGTGAAAAACTGGAGTACATCGTCAAAATGATCATCGAGAGCACTGTTCAGGGTTGAAGAATCGACCTCAAGCCTCCCTTCCCTATTCAGGGCAATGCCAAGATCCGCCAATCGGCTGAATGATTCGACCCCTGAAACCATACCTGTAACCATGGTGTTGAGACGGTTGCGCATACTCTTTGTGGTGGCATCGCCCATAAGTACGCCCGCAGTCTCGGTGGCCGAGTCAAAGCTCTGATATCCCTCAAACAAGTCAATCGCCTCATTGTACGTATCCACAAAAGCAGTGATTTTGGAAACAACGGCGTCCAGGTCTCTGCTTACCGTTAGCGTCGTCTGGTTGTCAGGAGCCTCGGGGGCCGATTTAAGCGTAAGGTTGACGCCTTCAATCACGTCATTTATGACGTTGTTAGACCTGTGAATATCAACGACACCATCGACAATGATGATTGAGTCAGCGGCATCCTGAGTATTTGAAAGGTTCTCGGTAACCCCCTGATCGTATACAAGCCTGGAAAGGCCGGTCATATCTGTGTTATTGGTGTCACCGGTGTCTGTGACCGTCAGGTTGATGACATTTTCCACTCCGGTCGTATCGGCGACCAGGGTGAGGTAATAGTCGGTTCCGTCAAAGATCACCCCTGCCCGAACTCCGGCCTCCGCCTCATTTACGGCCTGAGCCATCTCCACGATGGTGTCGGTGGCAGATACAGCGATATCCGTGGTACTGCCGTTTCCCACCTTGAGGTGGAGGGTCCCTTCACCCACGTATTCTCCCTGGGAAAAGGCCCTGCTCGCAAGTTTGTGAACCCCGGCCAATTGCTGCACCGTAATGCCATACGAACCCGAAGTGGCATTTTCATCGGCAGATACGCTAAAAAGATCGGTATCGCCTGGAATCGCAGAAAAACGGGTGAGATTGCTCACGGAGTCGAGGTCTTCTATGGCGGATTTGAGACTGCCCAAAATGCCCTGTAGACTACCATAGGCCGACAATTCCACCTGATAAGCGGCTTCTCGCTGTTGAAGCTTGAGTATGGGTTGCCGTTCCAGCTCCAAAAGCTGCTCGATCATGCTGTTGGTATCGAGACCCGATATGAGGCCTCCTACTGCCATGGACATGGTCATTCCCTTCTTATTTTCAGGGGTTTTGTTCCAATCAGCCCCTTATCCTTTTGTCAAATTTCAGCCTTCGCCATTTTCCTTAGTATAATTATCGTCATCTCACCAAAAAACTTGAGCTTTTTACACAACTTTGTTGCCCGGAATCATAAAAGGATCATCTCCCGACTAGTTTAGTTAATTAAGACAAAAGAAGTCGGTTCTCTTGAATTAAGCCGGTGTGATTCCAGAGGATCCAAGGGGTCGAGGGGCCAAGGATTCAAGTGAAAAACAAAAAAATATTCAAAGAAAGCAACCTATATATTGTTAGCAGGGGATTTAGATTTAATTTAAAAAGGTGAATTGGGTACACTAAAATAAGACATCGCAGAAATCGAAAGAATGTTAAAGGCGCTGATAAAGTCTTTTGAAAACAAACCCTTGAATCCTTGGACCCTTTTCTCCAACTAAATTGGAGAAAAACCTCATAAAAAAACCCCGCTTCTTTTCTAAGAAAGCGGGGTTTTTCTTTAAGGGTTTTTGTTTGCTTTCAGCCTTCAGCTTTCAGCGCTGGTTCATCTCTACTGAAGCAGACTGAGAACCGTCTGCGGCAGCATGTTTGCCTGGGCCAGCATGGCAACTCCTGCCTGCTGCATGACCTGGGCTTTGGTCAAATTAGCTGTTTCAGCTGCGAAGTCCGCATCAAGAACACGCGCACGAGCAGCGGATATGTTCTCGGAAACACTTTCCAAGTTGGCTATTGTGGACTCAAAGCGATTTTGAACTGCACCAAGAGTGCCCCGAATGTCATTAACACTTGCAAGAGCCGCATCAACCCTCTTGATCGAAGTGTCAGCACCAGATCGGGTTGAAATATCGATACTGTCCACCCCAAGCGTATCCTTGGCAATATCAGCGCTAAAGCCGATATTGGCAGTGGTACCTTCAAGGTCAATAGTGTCGGTAGCGCTCAGGGTAAGCGTGCCGCGAAGTTGGTCTGTGAAATCACCGGTACCAACTGTAATACCATCTGTAGCAGCTACGAAGCCAGTCCCCGACTCAGCAACTAAAATGTCTCGGCCGTCAGCTGCAGTGAGGGTGATATCGCCACCACTCACCGAGGCGACCACACCGGTGTCAGCAGATGCCCCGTTTATTGCATCGCGAACAGCCTCAACGGTCAGTGCGGTAGCCACATCAGTGGCACTATAAATAGCAGTACCATTAATTGAAAGGCTATAGGTATCACCTGCCGTACCACCAAAGATGCCTACTGTCGCAGTCCCGGAGGTAGTTGCCGTAGCACTGAGACTGGTGATGTTGGCATCATTGATAGCCGCGGCCTTGGCATAGGCAGAATTTGCTCCCCTGTAAGTATCACCTGATACCGCAAAGTTAGCGCTGCTGCCGATGGATGTAGCAGTACCGCTGCCAAGAGCAATGGTGATGTCCGTTGCCGCAGCAGCAGCCACCTCGGTGCCAGTGCCCTCGGCGATAGAACCGATACTTGACGCCTTGGCACTGCCAATAGCAAAAGTAATGGTCTGGCCGGCATCAGGGCCGATGTGAAAAGTTGCCCCGGAAAAGGAACCATTCAGAAGTTTCTGACCGTTGAAAGTAGTTGTCTGTGCAATGCGGTCTAATTCTGCTTGGAGCTGGGTAACCTCAGCTTGGAGAGATGCACGGTCAGATACAGTGTTACTGTCGTTAGCCGATTGAACAGACAGTTCCCGGATACGCTGAAGGATATTAGTAGACTCCTGAAGAGCTCCTTCTGCTGTCTGAGCCAGAGAGATGCCGTCATTGGCATTTCTAACCGCCTGATCTAAACCCCGGATCTGAGACGTCATCCTGGAAGTAATGGCCAGACCGGCCGCATCATCCTTGGCGCTGTTGATGCGCAAGCCGGACGAAAGCCTCTGCAAGGATGTGTTTAACATACTCTGTGTTTTTCCCAGGTTTCTCTGGGCGTTCAATGCTGCAACATTGGTGTTAATTGTCATTGACATGGTTTATTCCTCCTTGAATTTTAGTCATTGGTCACTGATCATTTGTTACTGGTTACTGATCTCTGACTTCTGACATCTGTTTTTTGCCGGCTTCCCTGCCGACAGGTTGTTTAATAGGTTGTTTAATTAAATGCATTACCAATTGGGCGTCTTCCTTATTTTCACCCCCTTTTATTGCCCTTGTTTTCGTGTTCGTGTTTCCGTTGATTACTATTATCGATCCTTACCGTCAAAAGCTTAAGTATTTTTTTCGAAAAACCCACAATGAGTTGTTCTTCTGGTAAAAACTAAAATTAAGATCATCTCCAAAGAAATAAATGGTACCAGGATTCAAGGGATCAGGATACCGTTTCCCGCAGGGACATTGTCATTAGAAAAGCTGCTCAAAAGACAGACCATATCACCCGTTTCGTCCAATCCATTAAATATTTGATGACTATATGCCGATAATGTTTAAAAACGTAAGGACGATAGTCCTCACATTCTTTAGTGGGGAGTAAAAATAATTCAGTTAAAAAAAAAGCGATAAGGACAAAAACAACACGTTAAGCGCACAACCAAAGCGTTTGCCGGTCCGTTTTTTATAGGTAAAAATTCACTTTTTTTCTAAAGTTTTGTTCAAAAGCTTCCGATAGGGAAAATGAGGTGGCGAATCATTATGATAACAGCTTATCAAGTCAATAATGTTCTGCGGGTTTACGGTGATCAACTTCGTCAGGGCAGGGTTTCCATCAGACCGAAAAATACGGATTCGGGTCTACCGGACAGGATCAGTATTTCTACAAAGGCCAGACGGAAGACGATTATTGACAATATTACCGCTAATATTGTAGATAAGATTACACAATACGGACCTTTTGATAAGGTTGAGAAAGAGGTGTTCGAAAAACTTGAAAATGAATATGGAAAGCAGTTGGCCATTACCGAAGATAGTCCCAATGGACTCATATTCAAAGAAATTGATGAAAATGGTGAAACCATAAATTCACTTTCCATCGAAGATTCAAATTTTTTAACCAACAAATTAAAAGAAATAACCAAAGAAACCATCGATAAAAATATGATGTAGAAACAAGAGGTATAATAATGAAAATTGACAACAGAATCATTCACTACGAAATAAGCAAACAACTCCCCAAACGCCAGGAAAATGAAATAGAAGGAATGGGGGTACAACAGACGGCTAACGAACCAAAGGTTGCAGAAAAAAATCAATCAGGACAAGATACGATTGTTAACCTTTCAACGGCCTCAAAAGAGGCCCAAACCGCAAGAGAAGTCATCGCATCTGAACCGGATGTGAGAGAAGATAAGGTTGCCGAACTTAAAAAGAGGATAGAATCCGGAAACTACACGGTCGACAACAAGGCTGTTGCTGATAAGATTGTAGATTCCTTTATAGACGAGATTTTATAACCAACCTGAATTATAAAAAACAGAGGGCGCCACATATATTGCCCTCTGTTTTTTTATTCCAAAAAATCGTTTTCCATCCTAATGACACACCAATACTTCAAACTATAAAGAAACTGATACCTGATATTTCACATATGATTCCTCTGGCACTTCTAAAAGGCTATCTTTTCGCCTCTTTTCTAAAGACATAGGAGTGTGGCTGAACACCAGTAAGATCCGATGTTTCAAAGGGAATTATTTCATGGGACCCCAAGACTAAAATTCCACATGGCGCAAGACTTTCCAAGACGTTTCCAAAAGCCCTCTTTTGCAATGGCTCTTTATAATAGGTCAGAACATTGTTCCGCAAAAAGATGATGTCATATTCTGATCCAGGAGGATCGGAAAGCAAATGATGGGTTTTCCATGTAATTCCCATTTTGAGTGACGCCTTTACCTCAAACAGTTTTTTGCCACTCTTTTGTTTGAAATATCCGGACCGGAACTCTTTCGAGACTTCTTTGAGGCTGCTGGGAGGATAAACTCCGGCGCGAGCACGGTTGAGGTAGATTGGATTTATGTCGGTGGCCAACACTTCAAGATCCGGAACATGTAAGTAACTGTTGCTCAACAAATCCCAGATAATTTTGAAGCTGTAGACCTCTTCACCGCATGCACAGCCTGCGGACCAGAATTTAATTTTTTCTCTGTTAGAATTCATATATTTCGGTAAAATACGTTCTTTGAAATCCTGCCAAAATCCCCGATCTCGAAAAAACCGACTGATGGAAACCGTCATCAGGCATTCGCAGTGATGTCTGATGTCATTATTATTGTCCAGTTCAGCCAGAAAGTCTTCCATCGCAATGCATTCTATGGATTTCATATACCGGTATATCCGCTTTTTGACACCCTTTCGCACTTTGCGATACCCTTTCCATGAAAATTCATATCGATTAAGCAGTTGACGAAATTGTTGATCATCCATATGATCACTTTTACTTTATGGGGCATATTGTGCAAGTATTTTCCCTTAAAGATAATACTGATGTAAAAAATAATGAGACCTCTGAAAAATGTTCAATTTTGTCTAAAGCCAAGAAAGGTGATAATTTTAGCCGCAGATATACATTTAGTATTTTGAGGATTAAAATTTTAGCCTGTCGGAACGCAGTAGAGATCCCGATTATCGGGGACGCAGGAATTGGGAAAAAAAGGACGTTTTTCAGAGGTCTCGGGGAGATTGTGTTATGAACAATGAAAGGCTCGAGTTTCTAAGAGAAGATTACGTTCAGGGCTTCCCAGCCGCCATCGGGTTCAAAGTCGATCAAGTGGCTTACGGGATATTCGAAACGCGTCTGAAGATTCGCCCGGATCACATTCAGCAGGACGGATTTGTACATGCCGGTGTTATTGCCACCATGGCTGACCATACCGCCGGATACGCAGCATACACAACCGTTTCTGAAGCGTTTCGTATCTTGACCATTGAATTCAAAATCAACTTTTTTAAGCCCGCTGTGGGGAGACATATTATTTGTAGATCGAAGGTGGTCAACAATGGGAAAACAATCAAAGTATCTGAATCAGAATTATTTTCTCTAACTGAAGATCAGGAGAAACTCGTTGCCAAAGCAATGGTTACGTTGATTGCTGTAGCATCTTCAAATTTAAAATGAAAAAGGGCGATCCATGTTGGATCGCCCTTTTTGGAAGAGTTATGAAGATATGTTAACAAGCCACCAGAACCCTACCAATTTTTATAGTTTCCCAAAATGCCGTTATTAACATCGGGTATTATCTTTTCTTTTTTTTTGTTTTGAAGATGCCCGGTGAAAAGATGCACGCACACCCGAGAAACTTTTATTATTGCCATTAGGTTTTTGCAAAAAGCGTGCAAAATGTTAAATTTAATTAATAAAATTTTATATATATTTTTATATATACCTGATTTCAATAACTTAGAAAATAAACCGACCCCCATAAACCGAATCTACCGATTCTAACAAACCGGTCGAATTGACAATAT
>Ga0307423_1001800_pt1 | contig 12611 bp, 9 predicted proteins | sample SalMarWE160310MG_FD_202154 | JGI IMG/M metagenome (GOLD analysis project Ga0307423, IMG submission 202154) | Salt marsh sediment microbial communities from the Plum Island Ecosystem LTER, Massachusetts, United States - WE1603-10 | ecosystem: Environmental > Aquatic > Marine > Intertidal zone >...
GCTCTCGACGATCTTCTCGTCATACTTCGTCTGGCGCATCTGGTTGATGTACGCCTCCATCTCCTTGTCGGCCGGCAGCAGGTCGGTGATGACCGGCAGCATCCTGTAATGCATACCCTTGAGCGCGCCGTCCTGGATATCGAAGTCCATCACACCGACGAACTTGCCATTGGAACCGGCATTGGTCACCAGGCAGGTGTGGCCCTCGACGTTCTTCACCTCGAGCGGCTTCGGAATACCGTCATGCGTATGGCCGCCGAATACCGCGTTCAGGCCGGGCACGCGCTCTGCCATCTTGATATCGACATCCATGCCATTGTGCGACAGCAGCACGATGGCATCCGGGTTCTCGTCTGCGCGAATACCCTCGACCAGCGTGACCATGTCATCCTCGCGCAGGCCGAACGACCAGTCCGGGAAGAACTCCTGCGGATTGGCATTGGCGGTGCGCGGGAAGGCCTGGCCGACCACGCAGATGCGTGCGCCCCCGATATTCTTGATCACGTAGGGACGGAAGGCGTAGCCGGCTTCCTCGTCGTAGAGGCCGCGTCCGTCGTACTTCTCGACCATTTTCGTGTACTCGTCACCGAACAGCGCGTCCTCCTTGACACGCACGTTCTGGCCGATGAAATCGCCCTTGAAAAGCGCCACATTATTGAGCACCTCGGCTTCGCGGTAGGTGAACTCCCAGTGACCCACCATGACATCCAGGCCCAGGATATTCGAGGCCTCGACCATGTCGATGCCACGCGTCCACAGCGAGGTACCGGAACCCTGCCACAGGTCGCCGCCATCGAGGGTCAGTGTATTTTCCCTGCCGCCGGCCTGTTCCCTGAGCCGGTCGAGCAGCGTCTTGATATGGGCATAGCCGCCGGTGCGTCCGTACTTGAGCGCGGCATTGTCAAAATCCAGGTAGGTATAGGCATAGGCCTCGGGGGTGTCGGGACTCAGCCCCATATACTCGAGGAGCTTTCTGCCCACGATATGCGGCGGACGACCATAGGCATCGCCCATACCGAGGTTCACGTTCGGCTCGCGGAAATAGACGGGTTTCAGCTGTCCGTGCACATCGGTGATGTGCAGGATGCGGGCGTTGCCGCGCATCGGCAGGTCATAGAAGCCTTCCAGCGGATCGGTTTCGCCGGCCGGCGCTGTCGCGGTCACAGCCGGGGTTCCGTTGTCGGATTTGCTGCATGAAATCAGGCCGGTGGATGCGACTGCACCGACACCCAGAAGCTTGAGAAACTCTCGACGGTCAAATGGAGGCATAGATCACCTGGATTGTTTTCGTTTGGAAGATACGTGCATTACCAAAGCGAGGTATTATTGGTAACGGTGCACTGGCAGGCCGCTATACACGGCCTGACCTGTGACCGCCTGATTTCCCCGGATCGTGGCGCATAGATAATAGAACAGCAGGACTGATAATTACAGTCGAATCATGACATTTAAGTGTTTCACATCATGCTTATATACAAGTGCAACGTGCGCGCCCTTCCCGCCCGTGTGAGCGCATGAACGCAGGTTGCACAACCCGGACATCACGGCAGCTGTGCCGCCGGTTGTGGCTGCCCCTGTGTATTCTCCTGCTGCTGGCCGGCCTGACGACGGCGCGGGCGGACGTGGTCAAGCCCGCACTGATCGAGATTAGCATCAACGCCAACGGCACCTACCAGGTGGAAATCAGGGCCAGCATCGAGGCCTTGCTGACCGGCATCAACACCCGTTACAGAAACACGCAGGAAGCGCCGAACGCGGACGCCTATGACGCGCTGCGCGTATTGCAGGCCGACGCCCTGCAGGCCGCCTTCGAACCCTTCGAGCAGCGCTTCACGGAGACAGTGCAGCTGCTGTTCGACGACCGGCCGGCACCGCTCGCCGTGACCCGGGTCGAGATACCCGAACCGGGCTACACCAAGGTGCCGCGCATCAGCGTGATCTACCTGGAAGGCGAGATCTCGCGCAGCGTGCAGAGTGTACGCTGGTACTACCCGCAGGCATTCGGCGACAATGCAGTGCGCGTGCGTCAGGTCGATGAAGCCAACGAGAAGTGGCACTGGTCCGACTGGCAATGGCTGCGCAAGGACCAGCCCAGCGAACCCTTCTCGCTGACCGAGGTGTTCACGCAGCAATCGGTCCCGGCCGTGATCGCCACCTACCTGGCCGCGGGCTTCGATCACATTCTGCCCAGGGGGCTGGACCACATCCTGTTTATCCTGGGCATCTTCCTGCTCAGCACGAAGCTGCGCCCGTTGCTGTGGCAGGTCACCATGTTCACCGTCGCCCACACCATCACGCTGGGATTCTCGATGAGCGGCATCTTCAGCCTGCCGGCCTACATCGTGGAACCGCTGATTGCCTTGTCGATTGCCTGGATCGGTATCGAGAATATCTTCGCGCGCTCCCTGCACAGGAGCCGTCTCGCACTGGTGTTCGGATTCGGCCTGCTCCACGGTATGGGCTTTGCCAGCATGCTGAAGGACTTCGGCATGCCCGACAACGCCTTTTTCACCGCGTTGTTCAGCTTCAACGTGGGCGTCGAGCTCGGCCAGCTGGCGGTCATCACCCTCGCCTTCCTCGCCGTCGGCCTGTGGTTCTCCGACCGGGCCTGGTACCGGCAGGTCATCACGGTCAGCGGCTCGCTGGCCATCGCGGTGGTCGGCCTGTACTGGACCTATGACAGGATCATGATCTAGGGACCCAGGGCACGTTCAAGACATTAGAAACTGTAGGGTGCGTTTTACGCACCGGGGATCGCACACCGATTCGTTCGGTTATAGAACGCTGCACAGAATCGGAGGTAGCGGAACGTAGGTCATGAAAAGAAGAATGGCCACGGAAGCACACGGAAGCACACGGAAGCACACGGAAGCACACGGAAGCACATGGAAAAATACATATTGCAGATGCGTTCCAAGCTCCCGCATCGATGCACAGGAATTCGTTCGTGTGCAAGGTGCGGTTTACGCACCGGATACGGTGCACGTATTGCGCCCTGCCCAGTAGGAACTGTGCAGCTTTGTAGCAGAAGGGCGTCGGATGCAGTGCGCGTTTCCGCGCCGTGAACTTCGGGGGCGGGGTGCGTTGTGCACGACGAAAACTCCGGATGCAGGGTGCGTTCTACGTACGGAAAACGACAACCGCCAAAGAATTACAGATGGAATATTTAGGGCGAGAAACCGATGTTCCGGAAGGACACCGGCCCGGGCAGTCCGCCGGCAGGTTGCGACGGGCTGCCCGGAAACGGCCATGCATTACTTGCTCTTCGATGTCATGTACTCGATGGCGGCCTTGAGATCATCCTCGGTGCAGTCCATGCAGGTGCCCTTCGGCGGCATGGCGTTCTTGCCATTCGTGGCACTGGCCAGAAGGGCATCCATCCCCGTGGCGATACGCGGCGCCCAGGCCTCCTTGTCACCGAGCTTCGGTGCACCGGCCACACCGGCGTTGTGGCAGGCCATGCACTTGGTGTTGTAAATGGTTTCGCCATCTGCTGCCTGCACGGCGGAATTCACGGTCAGCAGGGCTGCGCCGATCGCGGCAATCTGAACAATCTTCTTCATGGTGGACACTCCTTTTCTGAGCTGTTGAAAAACGTCACCGGCATAACAGGCTCCTGCCTGCCCCCAGGCGAATCCGGAAATCGCGGGGATTATATTAGCGTTTCATGTTAAATGCGGCGATTTTCTCACAAACAGCCCGGATGCAGGCCGTGGCCAAGCCCGGCAAAACTGCGGAAATCTGCCAGGAGAGCGTACGCAGGTGTATATTTTATTTGATATTTTTTAATAATACCCTGATGAAGCCTGCATCGATATCACTGATGGAATACCTCTTCTGGATGACCCGGCACAGGCACTGGCCGACACCATGCAGCCCGGTGTTCCCCTTGCGGAATCCATGCATGGCCCGGCAGGGCATTGCGGTGTTTCATCAGGGTACTGCAGGGCGCGGGATCGGAGCGCGTGACTTCACCTGACGCCTGGCTTCCAGGACGGCGTTATCGACCCTGAATATGCTGTTTGCACGTTTGCGAGATTTGTATTTTTCCTGACCGGTTTTCGTGTCCGACCCCAATGATGATGCGATATTCCTCGACCTTGCACGGCAGGAAGCGGGATGATAAAAGAAAGCACGCGCACAGACCCGGACATTGCCGGAACAGATCATTGAAGAATATCGAAAAGGTGATTTCATGAAGGATTCCATGGCAGCTAAAACCGGCCTGGCCCATCGCCCGCCGGCCGGCTCCGGTTCCCGGTTGTCGGCCGGGTTTGCCCTGGTGGTCCTGGCGGGGCTGTTTCTCGGTGCCTGCAGCGAGCAGTCGCAGGAACCTGCGGCGCAGGTGGCAGGCAATCCCGGCCCGCCTGCCGCGGACGCAGACACCCCCGCCATGGGCAAGGGTATTTTTTCAAAGCCCGCGATGGAGGGTTTTACATTGCACAATGAATATGATGACGATGGCGATGGCGACGGAATCAACGAGACACATGTGGTCCGCTACATCAACAGCCAGGGCGACACCCTGTTCAGCATGACCACGAACGGCACACTCTGGGCCTGGAGTCTCGACATCAAGGGCGATGATGATACCGCCGTGACGGGAAACTATGTCATTCTGGACAGCGACTGCAACGGGTTCTTCGACGAACGCTACCGGCTGGATGCGGAGTTTCACGTGCCGGCCTGCCTGACACGGGAAGGCACAGAAGGCACAGCCGGCCTGCACGAAACAAAATAATCACATCAGGGTACAGACCACGGCTGTGCTGGATGACGGGATATGAAATCAGCGGGCTGCCGGACACTCGCGGCCTGCAGGGCTTCCCGGTCAGGCATGAGTTGCTCGATCACCTGCTGCGTCGCGCCGTCATCCCAGCGTACCATGCCGTAGGCGATGTAACGGATCCGGCCTTCCGGGTCGACCAGGAAACTGGTGGGGTAGACCTGCACATCCCAGTCATCGACGGCGGCGCCGTTGCTGTCCAGCAGCGTGGTGAAATCCACGCCCAGCCGTTTCCTGGCGCGCCAGGCCGTCTCCTTGGACTCCCTGACGTTGACGGTCAGGATGGCGAACGGCCGGCCGGCCAGGGACCGCTCGAGCCGCTGCATGGCCGGCATCTCGATCAGGCAGGGCGAACACCAGCTGGCCCAGAAGTTCACCAGCACCACCTGCCCCCGGTAATCGGTCAACGCATGTTCCCTGTCACCGAGGTCCCTGAGCAGCAGCGAAGGCGTCGGCCCGATGTCGGGATACTGTTCCAGTTCACCGGCCTGCGCGGGCAAGCACAGGCAGAGCAGGAACAATGATGTATATGCTGTTGCCTGTATTCTCATCAGTTGACGACCCCGGTCTGTCAGTCAAGTGTAACTCTGAATCGGGCCGCAGGGGATAGCCGTCGTCAAGGCATGAACCCGGGAAAACCGGGGACAGGCCTGATTGATTACCGTCTGGCTGAAGCGGCGGGGAGGCCGGCACAAACCAGCGTTTCAACACTGCTTTGTTCATTGCCGAGTGACCCCTGCCAATCGTGAGTACCTTTGGATGATCGGGCTGTGAACCGCCTGTTCTATCGCCAGGCATTCTATCCGGGACGCGAGGCTTCCTGTTCAGGTCCATCCCGTTCTTTTATGGAAAGGCATGCTCCTGCAGCTCGCAGGTTGAGGTGAGCGCAGCAAACCCCAACAACCCATCGTCATCTGCCGTTTGCTGGACAGGTCGAAGTTCATTTCATTCACCCCGACCTGTGACCTTTGGGTCCGGGCCTCCCCGCGCGCGATGGCTGCGCTTCAACCGGTAATCGGACAGCAGCTTGCGCATGGCCTCGGGCCGGGGGTCCACTCCCGGGCAAAGCGCAAAGGCGATCTCCTTTCGGTGATACTGAAAAACAATGCCGGTGCCGGCAGGGCATGCTCCCGCCTCTGCACCCTGGCGAATCTGGAAATAACGGGGATTCCATTTGCGATTAAAATCAGGTGCGGTGATGATGTCACAAACGCCCCGGCTGAAGGCAACCCACAGCCCCGTGAAGCTGCGGAAATCCGCCAGGAGAGGCGTAGAGTGTATGGTTTATTTGAAAATGTAGTATTAATACCCTCATGAAGCCCGCATCGATCATACTTTCTGTATACCTCTTCTGCATCGTTCCTGCACTCGCCGGCCCGGGGCTGGTCCCGCTGGAGAATGCAACGGCCGAGCCCGCCTTCACCCTGCCGGACCTGAAAGACCGGACGCATACCCAGCAGGACTACCGGGGCAAGGTGGTGCTGGTGAATTTCTGGGCGAGCTGGTGCCCGCCATGCATCCAGGAATTGCCGGAACTGGAACGACTCAGGGAGACCTTCGTCAATGAGCCGTTCGAGATCTTGGCCGTCAACGTTGGTGAACCCAAATTCAGGGTGTGGAAATTTGTCAGGTTGGTCAACTTTGACCTGCCCGTGTTGCTGGACACGCGGAAAGAGTTGTTCGAGGCATGGGGCCTGACGGTGCTGCCGACCAGCTTTCTGCTCGATGGCAACGGACGCATTCGCTATTGGGTACAGAGCACGCCACGCTGGGACAGCGAAGCCACACTATCCGTGATCAGGGAATTGTTACAGGAACAGGAGACGACACAATGAAAACACACCCGCTCTTCCATGGACTGCTGCTGGCAATGGCCCTGTCATGCCCTGCCCTGCAGGCGGCTGAAAACAACAGTCATCGTCAGGCGGTCGAAACCCTGTTCCAGCTGACGCACATGGAACAGAAGATCGACGAAAGCGTCGTATCCGCCGTACAGGTGCAACTCCGGCAGAACCCCGGTCTCGCAGCGAAGCAGGACATCCTGATGGCATTTTTCGAGAAATACATTGGCTGGAATGCCATCCGGGACGAGTTGGCGGAGATGTACCTGCAGACGTTTACCGAGGATGAACTGAAGACCATGAATGCCTTCTACATCACACCGACCGGACAGAAGGTGATCACCATCGTTCCGCAGCTGGTACAGCAGCGCAACCGGCTTGCGATGCAGCAGTTGCAGGAGCATATCGGCGAGCTGCGTGCAATGATCGAAGATCAGGGCAGCGAACAGCCACGGTAACCGAGGCGCGGGCGGCCCGGACGGGAGGGGGTGTGACTCTCCACCGCCTCCGGAGGCGGTGTCATTTTCAGCAGTCCCTGCAGGCAGCGGCACAGGCGGCATTTGATGGCCATCACCCTGGCCATCCCGGTGCTGTTTTTCGAGCTGCTCGAACCGGGCCTGCGCCAGGCGGGTTTCGGCCAATGATGTCCGAAATTCATACCCGTGGGCAAGGCGCCTTGTGGCACAGCTTGAGGCAGGCGAACTGCCGGGCACCCATGAAAGCCGGAAACAACTGCTGCAGCCGGCGCCCGACCACACTCCGGGGTGGCGCCAGCAGGACAGCCTGAACACGCCGCTCTCCCGCCTTAAAAGGCACCGGGGCAATATCGACACGTGCTGACAACGCGGAGGCGGAGCAAAAAAATCGCATCAAGATTAGATATTCCCGGTAAATCTGTACTGGTCGCGGCCTGTCATTCAGCGTAAAAAAAAAGCGTGCGTCACAACCATTCCGGTCGATCGATCTCTTGCAGTCCTTGCGCCCCGTTGCTTATCCGCATGCACGTGGTTCATGGTATTTAACGTGAATCCCCTGGCGGCATTCGCGTCCTTTATGCGCTATGGGTACTCGCAGTCAATATTTACCGCTCACTTGCCAGGCGGTCCTTTCTCGACCTCCAGACCGCTCTGTATCCAGGCATAGAAGGCACCTTCGAGGTGATAGAGTTCGGAGACGCCGGCGTTCAGCAGAACAGGTTCGGCTTCGAGGGTGCGCGCGCCGTTGATGCAGTAAACCAGCACGCCATTGTCGTTGTTGAATTCATCGACGTGCTGTTCCAGTTCCGTTACCGGTATGTTGATGGCGCCGGGGATGTGCCCGATGTTGAACTCCCACGGCTTGCGTACGTCGATGACCAGCGGCGCCTGTGCGGTCTTCAGCCTGGCAGATAGCTCCTCGGGGGTGAGCCCCGCCGACATGAAATCGGCGCCGGCGCAGACCAGGGGCAGCAGCACCAGCAGGCATGACAGGCTCAGACGGCACATGGGCATCTCACCGCGGATGGTCGCTACGAGGGGCCGCCCGGCTCCTCTGCCGCGCCGGCCTCAACCAGGCACTCCGGCACATGGAACTCGGCATCCAGGGTGTAGCGTTCGTCAAACACCCCGTCGCAGTTGCTGTCACGAATGACATAGTTCGCGTGGATATCCGAATCATCTCCCTCCCTGGCATCGAGACTCCAGGCCCACAACTTGCCATTGGTGGTCAGGCTGAAAGCGGTATCGCCCTGGCTGTCGATGTAGCGGCGCACATGGGTCTCGTTGACCCCGTCACCGTCGCCGTCATCGTCGTATTCGTTGTGCAGCGCATAGTCGTTCAGCTCGGGCTTGAAATACATGCCCTTCTCCATGACGGGCACCGTCTGCGCGGCAGGCGCAGACATGGTAGCCGGCGCCTCGGCCACGGTGTCCTGCGGTTTTTCCGAACAGGCGCCGAGCGCCGGCACCAGACCCAGTTGCAACGCGAACAGCAGAAGGGATCTGTTCTTCGATGGGTTCATGGCGCGCTGACCGACCTGCCCCTCAGCTTCTCGATGTCCTCGATGATCTTTTCCGGTGGCTTCTGTGTCTTCTCGCTCACTTCCTTGAACCAGTCCACTTCCTGCTGCGCCAGGTCGAAAAACACCGTGTCGTACACCTCGACGGGAAATTCGTTCTTGCGCAGGTTGATCACGTAGGCATTGAGCTTGTCGTCGATGATCCTGCGCCGGACCGCCTGCTGCGTCGCCTCGTCCTCGATATCGTCATTGGCCGCGCCGAGGATATCCTCCACCCTCACCAGGTGCCAGCCGGCGGGAGATTCCACCGGCCCCCCGATCTCGTCCGGCCCCAGCGAAAAGGTCAGCTTGTCCAGTTCCGGAAACCCGGTGCCCTGGATCACCCAGCCGATTTCACCCAGGGTCTTGTCGGCATCGGGCGCAGTGGAGTACTCGGCGGCCGCCTGAAAAATGGTGATTTCGCCGGCGGCGATCCTGTCCTTGACCTCCTGGGCCTCCTGCCGGGTCTTGAGCACCACCATGCGGACCTTGCGACGCTCCCTGACCAGGATGCTGTCGCGATTGGCCTGGTAATAGTCCCTGATTTCCTTCTCGTTCGGCTCCCACTCGCGGAACAGCGCATCGCGATGCAGGTTGATCAGGTGCGTCTTGCGGTATTCACCGACCCGGGCGAGATAGACCGGATCCTTTTCCAGACCCGTTTGCCGTGCCTTGTGCGTCATGAGCCGAAAATCGATGTACTTGTTCAGGGCTTCGAGCCGGTTTTCCATCGAACCCGCACTGCGCGGTGTGCTTAGCGGCGTCCTGACCTGTTCCCAGGTGATATTTTCCGCACCGATCGTTGCCACCACAGCGTCGGCGGCCCGGATCTCGTCCTCGTCCGGATTCAGTTCCTGTTCATTCAAGACGATCTCGACCCCTGCTCTCAGGGTTTTGTCCAGGTCGTCCATCTTTGCCTGGAACTTCTGATTGCGCAGCCGGGCCTCGATGCCGGCCCGTACCTCGTCGGTGAACTCGGTGCCCGCGGCGATGTGATTGGCGAAGTAGTCCTGGATCTCCTGATCTGTCACCTGAATCTCTGCCGCGACATAGTTGTTCTTGTACACGGCAGCCAGCACGGCATCGGTGAAACGCTGCATATCGCGCTGATACCCGGGATCCTTGTCTATCCCCTTTTTCAGGGCATCCAGGTACAGCAGGTTGGCGCTGATCATCTTGTCCATCAGCGTCAGGCGCACCTGGTCGCGCTCCGGCGTGCCAAAGGTCGGCACCGACAGGCCGACGATGGCGGAACTGTTCAACATGGTGCTGATGTAGCTGAAGGTGATGTACTGATCGCCCACCCGGGCGACGGTGTCGAGTGGTGCGCCGGCGGGCGGCCTGGCGGCGGTAGTTCCCGCAGCGGGTTTTGACGCCGCGCTGGCTGCAACGTCACCTGCCTGCGCGGCATGGGCACCGGGCAGCAGGCCGACACCCAGCAGCACGGGTATCAACAGCGTGAATCCGGAAAATAAACGTGTCATGGCATTTCCCTTTATTGGAGTTGTCAGGTCGGGCTGGCGCAGACCTTCAGGATGCGCCGGGGATGCATGGCCAGTGTGGCATGAACCCAGGCGGGTATAAACCCCCGGCGTCTGGCAGAGGGCAGAAAAAATGGAGGGGAAGCAAGCTTCCCCTCCCTTGGTCTGAACTTGCTGAACCGCAGTGAAACGGTACAGCCGTGCTGCAGCTACCAGCCGCAGGTCGAGCCGGTGCGTGCCAGGGATACGGACTCCCAGACACTGTCGGCGACACGTCCCTCGACCAGATGGTCTTTCCAGCCCTCCTCGCTGCATTTCACCTTGTTCCGCTTGTCGCTGTGACACCCCTGGCAGACCGTCTTGAGGGCAACCGACGCGCTCGGGCTGCCGCACACGGCACCCAGTTCCGACGTCTCGACCTGGTCCATGATCTTCCGGGAGGCGCGGCCCTTCTTCGCATGCTCGAGCCAGCGTTTCTCGTCACACTCCACCTCGTCGGTATGATCTTCGTGGCAGTTCTGGCACCAGTCCTCGCGCGGATCGTGCTGATCCGTGAAGGTGTGCATCCAGCCGACCGCCCGGTCGAAGTTGCCCTTGACCTCCTGACCCTGATAGATCAGGTCGTCGATCCGTTCATGGACACCGTCGTTGCTCGTCTTGTGACAGGAGACGCACTTCAGCGGCCCGTGCGAGCCGTCGGCGTTCCACTGGGCGGCCTGCGCATAGCTGGTGGTGTCGATATTCGGTGTCACCGGGTACAGGCCGTGGATGGACTCGTGGCAACCCTGACAGGTGATGTCGCGGTGACCGCGCGTGTAGCGCATCAGCGAGGCCTTGCGCGGGTAGTTGAACGGCGGGTACGGACTGTTGTTGCCGCTCTGCTCCACGTAGGGCGCGGCGTGACAGTCCGCACAATGGGGCTCACCCGGTGCCAGCCAGTGATCGCGGCCGTCGGTCGCGGCCGACATCGGGACCGGCACGGCTGCCGTACCCGACAGAGTGGCCTGTGCAGCCGCTACGCAGTCCGGCGTGGTGCAAAAGTCCATGGCATTCACACTGAAGTCACCGTCGCCGTCGAGTGAACCGCAGATGAAGAAGTCCCCACCGTTCGGTCCGCCGCCAGGCTGACCGTCACAGTTCGGACCTTCCACGCCGAAGCCGGTGGAGCAATTCGTTCCGTCGGCCGAGCCGATGGCCACCTCGACGGTCGCCACGTTCCCGTCCTGTGCCGGGTTGGGCGGTGCGCCGAACAGATGAGCGACATGGTCACACAGTCCCGGGTCGGGTGCCCAGATGGCATGCGTCTGGTCATTGGGGTCGAACGTGAAGGGATCGCTCGGGTCGTTCCTCGGATCCAGCCATGACTTGAACAGTGTCGTGGTGTAGTTGCTCCCTTGGGCTGCGTTCACCGCATTGACCACGTCGGTCAGCGTGCCGCCGTTGGGCGCATTCGCAACCGGCTGGCGCACGTTGCCGGGATCGCCCGGCTTGGCATGGACCAGATCCGCCACGTTTTCGGCCTTCCACAGCTCCTGGCCGGCCTGGCTGTGGCAGTTGGTGCACCAGATGCCCTTCCAGTTGCCGGTGTCCTTGGCCACGTTGGTGAGCAGCCAGTCGCCGACCGGGTTCAGGTGGCTCGGCGTCCCCGCCCCGTCGATGTCCTTCATGGGATTGGAGTGCACGTCGCGACCGACGAAACAGCCGCCGTTGGCATCGCGGTTGTCGGCATTGGCATAGAAGTTGTCGCCGTTCAGGGTGATGGGATAGCCGCTCATGTCTCCGTCGGAGCGGTGCGCCGGGTGACAGCCCTGGCAGCCACCGTCACGGCCCAGTGCGTCATTGAAGACGATGTTGCCGCCCTCGCTGACATTGCGGTGATTGTGGTGAATGGCCTCGGTCAGCGGCGGGATGACATCACCGTCGGCGCAGCTCAGGCTGGTCGGACCGCAGTTGGCGGACTTGACCACGGCAATCACGTTATCCGCATGGCACTTCTGGCAGATCACGCTCTCGTTGCCGAGGCGGGTGTTCTGCGGCAGCGGATTCGCGGCACCCGGATTGTCCGGGTTGATCGTCAGCGGTCCACCGGCGCAGTCACCCAGCCCGTTGGTGCAGGTCACACCCGGGTAGGGCGGCGTGGTACCGAAGCCGGGCACCGTGTAGGCCTTGGTGAACATGGTGCCGTGCTCGGAATCGTGCACGCTCAGGATACTGATCGCCGCGCCCTTCAGGCGGGCATACCAGTCGGAGCCGGTCTGCATGGTCGGATAGTAGGCCTTCCAGAAGGCAATCTCCTGGTCGACCAGCGCCGCCAGCACCGGATCCGAATTGGGGCTGTTGACATTCGGGTTGCCCTGGCCATCCAACGCCGGTGCCGAGTGACAGCGCTCGCAGTTCGGGATATCGATCGGTGCGGTACCGAACGCCACGACCGGGTTGCCGTGGCTGTCGATCACAGCGGCACCGGC
>Ga0307423_1001801_pt1 | contig 12605 bp, 10 predicted proteins | sample SalMarWE160310MG_FD_202154 | JGI IMG/M metagenome (GOLD analysis project Ga0307423, IMG submission 202154) | Salt marsh sediment microbial communities from the Plum Island Ecosystem LTER, Massachusetts, United States - WE1603-10 | ecosystem: Environmental > Aquatic > Marine > Intertidal zone >...
CTATTTTCCAAAATGAACATTCAACAAAGCAAATCTGCTCTGGGAATAACAAAAGTTTGGTCCTCTGGGTAAGAATTTTTGCTTGCGTGAGGTTTTAATGGACAGAATCATCGTTGAAGGCGGGCGTTCCCTTGCGGGAGAAGTGAAAATCAGCGGCGCTAAGAATGCCGCTCTTCCCATCCTTATTTCTTCTTTGCTGACCGATGGAAGCAATACCTATACCAACGTTCCGGACCTCAGAGATATACAGAGCGCCAAAGATTTACTCGTGCATCTCGGTGCCAAAGTTGAAACAGATAAAGATACTGTGCAAATCGATGCCGGGGGTGTGGGCAACCACGAAGCGCCTTATGATCTTGTTCGCAAGATGCGGGCTTCAATTCTGGTTCTCGGTCCGCTGTTGGCAAGACTTAAAAAAGCTCGGGTGTCTTTGCCGGGAGGATGTGCCATCGGCGCTCGACCCATCAATCTTCATTTAAAAGGGCTTGCCCGTCTCGGTGCCAGAATTGATTTAAAACATGGTTACGTGGAGGCTGCGGCGAAGCGTTTAAAAGGAGAAGAGATTTATATGGATATTTCCACCGTAACCGGAACTGAAAATCTCATGATGGCGGCGGTTCTGGCCAAAGGGACAACCGTATTGAGCAATGCAGCCTGTGAGCCGGAAGTGGTTGCACTTGCCGATGTTTTGAACCGAATGGGCGCTAAAATAGAAGGGGCCGGCACTCCGGTTATTTCCATCGAAGGGGTATCAAAACTGCAACCCGTATCGGTTAAAATCATACCCGACCGAATCGAAGCCGGTACCTTTATGGTTTCAGCAGCCTTGACCAAAGGAAATGTGACCATTTTGGATTGTGAACCCGACCACCTTGAAGCGGTGATCCACAAACTCAGGCTGAGTGGTGCCGATGTCTTGGTCAAGGATCGGTGTATAACTGTAAAAGGGACCAAGAACATCGTGAGCGTTGATGTTAAAACGTTGCCTTACCCGGGATTTCCGACAGATATGCAGGCTCAGTTTATGGTGCTGATGTCGATTGCAAACGGGTTCAGTGTGATTTCGGAAACCATTTTTGAAAACCGTTTCATTCATGTCAGCGAACTGAAACGCATGGGGGCGGATATTAAAATATCGGGAAACACCGCCATGATTACCGGTGTGCCGATGCTGTCCGGTGCGCCGGTTATGGCATCGGATTTAAGGGCCAGCGCGTCATTGATTCTGGCCGGGCTGGCGGCAAAAGGCAGCACCGAGATCAACCGGGTATATCACCTGGATCGTGGCTATGAGAAAATTGAAAAAAAGTTTTCTCAACTCGGGGCGGCGATACGGCGCTTGAGGGCGTAGATTTGATGTGTAGATTTATGTAATTTAATTTTGTTTTCTTTTTCACCGCAGAGACGCCGGCAAAAGAAAAAAATCAATCCCGCTTAAGCGGGATATTTTTTTACTACAAATGCCCGCAGGGCTTGCTTCTTATTGTTTTCCGTCCTCTCAACGGAAAACAATAAAATAAATAACCTCAGCGGTCTTTGCGACTCTAATGAGCGGAGCGAATGAGCGGTGAGCTATCGAATTTAAACGGAGTCGTTTTCAAGTCGATTCCACTGGAAAGCAATAATATCATGCACAATTTTCTGTGCACTCATGCACTGTTTTCTGTGCACTTTCTCATTCCGCTTACCATCAAAAATTCCTGACACATTAAGCCAGTTCCTTGTAATTCCCATCAAATTGAGATGTTATATGAGTCTTATATTCATAGAAGGAAATTTGGCATATAAGTTGTATAGCATTCTATACAAATTGCACGTTATGCAGAAACTTTTTAATTCTAATAGCTAAGAAAAAAACTTCATAATTACTGGTTTGTCTTCAAAAGACATCGTGGTGCTAAACGCAATTATATGTTGCATATTGCTATTTTTCATGGTATCGTTGCCGGAAATGATATCAAAGGAGGTAACAATAATGACAACCGCAGTAAGAATTAACGACGATTTGGTTCGGGATGCAAAGATATATAGTAAAATCGATAAACGGTCGTTAACTGGTCAGATTGAATATTGGGCGCGGATTGGAAAATGCGCTGAAGAAAATCCCGATCTGACCTATAGCCTGATTAAAGATATTCTTATCGGAGTCGCAGAGCTGGAACAAGGTGAATCATCAGAGTACAAACTTGGATAATCGCCAATGAAAATTCTTCAGTCCCGATCATTTGAACGAAAAGTTAAAAAATTTAGCAAAAAAGAAAAAAAGGAACTGGACAAGCAGATTCTGAAGATTGCCGAAAACCCATCTGTTGGCATAGAAAAAAAAGGTGATCTCCGTGGTGTTTACATTCATAAGTTCAAAATAAAAAATACCCAATATTTGCTTTCATATCGTCTCATTAGGGATGATCTTGAATTAATAATGATTGGCCCACACGAGAATTATTATAGGGATTTAAAAGACTACCTCAAAACAAGATAAAAACGGCGAACAAAGGCATTGATATGGACTGGGAAAAGCTTGTGCTTGTTTACATTTTCAGGCAGTTCTCACACCTCACCTCTTTAAAAGTCCTTCATGGCTTTCCCCAGCGCACTCATGCCTGCTGTTAGTGTTTAAAATTTGGTTGCAAATTGCGACCGGCTAAAATCCGGAAACAGAGGATTTAATATCCATGCCCAAGCAAAAATCGATCGTTCCCGTTGAAAAAATCGAGCAGCGTATCCTGCTTATCCGGGGTGGAAAAGTCATTGTTGATGCAGATCTGGCGGAATTTTACGGCTTATAGAATTGGTTAAAGCCATTAAGCAACTTTTAAAGCCAGACCCTCCACCAAAGAAAAGGCGGATTGGCTATTAAAGCAGACACTAATGTACCCTATTTTACAATAAACTTGACATTTTAGTTCGAATCAGAAATAAAAATAAGGTGTTAAAATATTTGCAACCCTAAACAAAGGGAGAGCATATGATGGTAAAGAGAACCCCATTTCTCAAATAGAGAGGTGGGGTTTTGTGTTTGTGTTGATACCGATTAGAGATGCCAACATCGGCGATAGTCCACGTAATTGTAGGATATCTTAAAAATGACACTGGATTGATATTTACAGTTGGAGTTTGATATCTATCGGTTTTAATGGATTCCACCTAATGGCAAGATATCTTGAATGAACACATCCCACCCATTGTCACCACAATGTGGCACATAGATATCTGATTTTTTTTATAAAAACCGTGGGATTTGTTTTTTTCGATATCTTTGACTGCCTTGTCATAAAACTATTATTTAGTCATGCCACCGGTTCACTACTCCATTTTCAACATAAACATAAATTGATTTATTCCACGGACCAACACGCTGATAAACGTACCGTTTGTGGACGCCCCAAGATCCTGTTGATTTACTAATGTAATATGGTTCCCCCCAAGACGCAATAAGAGCGCATTCGGACATTCCCGGGTGGATTTTTCCATTCTTGATCAATTCGATTTCATTAGCTGTTAGATTGGTGCAGTTTTCCATCCTTTTGACTCGCATCGCATCTTTAGTCCCCGTACTTTGACAGCTTATCAAAACCATTACTATCAATATTATTAATAGCTTCTTCATATTTCTCTCCAAGTCCCCCCTCTTAATATGACCAATGTTTTTCACATCTACGGCCTGCAGCGCCTATCCCGTGGGGTTAGTATTATGTAAATTTTTCATAAACATTATGGAGTTTACCCCATAATTTTAGATGCTTTGGTATAAATCAGCACTGCCAATCAGACCTTTCAAGCGATACAACTATATGATATTATTATAATATAAATTGAAGCAAACGCAGCAATCTGATTTTGCATGTTTTTTGCATGAGTAGATTTGTAAATGGCAGCCTTATGAAAGAGGGAAAAATGTCAAAACAAATTGTGTGTATCTTAATTATTTTAAGTTTTCTTCCAGTAGGCTGTAACTGGCAATCCGCACAAATCAATAGATATCCAGATATCATAAAAAATTGGAATGGTCACAATATAGATGACCTTATGGATAAGTGGGGATATCCTCAGCAATCATTCATGGCACAGAATGGAAATAAAGTATATGTTTACTCTCGGGAAGCTATTTATACCACTCCAATATGGACCACCCCAATTACTAATTTCAGAATATATGGGGGAGAAACCAGCATCCTTTACTGCACTACATATTTTGAGACAAATAATAACGAAACTATTGTTAAGGGCAGTTATGAGGGTAATTCATGTAATTGACGCTCTATATTAAATAATTAATTTTCAAAGAGCATTGCCCCTGTTAGTTATTCTGGCAGGGGTTTTTTATTTCCAGAGTTGCCGGTTTTCGCTTCGTAAAGCCATTCCCTCACTTGAGTGTGGGGATAATCCTTGCACTGTAGGATATATCGCTACGAAAATGAAGCATACACCCTATTGACATATCACTTTGTGGTATTATACTAAATATAATATACTATAATTATATCAAGTTAACATTTATAGCCTGTAAGGTTGCTTGTATTCTTTCAATCACAAGGAGGAATAAAATGAGAAAATATGAAAATTACCCTTCTTATAGAGATTTTTTTGAATACCATGGTAGCACTGAAATCCTACGAATCCGAAAACAATATGGAACGGTAATTAGGAAAGATTGGCTTGTTTTTGATTCTCCAGATGAAGCCATGGATCATTTCAATACTATATGTGGTGAATACATTGGTTACTATCATTAGTTAAAAGAAAAAATGATAGGTTATTGTACATAATTTCGGATATTATATTTCTTTGCACAGTATTTGATGTCTGAAATGACAGACCTATTTGGGGCGTAAGAAAATGAGCATAAACTCCTTGAGACAAATTAGAGAGTCTTTTTTAATCAGCAAGGCTGAACTTGCTAGAACTGCCAATTTATCAGTACTAACCCTAACACGGATAGAAGCTGGTAAGCCATGCAGAGTGGAAACTAAACGAAAAATCCTTTTAGCGTTAGGTTTAAAAGTATCAGATAGGGACAAAGTTTTTCATTAAGTTAAGGGACTCATCATGAGAGATTCCATTATAAATTTTATTCTTTTAACAATTTTCATGTTTGTTATAACACTCGCCTTTATTTTTTCTATTGAAGCGATTCCCTATTAATTCGCCATGACAAGCCCTCAACCAATGCAGCTTTAGGTGTTTTGGAGCCAGCTCCTGTAAGCCGACTCCGAGGGACCAACACACCCTCATCTCCTGTGCAGCTTCGTGGCGCACTATCTGCTATGGAGCACCGGGATAGAACCATTAAAATATTTTGTTTTGTAAATTGATATATGAAAAAGGGAAAAAATTCAGATCAGTAATGGAGATCAAAAGAATTGGACCTGTTTCAATTCTTTTGATTACTCCAAGATATCAAATAGTTAGGATTTTATGTGCTCATGGCAAACAAACACAAGTTTTGATAAACCTGATTTCAACGGCATATTCTTAATATATCTTTAGTCTAACTTTAGGTCAGATTGTGTGGAAAATGAAGTGCTCGATATTCGTTTATTTTAGGATGTTTTATGAAATGACCTTCATGCCGTTCAAAAATTGGAATAATGATCTGGTTCCCTAAAAACCAGGGTTTCAGAATTATTGTGATATTGTTTTTCGAATATTGAACTGCATAACGATGTTGTGGCTGACGAATTTTCTGGAAATGTTTATAAATGGATCGGACCCTGTGTGATAAAAAAAGAGTTGTTTTAGTTATAGACAGCGACCAGGTTAGAGGTGCCAAATTTAAAAAGATTCTTAACAATTACGGTTATCGAGTCTATACAGCCGTGAATTTCAAAGAAGCCCGTCGGATCCTTGCAGAAAAGAAAAAGATTGATGTCGCCCTTTTATCCTCGAAAAGATTCAACCTTGCTCCTGGGCAGATTATTGAAGATTTTAAGATCGGAAAGCCGGTGATTGTGATTCTGGAAAAATTCTCCGAGGAGGTCGTCGTTTCAGCTTTGAAAGCCGGTGCGGTCGACTTTCTTACCTATCCCGTGGATTCTAAAGAGCTGGTAAAAAGATTGGGAGTATACGCCTGTATGGCAGACGACGGCGGATATGAACGGTTAAGGATAGATGTATGCGCCCCGATGGAAAAAGGCGGCGGTGCTTCGAGATTCCTTAAACGGGTTTTTCAAGGTTTATATCCCAGGTCAACTGAAAAAGAACTTCTGGACCTTGGATATGAGAAACTGGAGAGGTTGGGAATAGGGAGCTTCGGCGAGGTTTGGAGGATCAAAGATGTAACAAAGGACCCGCCAGAGATTTTTATTGTCAAGATTCCTCTGAGCAAAAAATTTAACGCCAAGTTTGAAGAAGGGGCCCGTATATTAAGGAAGCTTGAAGGACATAAAGGGATTCCAAAAATCTTTGACATGATAGAAATAAATAACAAAAAAGCACTGATTGAGGAGTTTATATCCGGGAAAACACTCTATGAGGTGATTGAACGAGAGCTCGAGGAAGAGGAAATAGAGTCGGTGGTAATTCAGCTTGTAGACGTGGTGGCGCATTCCCACAGCATCGGGATTATCCATCGGGACATAAAGCCGGGAAACGTGATGGTTCAGCCTGACGGGACCATAAAACTTCTGGACTTCGGCACGGCCAAAGAACTCGGAGAGAAAAAGATATCCGAAACGGCAACGGGTACCCGGCCATATATGGCACCCGAGCAGATTATGGGAAAAAGCCAGATGCGCTCGGACGTCTGGGCCCTTGGCGTCGTTATGTACGTGCTTTACACAGGGATGTTCCCTTTCTATCATGAAGTGGAGAAGGTGCTCATGGACATAATCCTTAGCGTTCCACCATCTCCACCGAGTAAATTCAACGAAGAATTAGATCCGGGAATCGATCGCATCATATTGAAATGTTTAGAAAAGAGCCCGGAAGGCCGCTATCCTGATGCTCGGGAGTTAAAGGAGGATATCATCAACTCTTTTCCGGGTTATGGAGAAAATATTTTACCCCTCTACTAAATCCGTTCTGCGTATCTTATCAAATCAAGACAGTTGAGAAAGGCGAGAATTGATTTTGAGAAGCCCAGATATAGATGGTCGCATCGATTCAAGATAAGGAAGAAGACCTTGAAATTTAAGGTATTATATTATTACCAATGTTTCTTTTACTTGCTTCTTGCTGCAGGTTTTTTATGCCGAAAAATATCATCCGCCCACAATGGAAAAGTGTGGGCAGCAAGGCGAATGCATATCTTGAGTTACATAGACATACCTGAAAAAAAGTAAATTGCAGATCACTAATGGTAATTACACGGATTTGATTTGTTCCAATAGTTTGGATATCTGAATAGAGTTTTACCGATCTATGGTCGGACCAAGCTAACAAATTGATAATTCATGAAAAATCTTTAAAAGAAAAGCCTTAAATAGCCTTAGAAGTTACTTTTTACGGCTGAAAACGCCGTTTTAAGACATATTAAGCAATAACGAATCGGTGCACAATTTTATATGCACTCATGCCCTGTTTTATGTGCAAAATCCTTATTCCTCTCTTAATTCTTTAAGTAATAAAATCTCACAAAAATATATGATTTCAACAATATAGAGAAATATTCTTCAGTTCAAAAGAAACGGCACGATTATTGATAATATAGTAGGTCATACTTTTTCGCCTGTGACTTTTCGTAATAATAATGGTTTAATTTTAACCCTCCGGTCACATAGCGCCTTTTCTGGAAATATATGGCGACGGTCTGCCTTCATCGAAATCACTCTGATTAAATACTATAAATGGAAACCACAACATTTTACTCCCGTCCGGTCATCCCGCTTCTTTTATCGATGATTTCAGGAATTGTCGTCGGTGCATGGTTTCCGGGAAACGCTACATGGATGATTATCGTTGTTTTTGTGTGTGCGGCCGCACTATTTTTTTTCATACTAAAAAACAGAACATCCAAACTTTTCCCCCTTGTTCTTTTTATTGCCCTGGGCTACCTGTCCATACAGCCATGGGTGGCCCCAACATTTCCTCCCAACCACGTCATCCACTTTATGGACGCGCATCCGTGGAAAATAACCGGTGTTATTGTTACATCCGATGCCAGGCAGTTGAATCGGCAAAAGTGTATTCTTCGTACAGAATTCCTTGAAGGCAAAAGCAAGCCATTTCCTGTGAAGGGAAAAATCCGGTTAACCGTTTCAGGGGATGCGCCCCATCTGTCAACAGGGGATCGGATTGTTTTTTTGGGTAGAATCAGATCCATTCGCAATTTCAACAATCCCGGTGGATTTGATTATCAACGATATATGGCGTTCAAGAAAGTTTGGGGCAGCGCCTATGTTTCGGCCCACAAACTGACCCTGATCGAAAAAAATACAGACAAAGGGGCGGGTGCCATTATCTCGGGTGCACGTCATCGGATATCCAATTTTATCGACCAAATTGGAGATAAAGAACAGCAAGGCGTGTTAAAAGCGCTGATTATAGGTGATCGGAACGTGATATCTCCCAAATTGAGAAAGGCATTCAACCGGGTCGGTGCCGGACACCTTCTCGCCATATCAGGACTTCACATCGGCATTATTGCAACGGTGTCATTTTTATTTTTCAAATGGATGTTATCTCATATCCGGTTTTTTTTAATAAATGCCTGGACGAAAAAAGGTGCAGTCCTTTTATCGATGGTTCCCGTACTTGTATATGGTCTTCTTTCAGGCATGTCCCCGTCCACGCAACGGGCGGTGATCATGGTTATCGTTTTTTTGACGGCGTTTTTAGTTGAAAGAGAACATGACCTTATTAACACACTGGCAATAGCGGCAATGATAATTCTGATTGTTCATCCGCCTTCTGTTTTTTCAATTTCGTTTCAGCTCTCTTTTGCCGCGGTCCTTGCCATCATATACGGCTTTTCCAGACTTCCGCCGCTTTGGTCTGCCGGCCAACATAGCACCCGAAAACAAAAATGGTCAAAGGCGGCCATAAAGCTCTATTGCTTTGTCATGACGTCTTTCTTTGCCATCGTCGGTACGCTGCCCCTGGTGATGCGTTATTTTAACCAGGTATCGCTGGTGGGACTTCCGGCAAACATTATTTTTATTCCCCTTATCGGTTTTGTGGTTGTTCCATTGGGAATTTTAGCTGTATTCTTATACCCGTTGACAACTTCCGGCGCATTGGTCTGTCTCAAAGCCGGTTCGGCGGTTTTGGAATACGTCATAAAAATCATCAATCTTATATCCGGGTGGACCTTTGCGGCCATAAAGACCGTAACTCCAAATTACCTTGAGATATTCTGTTTTTACGTTCTGTTTTGGGTGCTGCTAAACCTAAAAAGTGTACAAGTCAGAAATCCGTTGGCTTTAAGTAAAGACCGGGGTAATCAAAGCAAAAATTCACTTCAAAAACCGGTGGTCATTGTCGGCCTGCTGATGGTTTTGATATTTAGTGCGAACGTGGCTTTCTGGTTGTACCAGCGGTATTGGCATGATGATTTCAGGGTAACCATGATCGATGTCGGACATGGAAACGCCTCGCTTTTGGAACTTCCGTATGGCTATAATATGTTGATAGACGGCGGCGGATTTTCCGACAACCGGGTGTTTGATGTGGGGGCGAGTATTGTTGCGCCTTTTTTATGGCAAAAAAAGATTCGGTGTATTGATACCCTGGTTCTCTCCCATGCCAACAGCGATCATTTAAACGGCCTGATCTATATTGCCGAAAATTTTAATGTTAAAAATGTGTGGACAAACCATGAAACCGCCGAGACTTTTGGGTATCGATTATTCATGGAAACCATTAAAAAGAACAACATTCAAATGCCGTCGTATCATAAAATTGCCGGTGTTCACGATATCAACGGCGTTCATATCGACATATTGTATCCTCAAGAGGATTTTGTTGAAAAGAGAAAGACTGAGACATGGCGTAACCTGGACAACAATTCACTGATATTAAAGGCGTCGTTGAAAGACGTATCGTTTCTGTTTCCCGGAGATATCAAGGCAAGAGGGGAATATGAACTGGTTTCGACGGTCGGGGACAAATTAAGAAGCTCGGTCCTCTTGGCGCCGCATCACGGCAGCAAAACGTCGAGCACCGAAAGGTTCCTGGAAAAGGTCAAGCCCGAGGTTGTCGTTATATCATCGAGATACAAAAGCAGATTCGGATTTCCTCACCCGTCGGTTTTAGAACGATATCAGGATATGGGGTGCCGGGTTTTCGAAACTGCTCGAAACGGTGCGGTATTAATGCGAACAGACGGTCGCACACTGATGATTCGACCCTATATTACCGATAAAAAAACAGCGATTAATAACATCCACTAAATGTTCGTGTAAAGATAAAGTTGACAATAAAATTAAATAAAGGTTGACAATAGATTGACGATAATATGTTTTTTAATTATTTTAAATTATAAGCGATTAAAATCTTCATGCCGTACGATCTCACCCTCGACCAGATAGATGACCTCTTCGGCGATGTTGGTGGCATGATCGGCCACACGCTCAAGGTGCCGGGAAATGAGGTACAGGTTGATCAAATAGGTCATTTCTTCGGGATGTTCCCGCATGGCCTGTTTGATTTGTGAATAGGCGTTGCCCTGGATATCATCGACCGCATCATCGAGTGTTAGAATTCTAAACGCCATATCGATATCCAGATTGATCAGAGCATCCAGGCTTTGTTTCAACATGGCGGCTGCGATTTCAGCCATCTCGGTATAGTCAAAGTGGAAACTGATAGTTGGATACTTGGCCATACTCTGAATTCGCTCTGCGATGTTCACCGCCTGATCACCGATTCTCTCAAGATCACTATTGATTTTTATCACGGCAACAATGAATCGAAGATCGATGGCCACCGGCTGGTACAGGGCAAGTACTTTCAAACACTCTTCTTCAATTTCGACTTCGGTTTCATCAATTTCGTAATCTGAGCGAATAATTCTTTTCGCCAGATCGGGATCTCTGCTTTCAATGGCTTTGATTGCCAGATAAACCCGTTCTTCCACCAGAGCGCCCAAAGAAAGGATTTTCTTTTTAAGTTTTTCCAGCTCTCTTACGAAATGTTTCGTCATATTTTAAACCTTTAAATTTAACAATCATTTGTTTTATCCGCTAGTTTTATCCCGGATATTTTAGTTTTCCATTCTTAAGATGCCCTATGCTTTCATTTTAATTAATAACGCTTTATTCATAATTCTTCAATGTTAAATCAATGTTAAAATATGGTTAGATTTATGTGAGCACGACTTAATAAAATCATTAAGTTCTTTTTTTAGAAACAAGCTAACAAAAATTTATCATTACCCTAATATTATCCTAACAATGATTAATTAAATTTACGTTCAGTTTTTGGTTTTATAATCGTTTTTATGTTTACTTAATCCAATAATTAAAAGGAGAGAAAAATGTTAAAAAAAGTTTTTATATTGACAATGATCATTGCTGTTATAGTATTTTTATCTGCCGGTATCAAGGGGCAGGCCATCGCTTCGGACGTCATGTCCATTTCCGGTGCCGGTGCTACATTCCCCTATCCGGTTTATGCCAAGTGGGCCGATGCCTATAATAAGGTAACCGGCATCAAACTCAACTACCAGTCCATCGGCTCAGGTGGCGGCATTAAACAGATCAAGGCCAAAACCATTGATTTTGGTGCTTCCGACGCACCCTTAAAGCCGGAAGACCTGGACAAGTCCGGTTTATTGCAGTTTCCCATGATCATGGGAGGCGTGGTGCCTGTGGTAAATATTCCGGGAATTTCTTCCGGTAGTTTAAAAATGAGCAATGAATTGCTGGCGGATATCTATCTGGGCAAAGTCAAAAAATGGAATGACGACAAAATTAAGACCCAAAATCCGGGCTTGAAACTTCCCGACAGAGCCATTACCGTGGTTCATCGTTCTGACGGATCAGGAACCACCTGGATTTTTACGAATTACCTCTCTAAGGTGAGTCCGGAATGGAAAAGCAAAGTAGGGAACGATAAGGCCGTTGCGTGGCCGGCGGGTGTTGGCGGAAAAGGCAACGAAGGTGTTGCTTCCTATGTTAAACGCATCAAAGGCTCCATTGGCTATGTGGAATACGCCTATGCTTTGCAAAATCATCTGACTTATGTCAAACTACACAATAGAAGTGGTGGATTTGTGGTCCCATCCAGCAAAACATTCCAGGCCGCTGCTGCCAATGCGGACTGGACCCATGCCAAAGGGTTTTACATGGTGCTCACCGATCAGCCCGGGAAAGACAGTTGGCCCATTACCGGCGCCAGTTTTATTTTGGTATACAATAATCAACATAAACCCGATGTTGGAAAAGCTGTTTTAAAATTCTTTGACTGGTGCTACAGTAATGGCGCAAAAATGGCTGAAAAATTAGACTATGTCCCCATGCCCGACAATGTTGCGAACCTGGTAAGAGCAACGTGGCATGAAAAAATTAAAAACCCACAGGGTATGCCCATCTGGTAGCGTATTTTAATGGATACGAGTCTAAAAAGAGGGGCTGTTTTTGATAAATTATTTTATCACAGTACCCGTCTTTGTGCTTTTGCGGTATTGTTGGTGATCATCGCAATCATTATATCTTTGATTATCG
>Ga0307423_1001802_pt1 | contig 12604 bp, 9 predicted proteins | sample SalMarWE160310MG_FD_202154 | JGI IMG/M metagenome (GOLD analysis project Ga0307423, IMG submission 202154) | Salt marsh sediment microbial communities from the Plum Island Ecosystem LTER, Massachusetts, United States - WE1603-10 | ecosystem: Environmental > Aquatic > Marine > Intertidal zone >...
ACGAAAAGTAGGAACAGAAAATAGATGACTAAAGAAACGGAACAGCAAATCAAGAATCACATCCTAATTCTATGCGTTGACAGAGACGGCGATCTGGAAACAAAAGCAGGAATAAAAACGCCCCTTCTGGGAAGAACCGCAAACTTGGACGCCGCCGTTTCCCTAGCACTACGAGACCCAGAGGAACCAGACGCCAACGCCATGTTCGAAGCCGTCCGCCTCTACGACCGTCTACAAAGCGAAAAACAACCTGAAGAAAACTTTGAAGTCGCAACCATCTCCGGCACAGAACTGGGAGGAGTAGGCGCAGACCGAAAGCTGGTCGCGGAACTAGGCAAGTTGCTGGGTTCGTTCAGTGCAAATGAAATTATTTTGGTTACAGACGGCTATTCAGACGAAGCAGTTTTACCACTTGTGGAATCCAGAGTGCCGGTTTCATCCGTTAGAAGAATCGTCGTGAAGCATAGTGAGTCCATTGAAGAAACCGCAGCGCTTTTTTCGCGTTACTTCAGGCTCATATGGGAAAACCCCCGATACGCCCGCATAGCCTTAGGCATACCTGGACTGCTGTTTTTCCTTTTCGGCATCCTCTCCATAATACCCGGCGCCGTTAACTACTATCTCATATCCATAGTCCTTATTCTCGGCGGAGTACTGCTCGTCAAAGGCTTCGGAGTTGACAGAGAAGCCAGAAACATATACAAGTGGGCAAAAGAATACTCGCCTCCGCCTCTGCCCGTGCAAATCTCAAACTACTCCATAATCGCAGGCGTCCTCTGCGTTGCTGTCAGCGTCTATTTAGGAGCAATAAGCGCCACCAGCAACGTGCCGCTGGAAGTAATAGATTTCACCACTGTGGTTAACGCGCTTCCCGACATGGCAGGCTTCTTCATAAAAGGCTTCATGGACCTTATGGTTGTAGGCGTAGGCATCGTGCTTTTCGGAAGAAGCATACGCCTGTACTTTGAACGAGACCCCCGACTGCTTCGAAACGTCGCCTTAATAGTGTCCGTTGCCTGGTCACGATGGATTCTCGACGCAACCGCAAACATCCTTATTGAGCCTGGCTTCGGATTCGAAAGTGAAATTTTCTCCGCCTTAGTGTTCAGCATAGTAGTCGGCATACTCATAGGAATAGCTTCTGTGCTGCTGGTGATAATTATCCACAGGTCGACCAAAGAATTCTTCGGAGAAACCGACGAAGACGTTGACAAGTTTGAAGGAACCGAGTTGGCACCGTCAGCGCCGTCGCCGCCTTCAGATGCGCAACAGTAACTTCCGTGTTTCAGACTAAGTACAGCAAGGTTTAATTGAAACATAAAGGGCTTTTACCTCTGGTACAATAACAAAATCTGTCAAGTGAGAGTCCATTGGTGCTCAAGAAAATTCTCTCCGTTATCGGCGCCTACAAAATTTACGAGGAATGGTTAAGGCAGCAGGTTAAAAACGGCGAGAAAGTGGAGAATATCGCCATAATTTTGGACGGAAACAGGCGATGGGCTTCCGAGAAAGAACTGAACCCATGGCTAGGTCACAAGAAAGGCGCTGACACTGTTGAGCAGCTTTTAGACTGGTGCTGGAAACTCAACGTCAAATTCGTAACGCTCTACACGTTCTCCACAGAAAACTTCAGGCGCTCACCCGAAGAAATCGCAGAAATCATGGAGATTGCCGAGGAAAAATTCCGCAAACTCTTAACCGACGAGCGCATACACCGAAACAAAGTTCACGTCAAAGTCATAGGTAGAACACAGCTTCTGCCGGAAAGCCTGCAGCAGCTCATTGCGGATGTGGAGAAAGCCACAGAAAACTATGACAACCAGTTTTTGAATTTTGCTTTTGCTTATGGTGGCAGAGCAGAAATCGTTGACGCAGCTAAAATAATCGCGGCTAAGGTGAGAGACGGCGAGTTAAAACTTGATGATGTAACGGAAAAAACTTTTGAAAAGTACCTGTACACCGCGCACATGTCTAATCAAGAGCCAGACTTGATTATAAGAACTTCAGGTGAAGAAAGGTTAAGTGGTTTTCTGCTTTGGCAATCCGCGTACAGTGAGTTGGCCTTTTTAGATGTGTACTGGCCTGACTTCCGTTTAATCGACCTCTTGCGTGCTATCCGAACTTTTCAAACGCGCAAACGACGATACGGCAAATAGCTGGTTAAGCACGTTTTTTAGCACTTACGATGGAGATTACGTCTCGGTCTTTTAGAACCGTGTTTTCCCCGATTCGTTTTTTATGTCGGGCATCTACGGCGTAAATGAAGCTTTCTCCGAGTTCAGTGTGGATTATGTAAGCGAACTGGCGTGCGGTTGTGCCGTACGGTATTAGGTAGGCGTCGGGCAAGACTCGACCGTTGTGGTCGGATAAGTGTTCCACGTCTTCAACGGGGTACACGGTTATCATGCTTAGAAGCTTGAAGTAGGCCATGTTTATGGCGTCTTGGACTCCTGTGGAACCGTTTTTAACCAGCACTTTTTCACGTATGGCTTCCAACGCTGCAGTTTGGCTTCTGGACAGCTTTTCAGGCTGCATTATATTGAAGTTGCAGTCGCCAGGCTTGTAGTCAACCAAGTGCTTTTCAGCCGCTCGCCTGAGTGCAAGTTCTGCTTCTGCACAGCAGGGAACAACAATGTAATCCAGTTTCTTCAGCTTCTCCAGGTTCGCTTCTGCTTCTGGCAAATCCATCTTGTTGGCAACTATGAGCATAGGTTTCGAAATCCGCCTCAGCGTATCCACGAATCTGAGGAAGTCTTCCTCGCTCCACAGGGTTGGTTTGTCCGCGTTCAAGCCTGCTTTCCTGACGGCTTCAAAAATGTGGTTGCGCCTCACGGATAATCCGCTTAAGCGTTCTTCCAGCATGCCATACAGGTCTCTGTTTTCAGCTTCCACTGTCCTAGCAGTTTTCGCCCAGTCCTTCTTGATTATCGAAGCCATCCACATGGTAATCTCGCGTTCCAAGAACTGCACGTCCTCCAACGGGTCATGTTCGCCTGGCTTGCATAAGCGTCCCTCGCAGTCTGTTCTGCCTGACGCGTCAACAATATGGATCAGCGCGTCTGCCCTGCACAACTCGTCCAGAAACTGGTTGCCTAACCCGCGTCCTTCCCAAGCGCCTGGAACAAGACCTGCAACATCTATCATTTCCACGGGGATGAGTCTTATGCCGTCGAGGCAGAGGCTGTTTTTAGGGTTGTCTTTCACTTCGAATTCTTCGTGGACGCAAGGCGTCCGCACGTAGCCGAAGCCGCGGTTAGGCTTAATTGTTGTAAACGGGTAATTTGCGATTTCAGCAGGCGCCAAGGTTGCGGCGCTGAAAAACGTGGACTTGCCTGTGTTGGGTTTTCCAACTACGCCAAGTAACCGTGAATAAGACCTCTGCATGAAGACGTTTCACCGTGCTATTGTTTGCAGCTATACTGCTATATGATTTGTGTTTTCGCGATTATTGGAAGTGCATAAAGCATAAATTTGCTGTTCGCTTAGAGAGTCTGGAAGCATAATGAGCGAAGTATATTGTCCGAAATGTGGAAATAAAGCGCCTGCCGACGCTCTTTTCTGTCCTGAATGTGGCGCATCACTTAATGTCCAGTCAAATGCTCAGTCGCCTCCGCAGACGCACATGATGGTTGTAACTACTCCAACTTTGCCTGGCTACAAGGTTGTGAAGGTTTTAGGGGTTGTCACAGGTTTGACTGTTCGAACTAGAGGCGTAGGTGGAAAGTTTGTGGCTGGAATTGAAGGAATGTTCGGCGGTGAAGTTACCTCTTACAGTTCCGAAGCTGAAAAGGCGCGGCGTGAGTCGCTGCAGCGTTTAATCGATGTTGCCGCGAAGATGGGTGCAAACGCGATTATTGCTGCGGATTTTGAAACAAGCGACATCCTTCAGGGCATGGCAACGCTGTTTTCCGCTTATGGAAACGCGGTTGTTGTTGAGCCAGCCAAGGACGCGGCTTGAAATAGGGAATAGAATCCCCGAAAACTTGGCGTGCAAAAATGCGCCTAAACATGGGCAGTTTACGCGGTTTTGATTGCTTGGTTGATTGCATTTGCTATAGCCATGGCGCCGTCGCTGCTGGGGTGGACGCCGTCCATGAAATAGTCTGGGCAGCCCGTCATGGCTGCGTTAACGTCAATGGTGGGCAGACCGAGTGCGGTTGCCACGTCCTCGATGCAGGGGATTATGTTCTGTTCTAGGCTTGTGTTGGTTAGGTTGAGGTTGTTTTCGAAGATGGGAGGCGGCTTTACAAGCCAGACGGCGGGGTTGCTTTCCAGTGTTGCGTAGGCGTTGATGAGTTTTCTGTAGTCGGCTTGGAAGGTTTCAGTTGATTTTGTCGCGTTTGTTGTTGCGTCGTTTGTTCCTAGCATGACAACAACTATGGAGGGGTGGAATTCTTTTGCTTCCGAAAATTCTGGTTGGTTCATGTACGGCAAACGCGAGGTTAGCAGCACTGTTGACCCGGAAACGCCGAAGTTGCCTACTTTGAAGTCTTCGCCGAGCAGGGCTTGCAGGTTTTCCGTGTAGCCTGAACTCTCTGTAATGCTATCGCCTACGCATGCTACGTGAATTAAGCCAGCGTCAGTTGCACTACTGTTGTAGCTTAGCAGAAACAAGCCCATGACACAAAGCGAAGATATTAGGACAACAGTCGCTAACGCCAGCAGAATCCTTTTCGCAGTCGCCTTCCTCGCCATGCGCAACACTCATTCAGGCTTTCCGAAGCATGTAACCTAACCAATATTTTAAGGTGCCCCGCAAAAACCAGAATTTTGTTGATATTTTCTGCGTTGGTCTTAAACGGTGTTGCCTTTCGGTTTTGGAGAGTGGCGTGGTTTTTTCAGGGAAAACATTTTCTATGGGCGGCTGTACCCACGCTGGGTAAGTCTGGGAGCATAAGTTTTTTTAATTTTCAGAGCAGTTTGGGAATCATGGCGCGTAAAGGGAGTGGTTGATGGTGAATAGAAAGGAGGTTGTTAAGCGGCAGTTGGAGTGTGAGGTTAGGGAGAGTTTGGAGCATAAGATTGCTTTGAGGCATGAGGCTCCTGTTATTGGTTTGGTGGCGTTTAGTGTGGCGCTTTGGGGTTCGAAATTGTTTACAGCGATTTCGCCTGGGTCGAGTGTGGTTTTTCAGCTTTGGGGCTTCAACGTGCATTTTCACCATTTCAACTATGGCTTCATTTTGCTGGTGGTGGGGTTGTTGCTTACTTTTTTTGAGGGACCTTGGTTTGTGAGACTCCAGCATGCCCTGTTTGGGGTGGGTTTAGGCTTCATCGTTGACGAGTACTGGCTGCTTTTAATATTTGATGACCATGCGTCAACATATTTCGGACCAGAATCGCAGTACATATCCACCATGATTGGCCTAGTTATAACCGTAACGTATGCGGTCATAGCTTTTGGGGTCTTTTTCAAATCTAGAAGGGAAATAAAACTTTGGAAGAAGTTACATGAAGCAGTTAAATCAGGAGAAATAGAGATTCAGGTTAAACCCAATTCAGATTATGAAATTCGGTAAAATTGGGCTAATGTGTTGGATAAGTAATTTGTTTAATCGTCTTCGGTCTTTAGCACTTGTGAATTCTGAATAAGCTTCTTGGCAAGTGTGGGCATTCGCTTTTGCCTATGTTTTTCATTTATGCTAAAACGTTTAAAATTAAGGGCGTTTTCGAGAAATTTGGGCTGTTGTGTTAGACGTACCCGTCAACAATGGCTATGCCTCCACAGTTTCCCCTTTTTTAATTTGTTAATTGTTGAAAGTGACAATGTGAGGTATCTCGGTTTGAATTAAGGATTTTTATGCCACGTAACCTTTTCCCTTTTACTACGCATCAATTGCCTTTTTACGCATGGATAGTTTGATCTTTTATGAGTTGTTTGTGATTGTTATGTAGCAATCACAAGTTTTTAAATGGCTTACTCCGCCCATTTAATAACATCGACTTATAGGAGAAAGATAAAAACGAACAAGATGAAAGAACGGATAGAAGTGCAGAAACATAAGAAGTTACTACCGATTTGTCTACTGTTTATATTAGCAACTCCACTTCTGATGTCATTATCTACTGTGCAAGGACAAGAATTGACTTCGTTAACCACCTTTGCCTTTATAGATGCTATTCCCAATCCCGTGGGGGTTGGAGAGGAAGTGTTGATACGCTACGGAGTTCTGCAACAATTAGGCTATCCTCAGGATAGTTGGACGGGTCTTTCCGTAACAATCGTACATAATGGTGACACTGAGACGCTGGACAACTTAAGCACAGACTCCACAGGCGGATCAGCTGTAGAATTTATACCCCGTGAAGCTGGAACATATGAATTGACGACATATTTCCCTGAGCAGACGTTTCCAGAAGCCTATTTTGATTTGCAAAGAGGTGTTATGATATCCAATACTACGGTGGTTCACGCTACTCACAGTGAAACGTTAGAGCTTGTCGTGCAGTCAGAGCCGCTACCTGAATATCCTGAATTGCCCCTACCGGCTGAGTACTGGTCGCGTCCTGTTGACCCGCAGCTTAGATCATGGTATTCAATTACGGGAAACTGGGTGGAGAGACCCACCAATTCGTTAGCGCTGTACAATGATGATGCGCCTGAGACTGCTCACGTATTGTGGGCAAAGCCGTTGACTACAGGTGGCTTAGCTGGAGGCCTTTGGGGACCTGGGATGGTTCCTGCTGGGTCTGAAACTGGCGACGCGTATTCAGGTTACTTCATAAATTCGGTGATACTGAATGGGATTCTTTACTACAATAAGGACGATGAATATGCTGGTTCGGAGGGAATTGTGGCTGTTGATCTTCGCACTGGGGAAGAGCTTTGGCGCATAAACAATACTTGTCTGTCTTTTGGGCAGGTTTTCTACTTTAACAGCTTCAACTATGACGGCGTTTACACGTATCTTTGGGATACGACTGGCGGCTCAACTTGGAACGCGTATGATCCCTTCAGCGGTCAGTGGATTTACACGATGACTGATATACCTTCGGGGACACGGGTTTGGGGTCCAAGCGGTGAAATCCTCATCTACCAAATAGACTATGAAAATCGTTGGATGGCTCTTTGGAACTCAACCGCGGCAGGGCAAACGGCACCTAACTTCGCGATTGATCTAACAACATATGGCAGCTGGGGCAACTTCTGGGGCGGACACCTCGTTCACGGATCGATCATCAATGCATCTGACCCTAGAGCCTACACGTGGAACGTAACTATCCCAGCAGGCTTGACGCCTTTCAGTGTTGGAGGTTTCGGTGCAGCACCAAAGATCTATCCTGACAGGTTTGTTGCGATTTCGTTCAATCAAACAGATGTTAGGGTTTGGGCGTTAAACATTGAAAACTTGAAGCCTAGTTCCACTGCTATTACCTCAACGATTTTCGATAAATGGTGGAAAGCGCCCTCTTCGTGGGTAGACGGTTCTGTTACTGTGGAATACACTGGAGCAACCAACGAGGCTAAGAATGGTGTTATAGCGTTGTGGGTTAAGGAAATGCGGAAACATTATGGTTTTAGCACGGAAAACGGCACTTATCTATGGGAGACGGAGTCTGAGCATTTTCTGGATGCTTACGGTGCTGGCGCCATCGAACACTCTTGGTTCTTCGCTTACGGCCACCTTTACTCATGCGGTGTCGCTGGCATAGTTTACTGCTATGATCTTGATACGGGGGATACTCTGTGGACCTACGAGTTGATCGACGCATACAATGAGCCTGTAACAGGTAACTATTGGTGGGCTTGGATTGCGGTCATTGCGGACGGCAAAGTATATGTTGGGCATACTGAGCACTCTGCGGAGAATCCGATGCCGCGTGGTGCGCCATTCATATGTCTCAACGCTACTACAGGTGATGTGGTCTGGCGGGTGAACGGTATGTTCCGTCAAACCAGATGGGGAGGAGCAGGACTCATAGGCGACAGTATAATCGCGACGATGGACACTTACGACCAGCGCATATACGCTATAGGCAAAGGACCCAGTGACACTTCAATTATGATACAGGATGACGTTGTTACGTACGGGGACAATGTTATGGTGAAGGGCATGGTTACTGACATTTCAGCAGGCACAGAGGATTACGCTGTGGATGCTCGCTTTCCAGATGGTGTTCCCGCCGTGGCTGACGCGAACATGAGCGATTGGATGCTGTACGTGTACAAACAGTTTCCACGCCCAGCCGACGCAATCGGCGTTGACGTCACCATAACGGTGGTTGATCCAAACGGAAACTGCTATGACGTAGCTACAGCGACAAGCAATGCTGACGGACTCTACAGCGCCATGTTTACGCCGGAAGTTCCTGGTAAATACACTGTTTACGCTACGTTCTCAGGCTCAAAAGCCTACTGGGGTTCATATGCGGTGACTGCGTTAAACGTTGAAGAAGCTGCGTCTACTCCAGCGCCATCACCGACGCCGGCGTCAACAGCTGACATATACATCCTGCCGATGTCCATAATCATCATAATCGCAGTGGTAGTAATCGGGCTCGTAATAATTCTGATGCTGAGAAAACGGTAAACAACAATTTTTTCCCCTCTTTTTTGGGGTTACAGTTTCATGGGTACTGAAAAGAAAAAGGGCTGAGAGGGCTCTGGATGGAAAGAGTAACATGATCACGCAAGCTCGGATCGGTCATTCTCTTTTTCTCCATTAAATCTGTCATCCAGAACCCCAGCAAACCCGACTTGTCGCGTGGTGAGTGTAAATATCTCACTTGTTAAAAAAATGGAGTGTAAATTTCAGCCTCTATTTCTCTGAAAGCTGTGTTCTGGCGCGTGATAACATTGATTTTGTTCTTGTCAACAAACGTTTTACTCCGATTTCTTTGCGAGGAGCATTTGTACCGCGTTTTTGGCTGACAGCGCTGAGGTTTCCATGCTTGAGACCGCTGGTTCCATGGCGCTGAGGTACATTAGTCGTGTATCGATTCGGGTCGGAGGCAGCTTGTTTAATGGTTTGAATATGGGGTAGGCTGCTTTCCAGCGGTGGTTAAAGACTGGGGCTGGGCTGTTCTTGAAGATGTCGTTGAATGTGGCGTGGTTGAGGGGTTCTGTGGATGAAATTGTTACCATCGACTCGCCGTGGCTTGCTTTTTGGATGCTGTATTGGGTTATTGGTCCTGTCTCTTTTGTAGTTAATATTGTAGCGGGGGGTTCTGTCGTGTTGTTTAGGTTGAAGTAGGCTGGGTTGAAAATGCCTCTCATCGCGCTTCTGTAAACGGTCTGATAGGTTTGGGTTCTGTACCCGTGCAGGGGTGTGCCTTCGAATTTTATGTCTGCGAGTTCGAGGGGTGTGGCGATGATTATGCTGTCGAAGATTGTGGTGTCTTTTTCAGTGTGTACCCTGTAGGTGTCTTTAGGTGTCTTTTCTACCGCATCAACTTTTTGGCTCAGTTTAATGGTTGCGTTTGATGCCCGCGCAAGATGATTTGGCAAACTGCTGTTGCCCTCAGCTAGGCGGCATGTTTCTCCTGAGTATACTCCAATTAGGGCAGAAATCCCTGCGAATGCTCCGAGGTCCTCGTTTTGTGAGTATATAGTCCTTGTGATGGGTGTGGCGATTTCGTCGATGAATGCTTGGTTTATGTTTCTCTCTTTGAGAGTCTCGTGAAAGGTCTTGTTGTGCCATTTGTCTAGGTGTGTAGACTCAAAAATTTGATGTATGTCGGTGGGGTTCTCGTGTTCTTCTTGGTACAGTTTGGCAACTTGGGCTCTTACTTTCCTGAGAAGAAGGTAGGTTCGCGTTAAGCTAAGCGTATACTTCGTGAAGAGTTTGAGGAAAGTGGTTAATGATTCTTTGTTTGATCTGAAAACGAATTTTGAACCGTTCCACACTGCAAAATCCATGCGTTCAACGGGTGTCGTTTTTAGCCTTTCAGTGTTCACGATGTCTGAAAGCGTTCTGTTGAAGCGGTTGAAGAAGGCAGCACCAAGTTCGAGGGGGCGTCCAGCGGCGTTGCATGTTAGGATTCTGCCGCCTATTCTGTCCTGAGAATCGTAGATGGTTATGTTTGTGCTTGGATGGAGTTTGCGTGCAAAATATGCGGCGGAACACCCGCCGATACCTGCGCCAACGACCGCTATGTTTGACATTTTGAGATCAGACATTTATCATCACGTTGTAAGATAAATTCGTGTGCAAACTGGAAGCTTCTGAAAGGTAAATGTGTGTTTGACCATCGGAAATTTGGGTTTGAGCTGGTGGCTTAAGCGCGTGTAGAGTGGGGTGTCTCTGTCGTTTTGTGGCTCTCGTAACTTTTTTCCTGTTCTTTTTTTGTTGATTGGTTTAGAGTGGTTGAGCGCGCTAGCCTTATTAACTCCGTAGTGTAGTTTGATTGCTAAATGGTTTATAATAATGGGTGTTCTTCCGCAGAAATCAGCCGTGAGTTGGCAGTTTTTGTTTCAAAGTTCGTTTCTCCCCCAATTGTTGCTGTAGTGGCAACGGTTTGTTTTTCTTTGTGGTCACCCATCGGTTTGGGTCTTCTTTATCCGTCTTGGAGCATTCTGATCTGTTTTTCGTTGTTTGCTTTTTTCCCTTTTCTGCCGGTGCTTTACTTTTACAGGAAGAATGTTGTTGACTTGGACGTTTCGGAGAAGGAGATGAGGACTCCGTTTTTCGTTATGGCGGCAGCGTTCTATTCTGTTGCAGCCGTGATTTTCTTTTTTACGAACACTAGGATTTTGCTTCTGCTTGCGGTGAGTTACGCGTTTGTTACGGTGATTCTTTTGCTGGTGAACAGGTTTTGGAAGGTGAGCGTTCATTCTGCGGGTGTAACAGGACCAGTCTTTGCCCTTATTTTTGTATTCGGGTTTATGGTTTTGCCTTTGTCCCTGATGATAGTTCTTGTAGGTTGGTCAAGAATAAAATTGAAGCAGCATACGTTCACGCAGACTTTCGTGGGGTCGCTAATCCCAATCGCAGTTGGTCTCGTGTTGTACCCTCTGTTTCTTCCAATGGCTTAAAACTGTGGTCTCGCAAATAGTCGAGTAAAAAGATACTTTTGATGCCTCAACCCTTCAAATGGTACCCGTCACCTTCGAAATCGCCGACTCCGCCGCAGACCTGCGAGCCAAAAATGGCGGAACTACACGGACGCCCTAATCGTAGCCACAGCCCTCAACCAAACCGCCGACCAAACCTACTCCCAAAACAAAAACCTAGAACGCCACAACAAACACATCAAAACCAGGTTTTTGACTGCGTTGCCCTTCGCTAAAGAGAGGGCATAAGTGGTCTATTCATAGCGTAAGGGTATTTTTTCAAAGTTATACAAACAAGAAAAAATAGAAATTAAGTCAGTTTGTTTGGAAAATGTTTTTTTGTCAGTTTTAAATTATTCAACTTAGAGCATTATGACAAATTCAGAAAAAGTGCTAATGGAAAAAAGTTGCGACTGGGAACGAACATTCAACAGCGTTCCAGATTCAATTGCAATTATAGACACACACCATAAGATTGTCCGCGTCAACAAAGCTATGGCGCATCGATTGGGAATGGAGCCCGAACAAATTGTTGGCATGAATTGCTTTGAGTGTGTTCACAACACAAATCTTCCACCCGCTTTCTGCCCTCATTCAAAGACAATGCAAGATGGGCTGGAGCATACGACAGAGATACATGACAGTCGTCTCGGAGGATATTTCATAGTTACTACTACTCCGCTATTAGATGAAAGGAAAAGGATTATCGGCTCAGTCCATGTAGCGAGAGATATAACAGAACGAAAGAGAATGGAAGAGGAATTGCGCGATACGCTTGAAGCATCACATCATCGTCAACTTGAGGTGTCTGCTTTGCTTGCAGCATCTAAGGCGGTTTTACAGCATCGAGAATTCAAGAAATCAGCTATGGCGATATTTGATTCCTGCAGAGAACTTCTCGGTGCCACTGCTGGCTACGTTGCACTCTTGAGCAAGGATAAAAAAGAAAACGAGGTCTTATTTTTGGATGCTGGCGGTTTGTCTTGCAAAGTTGATTCAGCATTGCCAATGCCTATCAGGGGTTTGCGTGGGGAGGTTTATGTGAAGGGTAAAGTTGTCTATCATAACGATTTTGCAAGAAGTAGATGGCAAAAGCTAATGCCTGAAGGACATGTCGCTCTGAGGAATGTTTTGTTTTCGCCGTTGTCGATAAATGGTGAAATTGTGGGGTTGATAGGTGTTGCCAATAAACCTGATGGATTTACCGAACGTGATGCCGAGATGGCGGCGGCTTTTGGAAAAATCGCTTCTATCGCCCTGATAAACAGCAGGGTTTTGGAGAAGTTAGAGGAAACTGTAGAGGAACGGACAAAGCAGCTTAAGGAGTCTGAGAGGTTGGCTGGTATCGGTGCTACGGCGGCTATGGTTGGTCATGATATTCGAAATCCTTTGCAGGCTATTGTAGGCGGTTTGTACTTACTTGACTCTGACGTGGCTTCATTGCCTGAAGGAGAAGAAAAAGAAAGTATGAAAGAAAGTATAGAAGCAATTAGAGATTGCGTGGATTATATTGACAAGATCGTTCAAGACCTTCAGGACTTTGCAAAGCCATGTAAGCCGACCTTGCAGGAAACGGATTTTGAGGGGCTCTGCCAAGATTTGCTGTTAAAGACC
>Ga0307423_1001803_pt1 | contig 12601 bp, 10 predicted proteins | sample SalMarWE160310MG_FD_202154 | JGI IMG/M metagenome (GOLD analysis project Ga0307423, IMG submission 202154) | Salt marsh sediment microbial communities from the Plum Island Ecosystem LTER, Massachusetts, United States - WE1603-10 | ecosystem: Environmental > Aquatic > Marine > Intertidal zone >...
TTCACCGAATCAATATCAAAGCCACCGGGATTTCCTGCTTTGTCCACATAAGCAAAGGGTGGAAAGTTAGCATCGATGCCGTTGATAAATTCCTTGGCGAACACATTTCCACTTGAAATCATAAAAAGTGTCAGAACAACTGCCATGAAGAATGAAAATTTTCTCATCATGCTTTCAACCTCCTAATTTGTTTTGTTAATATTGAAAACCGAATGGGCTTTATCCTTAATTGAATACAAAACACCATCACCGACCAAACGGAAAAACACCATTTCATCGGGGCAAACAGTCGTGCTTTGTTGATCAGTGTTACAATTTTGCTCGATAACAGCTGAGTCGTCTGGTGTCAAGATGTATCCATCCATGAATGGATGACTGCCTCAAGGTCTGTTATCGCAATTTGGTCCACAAAGGCATTTCCGATCTCATTGAGCAGCACAAAATATATACGGTCAGCTTTGCGCTTTTTATCCTTCTTCAAGGCATCGAGCACTGATTTCTTTTCAGCCTGGATTCTGACAGGAAGCCCGATTTTCTGAAGCAGTGATTCAATTCTTTCGGCGTCTTTGGCCGAAAGATGGCCTCTTTTTACACAAAGCTGTGATGCGACGACCATGCCGGCACTGACGGCTTCACCGTGAGGAACACCGGCGGTTTTTTCAAAAGCATGTCCGAAAGTGTGTCCAAAATTGAGTTTTCGGCGGGCGCCCTTTTCCAGTTCATCCTGGTTGACAATGGCGGATTTGATGATGATGGAATCATAAACCAATTTTTCGATGACGTCGACATCGAGGGACAAAGCTTTCTGAAAATGTTTTTCAAGATACGCAAAAAGGCTCGCATCTTCGATGATGCCATGTTTGACGATTTCCGCCATGCCGTTCAGGATTTCTTTCTTTGGCAGCGTGTTCAAAAGATTCAGATCGCAGATCACAAACTCGGGCTGATTGAAAACCCCGATCATATTTTTATAGTCTTTGAAATTGACACCGTTTTTGCCGCCTACACTGGCATCGACCTGTGAAAGGAGGGTTGAAGAGACAAAACCGAACCTTACGCCCCGCAAATAGGTTGAAGCAACAAAACCTGCAATATCGCAAACAATGCCGCCGCCGATGCCGACAATGAATGTCGAGCGGTCAGCCCCGACAGCCACCAGTTTTTCATAGATATTCCGAATTGTATCGAGGTTTTTTATTTTTTCGCCAATATCGATGGTAATGACGGGATGCGGCGGGAAGTCATTCTCATAAAACTGCGTTACATTTTTATCGGTGATGAACACGACATTTTCTGATGGAATGTAATTCTGTAGGTTTTGGAGGGTTTCACCCACATGTATGAAGGAATCACCGGTGCTGCCGTGAATTTCAAAGGTTTTCATTTAAGGCTCCTGTTGACGATCAATTAAAGTATGATTCTTTATTATCAAAATGCATGAAAAGGGCAATAGCAAATCGATGTCACCATTTTTGCACGTTGAGAAAACAGTTCTTGACAGATATAAAATAATACAGTAAAAAATTCTAAAATTATTTAATGAGGAAGTCGATTGATGAACAAACATTGCGTTTTTAGATTTGATAATGCCTTTGGGCGCTTCTTTTTTATCTTTAGAAGCGTCCATCCGGATCGTTAACGCTTCAGGTTAAACACCCCGGATGGACCGGCACCGGTCTGTCCGGGGTTTATTTTTTTAAAGCCCCGGGAATTGATTCTCGGGGCTTTTTTTGTGAACTCGCTCAAAGGAGGAACACCATGATTCTCGTGTTGGAAAAGGAGATCTCCCAGGACCAGAAGAACAATATCCGAAGTATACTATTCAGTGAAGGGTATATTGTTCGTGAAATGTCCGAGGCCGGACAGAACATCATCGGGGCTGTCGGCAAAGGAGATAAAGAAACCGGTTATTTTGAAGCGCTTCCCGGTGTCGCCAAGGTGGTGTCGATTTCGACATCTTTTAAACTGGTCAGCCGGCAACTGCATACCGAAGACACCCGGGTCCGGGTGGGTAATGTGGTTGTGGGGGGAGAACGTATCACCATTGTCGCCGGACCCTGTGCTATCGAGAGCCGGGACCAGGCTCTGACCATTGCCAGGGAGGTCAAAAGATACGGCGCCGTTCTGTTTCGCGGCGGAGCGTTTAAGCCCAGGACGTCTCCATATTCGTTTCAAGGTCTTGAGGAAGAGGGGCTTAAAATTTTAGCCGAAGTCCGGGAGGTTACCGGTCTTGGTGTCGTGACGGAAATTACCTCGCCCGCCCAGGCGGACATGATGATGAAATATATCGATGTCGTCCAGGTCGGAGCACGGAACATGCAAAACTTCGAACTGCTAAAATGTGTGGGCCGCATTGGAAAACCGGTGGTTCTTAAAAGGGGACTGTCTTCTACCATTGAGGAATGGTTGATGTCGGCGGAATATATCCTTTCCGAGGGCAACGACAACGTCATCCTGTGCGAACGGGGAATACGAACCTTTGAACCTTATACACGCAACACCCTCGATCTTTCCGCCATCCCCGTGCTCAAGACACTCACCCATCTGCCCGTGATCATCGATCCCAGTCATGCCACCGGTATAAGGGAGAAAGTCAGCCCCATGGCACGGGCTGCTATCGCTGCCGGTGCAGACGGATTGATGATAGAGGTGCATCACGATCCGGACCATGCCCTTTCCGACGGAGCCCAGAGCCTTTATCCAAAACAGTTCGGCCAACTGACGCGTGACCTCTATGTGATTGCACCGGTGGTTGGAAAACAGATCGATTTTGACTATCTGGATAAAGCCAAAGCCGTCGACTATTTAAGTCGAAACAACGGTTCGGGAATTCAAAGGGCGGCCTTTTTAGGTGAAATGGGAACATTCAGTCATAAGGCCTGTACCCAGTATTTTGAGACACAGGTGGCCGGTGTGCCTGCACCGTCATTTAAGGCGATTTTTGAGGCGGTAAAGACCGGGGATGTCGATTTTGGTGTGGTACCGGTGGAGAATTCCCTTTCAGGGAGCATTCATGAGAACTTCGACTTTTTGCTGGAATACGATTTGAAAATTATCGGTGAAATTAAGCTTCGCATCATCCACCATCTGATTGGTCATCCCGGTACCACGCTCGACGACATCAAGCGGGTCCTTTCTCCCCCTTTGATTTTTCAACAGTGCCGCCAGTTTCTCGATCAGCATCCTGACTGGGAACTGGTTCCGGTGAAAGACACCGCCGCTGCGGTAAAAGAAATCAGCACGTCCAAGAATCCGGGCGATGTCGCTATTGCGAGCAAAGAGGCTGCGGATATTCACGGGATGGCGGTCATTGCGGAAGGGATTGAGACCAACCCTCGAAACTACACACGGTTTGTCGTTATCGGGGTTCATCCATTGGATAAAGGACCGCGTCGTAAATCGTCTCTCATCTTTTCCACCGGGAATCAGCCGGGCGCACTTTACGAGGTTTTGAAAATATTTGCCGAAAACAGCATCAATATGGTGAAACTGGAGTCGCGTCCCATTCATGGAAAGCCTTGGGAGTACATGTTTTATGTCGATATCGAAACGGATTCCGAGTCGAAAACCTTTAAACCGGTGCTTGATCTGTTGAACGAAAAAACCGACTATCTTAAAATTTTAGGAAGTTATTGAGACATTGATCGATCGTAAACCGAACGGAGAATATAATTTTTAAATCCGATGTTGACAATTTAGGTGTCGATGGTTAAAATTCTTTTACTTTTTGATAATTATTTTTCATTAATCATTTTAGAAAGGAGATAGGCATGTTAAGAAAAGCGACATATAAACTGCGTGTGACCCGGAGGGAATCACTTCATGTTCATGATGAATTCGACCACCAACTCATGCTTATTGAATTGGAAGGCACACCGCTTCACTATGAAGTGGGTGTTGCCGGTGAATTTGTTTCCCGCCGCAGTGTTAACTTCCATGACCGCTTAAAGGGCAGCGGCCATATGGAAGGGTATGCGGTCACCAACTTTCAGTATGGCTCGGTCTACAGCAAGTTTGAAGGTCATCGTGACGGGGAAAGCAAAGTCACTACCGGTACGTGGGAAACCTATAAGGGAACCGGCAAGCTGGACGACATCAAAGGCAAGGGAACGTTCAAAGTGACCTCAGGGGATCACCCCGGCGAATTCGTTCTAGACATGGAAGGAAAGTATGAACTCTAACTAAAACAGTTGCCGTCATTATTTTGAAAAGCAATAAAAAAGCCGGACTAATCTCCGGCTTTTTTTATGGACATGTGCTCCTGCGCAAGCTCGATATAGTGTTCGGCGGTTTGTTTGCGTTTTTCGACGGTTGTTTTCGGAAGCTCTTTTTTTAATTCAGCAGGGATACCGGCCACAAGATGATACGGTTCGACCACTTGTCCATGTTTCACCACCGAGCCGGCAGCCACAACCGCGCCGGTTTTGATCCATGCGCCGCTGAGAACAACGGCATTAATGCCGATAAGACAGTTGTCTTCCACAATACAACCGTGAACAATCGCATTATGTCCCACCGTGACACGGTTGCCGATAATTGCGGGTTTATCATGATCTGTATGTATGGTGCAGTTGTCCTGGATATTGGTGCCTTCACCGATGGTTATCGGGGCCATATCTCCTCTTATCACCGTGCCGTACCAGATGCTGGAATTGTCTTTTATGTCAACATCTCCAATGACCGTGGCTGTCGGCGCAATAAAGACATTGTTTCCAATGATCGGTTGGTGGTTTTTGTGGCTGAGTATCATAATTTTGTCCTCTAAATCGAGTCATATCTTAAAGCTTTCGGTCATTCCTGCATACGTTTTTCGCAGTTCCGGCTTTTCTATCTTTCCGGTGGGGTTGCGCGGAACGTCGCCGAAAATGATCCTCCGGGGTCTTTTATATCTGGGCAGCGCCTGGCAAAATGCATCGATTTCTTCTTCGGTGAGTTCCTCACCGGCCTTTACCTGGACAACAGCGGTGGCGATCTCCCCCAAACGCAGACTGGGAAGGCCGATCACCGCAACATCGTGAATTTGAGGATGTGCCTGTAGGAAATCTTCAATTTCAACGGGATATATGTTTTCCCCGCCGGTGATAATAACGTCTTTTTTCCGGTCCACCAGCCAGATAAATCCATCTTCATCCTGCCGCGCGACATCCCCTGTTAACAGCCATCCATCGACCAGTGTTTCTCGTGTGGCTTCAGGATTTTTATAATATTCTTTCATGACCCCGGGTCCTTTGACGATCAACTCACCGGGCTGTCCCTTGGCAACAGGATTCAGCCGGTCGTCTACAATCTTGATTTCCCAGTCAAAGCCGGGCAGCCCAATGGCGCCGACCTTGTGCATGTTTTCCATTCCAAGATGGACGCATCCCGGCCCGGTGCATTCGGTCAGACCATAGTTGGTATCGTACTGATGATGGGGAAAGATTCTTTTCCATTCCTTAATTAAAGTGGGGGGTACGGGTTGGGCACCGATATGCATCAGACGCCACTGGTCCAGGGTGTAGTCTTTGAGCTTCAATTCCCCGCTCTGGATCGCAAAGAGGATATCAAGCGCCCAGGGGACCAGCAGCCAGACCACCGTTACTTTTTCCTCGGAAATGGTTTGCATGATCCATTCGGGTTTGATTCCCTTGAGAATGACACTCCGGGCCCCGACGATGAAATTTCCGAACCAGTGCATTTTTGCGCCGGTGTGATATAACGGTGGAATACACAAAAAGTTATCTTCATGGGTCTGGTTATGATGCAGATTTTCCAGGAAACAGGAAAATTCAAGATTTCTTTGGGTCAAAAGGGTTGCCTTGGGCGTACCTGTGGTGCCGGAAGTAAAGTAAAGTGCTGCTTCATCCGTGATCTTAATTTCAACTTCAGGATCGATGGGGGCGGCGGCTGCAAGTATCTCCTGATAAGCTACTGCATAAGAAGGGATTCGTTCTTTTGGGCCGACAAAGATATAGGTCTCTACGAAACCGTCCAGATCTTCTTTAACGGCGTTAATTCGCTCAATAAATTCTTCACCAAAGATGACGGCCCTGGCTTCGGCGATTTGGGCACAATGCCGGATGGTCTTTGCCACAAAACGAAAGTTTAGAGGAACGGCCCAGGCGCCGGTGCGAAGGATTCCGAAATAGATGGGCAACCACTCGATACAATTGGTCATCAAATGGACGACCCGGTCACCTTTTTTAATTCCCCGGGCAATAAGGCCCTGGGCCATCTGGTTGGCCTGGTCGTCAAATGCTTTCCAGGTGATTTCCTTACGCCGGTTTTTTTCCGGTTCTCTTTCGATAAGCGCTGTTTCAGCCCCATACATACGAGCATTTCGGGCCAGTATCTCTGTAATCAGCATATTATTCCTTTCAATGGTTCTCCGAGTGGATATCAAACACGTGGTCATTGGTCAAGATTCTATAAGCCATCTCAGAAAAATCCTCATTTATAAATTGGACACTAGATAGGAATAACAATATGCATTCAAATAAGGCATGATTGTTGCATGTATTTCATGTAAGCAATAAATCCCTTTTAGGTTAAAAAGGATATAACATGGATATCTATGTTGCCAGACAGCCTATATTCGACATAAAGAAATGCATATTTGGCTACGAACTTCTTTTCAGGTCCGACATGGCCAATTTTTTTCCTGAAATCGAAGGAAATTCCGCGACTTCCCAACTGCTCTCCAACAGCTTTTTTAACATTGGCATTGAAAAAATTGCCGGATCCAATCTGGCCTTCATCAATTTTACCCAGGACCTCTTACTCAAACAGCTTCCCCTGATGTTTTCCCAGGACAGACTTGTGGTGGAAATTTTGGAAAATGTACAACCAGATAAAGACGTTATCGAGGCCTGCCAGGAGATAGCCCTTAATGGATTTATCATTGTATTGGATGATTTCTTTTACAAACCGAGTTTAGAACCATTAATTGAAGTTGCAGATATTATAAAAATTGACGTTAAAGCAACGCCTTTGGATGAAATCGGGGACCTTGTCAAAAATATGACGGAAAGAGGTGTCGATCTTTTGGCTGAAAAAGTGGAAACCCACGATGAATTCAACAAAGCCCTCAAAATGGGATTCCGTTATTTTCAGGGGTTCTTTTTCAGCAAGCCGGAAATTTTGTCGGGCAAGGAAATTTCTACACCCCAGATGCAGCTTTTGGAAATTATGGCTGAGGTCAACAAAGAAAATTTTGAATTTAACAGGCTGGAAAAGATGATCGTTCGTGATGCGTCCATATCTTATAAACTTATGCGTTTGATCAATTCAGCATATTTCAAGAGGGCGAAAGAAATCTCTTCCATTCGTCAAGCGATTGTCATGATCGGCGAGGCAGGAATCAGACGCTTTTTATCCCTGATTTCCATGGCGGGCTTGGCCGCCAATAAACCGGATGAATTAATAAGGGTTTCACTTGTCAGGGCTAAATTCTGTGAACTTCTTGGAAATCATTCCGGCAACGGTGTTGAAACATCTGAATTGTTCACACTGGGCCTGTTTTCTCTGATAGACGCAATTATGGATGATTCCATGGAAAACCTTATGTCACAGATTCCACTATCCGGTAATACAAAAGAAGCTCTCATATCCGGAACCGGCGACTTAAGCGGCTATCTGAGCCTGGTAAAATCCTATGAAAAGGGCTGCTGGGAAGAGATCGAGAAAGCCGCAAACATGATGGGTATAGACCAAGGCGACCTTCCTCGCCAATACATGGAATCTTTGAGTTGGGCGGATAGCATGAATGTCCTCCAATAGATAGGTTCGAATAGAAAGCAATGAAGTCCTCAAGATCTTATCCCACCTCGCTTAATGTTTGAAATTCCTTTTTCCTATCGTGTTTCTTTGCTCCCGGTACATGAAATCAATTAAAATCTGGCGTCGCTTCGCTGCAACGAAGTCAAATGCGCTTGTCCTTCGAATATCTTTGTCAGTTCTTGACACAAAACTATTCCCATTATACTAAAAGCTATCTCAAAATAATCTTTTGGCCCAACCTCGGCGTTGGAGGCTCGTTTTAAGTCCTCGACATACTTGAGTATGCCTGCGGGTTAAAACTCGGCTCCGCCTTGATCTTGAACCAAAATCTTTATTTTGAGATGGCTTCTAATACTTGAATATTGCATGAAAATTAAATTCATCCCGCTTAAATGCACATTTGGAGGACCGCATAAAGTGATACCCTTTAATTGGTGCTCACCTCGATACTTGCCGGACTTTTTCCCGTTAAAAAATAGATTTATGAAAAATCGCAGTTTTAGAAAAGGAGAAATTAGGGGCTTCGCTCCAATTGAAATTATGGATAATATCGAAAAGTTCGTAAAGGAGTTTGAGCTGTAGCTTTCGGGAATGATAAAACGTGGTTGAAAGAGACAATGCCGATATGGGAAAGTTGAAAATATTCGCATCAGGTCGTTCACAGCACACCCGGGCTCAGGCTCGGGGCAAGTTGTTTGCGGAAATGATGACCCAGGTTCTGTATCAAAATGGGTACCATGTAGACCGCATCCTGCAATCAGATCCCGCTCGAATGGAAATTGACGTGCAAGGAAAACACAGGGAAACAGGTTTTTTGTTTTATGCCGCCTGCCGGTTTTCTGAGACTCCCATGCCGGAGCAGGATCTTCAGGCGTTTTTCGGCAGATATATGATTAAATGGCACATGGATAGACGGTATCACGGCCTTTTTATCGTCTTGCCCGGTCTTGATGAAGCAGCCAGTAAGTTTTACCGAAAGCACATAAAAAATAATACCCATGTCACCACTTTTTTATACGATGAAGACGATGTCCTGAAAGCGATGTCACGTTTGCCGGGGCATGTGAGTCCGGACCAGATTGCCGGTCGAATACCTCCGGATATAGGAAAATCCGGTGAGGGCATTCTGCTTTATACGGAAAAAGGCATATTTTGGGCCTATCCCATAATTTCTCGCCGAGAGAAAACACCGGATAAAATCGCACTTTTTGACGGCAAAGGTGAATTGATAACTGATCGATCTAGCATCGGCTATCTGACAAAACTGGACCCTGAAATAGCAAATTTTAGCAACATTTCCACTGGCAAGACAGGCCCGCTTCAGCCGGGTCTGTTCCAGGATGCAAATCCCATTGTAGAGGTGAAGGGAAGCTCTTCCTTTTTTGAGTACCAATTCCCCGCATCCCCCCGGTACTTTGTGGGTAGAAAATCCCTTTTCAGCGATCTCGATTTGTTTTCCGATCAGGTCATCCATAACCAGACCACGCATCGCGGTATAATTTTCGAGGGCCCCACTGGCTGGGGAAAAAGTTCGATGGCGCTGGCGAGCGTGGCACATTTACAAAAGAAGGGGCACGTTGCCGTTACCGTAGATTGTCGAACAGCGTCATCAGCGACGTTCATTCCACGTGTCATAGAATATACTTTAGGAACATTCGGGGATCTTGATGGAAAGATCGTCGAAACATATCAAAAGAAGAAGATATCGGGATTTGATAGTGCTGTTCGCATAATTCTCGACGTCGGTCAACTTCTTGAATCTCAAAACAAACTGCTGTTCATTTTTTTCGACCCGTTTGAAACGATTCTCTTTCTACCGGATGTGCTGAATCAGATTAAAACCCTTTTTCTGAAAATCGTCGAAAAACAGACACCTATTATTTTGGGCTTCACATGGGACAAGAATCTTGTTTTATCGAGCCATGCATTTTCGAATAAACAGCTTGATGCTGTTGCCGATGAATGCCGGAAAATGATTGTTACCACTTTCTCAACGGCTGAAATGGGCATACTTTTAAAAAGGCTTGGCAAAGAATTGGATGAGACCTTAACAAAAGGCCTTCAATCTTTCCTTGAGAAATTTTCACAAGGTTATCCCTGGCTTTTGAAAATACTCTGCTTTCATGTAATGGTTGCGCGTCAATCCGGTATTGCACAGCCGAAAATTCCAGGGATTCTTTTGGGCATTGAAGAACTGTTCCATCAGGAGTTGCAATATCTGTCAGACAAAGAACAAACCACACTCCATCAAATTGCCAAATCAATCCCCGGCCGGCCGTCGGCGCCTTTGGAAACATTTAATCCACAGGCCATTCAAAAATTGCGCCATCAGGGACTGATTCATAGAATCGGCAATACCGTGGACATTTCATGGGATATTTTTCGCGATTATTTGAATACCGGCGATTTACCCTTTAATGACCAATTTCTTCTTCACACGACCGTGGGACAGGTCGTCCAGGGGCTAAAGATTCTCCATAGCGCCAACGGCATTCTTGAAGTTTCCGAATTTAAAAATCAAATCAACTTATCCGAACCCGCGTTTTACGGTCTTGCAAAAAATATGGATTTGCTCAAACTCGTGAAATTTAGTCAAGGCACGGTTTTTCTGCAATTTAACATGTCTGATACCAGCCAAAAGGTGGAGGCTTTGTTGAGACATCATTTGCGGAACCGGTTACCTAAAAATCATTTGGTTTCAGAGATTTTAAAAGCGCTTAAAGATAACCGAAAGCTGAAAATGGTCGAGATTTCCAGCCGTCTTGAGTCCTTGCTCCCCTTTATTCAAATGACGGGACCTGCCTGGTTGAAACATGCTCATATCTTAGGTGAGTGGCTGGATGCTGCCGACCTTGCGCTTTTGAACAAAAAAGACAAAACCCTTGTTTACTTTGATCCGGCAACAGACATTCGCGTGCGCAACCTTTTTCTCCCTAAAAGACGGGGGAGCAAAACACCGAGAGTTCAGTATGCACCTGTTGAAAACATTGCCGTACGCCTTGTACATGCCCTTAAAGAGGATGGCAGGGTGGATTGGACAGGACTTCACAAAAATACGATTTTTAGAGCTCTGGCAACATTGGAGGACCTGGGGTTCATACTTAGAGAGGCGCCACTGATAAGGGTATTGCCGAGAGCAAAAGCCTTTGTGGAAAATCCGAATAAGCGCCCATTTTTGTTTGCAGAAAGCGCTTTGCAGCTGGCGTCGTTTTCTGAATTCATAGACATCCTTAAAGCAAAACAGATTAAAGGAGGCACTCTTTTAGAACTTGGCCGTGAACTTCAGGAGAAGCTAGAGGAAAACTGGAAGGAAAGCACTTCGGAAACCATTGCCAAGATTCTGCTGGATTGGGCTCGCCAAACAAATCTTGCTCCGGGTGTTTTTGCAAAGATTCGAAAGGGACCGATCAAAGGCTGGAAAAAGAAGGAAGACGCTCAGATGTCGCTTTTTAAGTAGTGTTCATTTTAAATTTATGGATTGACACTTAAGCTCAGATACTGACAATGAAGAGTGCTTTTGTTTATAAGGGACCAAAAAATTGCTTCTTTTCGACGGAACATATCGCTTGCAGCGGCGAGAGGATACATCTTCAAACGCTGACCGTAACCGGGCCTCTTCATGGCGATTGAGATTGTTCGATTTTTCCATAAGCCACCCGGATGTGAAGCATCTCAAACCTTATGCTATTGTGGCCACCCAAACCGGAGAAGGTATTTTTAAAGCTACCTGCGCCGAAAGTCTGGGCAAACGGATATGCAGAGACTTTGATCTGGGAACCGATGACATTCTCTGGATCGAGCATTATCCGGATGAACCGGCGTTGTATGTCGCAACGTTTAAGCCAAAGTCTTATTTTGGTCATGAGATATTTTATGCCATTGATTGGCGGCCCATCAGACCCAATGAACTCCAATTGATTCAGCCATTTATTCCGGAAATCGAAAATTTTAAGTGCACGTAATTCAATCCTATACATTATTTTCTTTCATACCTTGAGGCTTAGCGGCCATAAGTGGCCATGAATAAACATTTTGTCTTGCCATTGTTAACCACATAATGGATACTATGTATCCACGGGATTGGGTATAACTAACCCGATGGGTATAAAGTATCCACTCGAGTTTCACAGCCTTGATTAAAAATTTGGATCATCTCCCGGTTGGGTGAAGTTAATTCGGGTAAAATAAACGGTCATCTCAATTGAGTAGGTGTAATCCCTTGAATCCTTGGACTCTCTTCTCCAATTTTCCGAAGTTGTGGCATTGGAATTGCTAAGTAAATATTATCATGAAGGGTAGAAGTAAACATAATCGATTCTGGGCCGGTGTGCCGCCTTGGTTATTTATCGGCGCGGTGGTGGTTTTATTTCCGATTTTTGCGTTTATGACCCTACAAAACATACACCGCCAGAATCGAAACAGCACACGACTTTTGCTGGAAAAGGGCGCGGCCTTGATCCGGTCCTTTGAAGCAGGAACACGGACAGGAATGGGAATGAGCTGGAATGAATTCCAGCTTCAAAAACTTCTTACTGAGACGGCCCAGCAGCCAGATATTCGATACCTTATGGTCACCGATGTCAACGGCACCATTCTTGCCCATGATAACCCTAAATATATTGGTCAAAACCACGGAAAAGGATTAGACCTCAAAAAAATTTCACAGCTTAAAACGGTTCAGTGGCGAATTGTTCGTAATTCAGAAGGCAAAAAAATATTTGAAGTTTTTAGTAAATTTTCACCTGTGGAAGGAGGTCCGGAGATCGGTCGTGGTCACATGATGATGCACATGTGGTTTCAACGAGGACCAAACGAACGAAGAGACATTTTTCCTTATAATCCC
>Ga0307423_1001805_pt1 | contig 12599 bp, 9 predicted proteins | sample SalMarWE160310MG_FD_202154 | JGI IMG/M metagenome (GOLD analysis project Ga0307423, IMG submission 202154) | Salt marsh sediment microbial communities from the Plum Island Ecosystem LTER, Massachusetts, United States - WE1603-10 | ecosystem: Environmental > Aquatic > Marine > Intertidal zone >...
AATTCCGCTTCAGTTGGCACCGTAATTAAAACCACAAACGGCGGCAGTACCTGGACAAACTCCCCCACCGGGGTTACTGATCTGTTTTATGCCATAGATTTCCTTGATGAGGACTTTGGAATTGCGGTGGGCAGCAAAGGCACTATCATTGTCACCGTTAATTCCGGAAATTCCTGGGCTGACAGATCGTTAGGTTTTGGATACACATTTAGCTCGGCGCAAGTGGTTAATGACAGTTTCGCAGTTACGGCAGGATTCGAATTTCTCTCCTTTCCCCCACAAGGGGTCGTATACATTTCGACAGACGGAGGTGACAATTGGATTAACAGGTCGAATGGAATTACCGAGACACTCGACGCGGCATATTTTATAAATAAAAGTGAGGGCATTGCGGTCGGACCCTACGGCAAAATTTTTAGGACGACCAATGGTGGGATGAACTGGACCACTAAACTATCCGGAACTGATAATAGTCTGTATGGAATAAAAGTAAACAACAATAACGACGTTTACCTTGTAGGAAGAGGGGGAACAATTCTCTCGAATTATGAGGGAACACCTGTTTTTATTGAAGAGCAGGAGATTTCTCAAATACCGGCTCATCTCAATTTAGATCAGAACCACCCCAATCCTTTTAATCCCACTACAATTATAAGCTACGAGATACCCGAACGAAGCAATGTGAAACTGCAAATATTTAATGCCCTTGGTGAAGAAGTAGCAACATTGGTAAATAGTGAACAAAGTGCCGGAAGGTATCATGTTCAGTGGGATGCATCTCAAATTGCAGCCGGAATATACCTTTATCGAATAGAGGCCGGTGAATTTGTAGATACTAAAAAGATGCTATATATAAAATAGCATCATATGGGCAATGGCAGATCCGCTGGTGTCGGGCAGGTTAATAGCGCCCACTGTCATATTTCAATAGAAGCCCAAATGAATTTGGGGTTTCTTTTTCTTAGAAGCCAATTCGCAATTCCTCTAAAAAATCATCCCTTTTCCTGACCAAACTCATTTTTCATTAAATATTTTCTTACTATCTTTCAAATGAATATAAAAAAAGGAAATTTCCCGATGAAACAATTTCCGCTGATCCTGGTCTTCTTGCTCTTGAGCGCTCAGTTAACAAAAGCGCAGGTCACCATTTTTAATTCCACACCGGAGTGGATATCGATCGCCCAGGGGCGATACGCTACCGGATTGGGAATTGCCGATATTAACGGCGATGGTTGGGATGATATTATCGTAGCGAATGGCAATGATATTCTTCGCCAGCCGCTTTCAGTGTATTACAATAATGGCGACGGAACCTTCCCCACATCACCTTCTTGGAACAGCAGCGATATAGATTACCACGGGCATCTGTCTGTAGGCGATATCAACGGCGATAACTTGCCGGACGTGGCGGTCTCCATCTTCATCGGGCCGGGCGGTTTTAATGAACCCGGCGGTGTAAAGGTTTATTTCAACACCGGCAGCGCTTTGGAATTTTTGCCCTCATACCGTACTGCTGACAGCGTTTTCACCTTCTCTTGTGCCCTGGGCGATGCTGACGGCGATGGGGATTTAGACCTGGCCGTTGCTGGCGGACAGCCTTATAGCAGCGGTATTGGTCCATATACCACCAACGGACGGATTTACTACAACCAGGCAGGGAGCCTGCAAACACTGCCTGGTTGGTATTCTCAAGAAGTGATGGGTGCGATGGATGTGGATTTTGCCGATATGGACGGGAATGGATTTTTGGATGTCATCTTCGCCGCCAGCCTTACCCCTAATTATATTTACTTAGCCGATTCTCGCGGGCAGATCGCAACTCAGAGTAGTTGGAAATCCCAGGATGCAGATTATCACGCAAATTCCCTCACTATTACCGATTTAGACGGAAATGATTATTTGGATCTGATCATTTCAGATAACGATCAACTGGGTGGGCAGGGTAAATATAAGGCCTATATTTTTAATACAGCGCCCATTGGGCAGAGCATGCCGGGCTGGTATTCAGCCACCGGGGGATATGGTTCGGCTGTATTTGCTGAAGATTTAACCCAGGATGGCCACCCTGATCTATTAACCGGGCGCTGGTGGGGGCAGGTGGAAATGTATATGGGAACATTGGGTAGTCTAACGACCAATCCAGTTTGGACATCCGGTACAACTTCAGTGATTGAAGCATTTGAATTAAGAGATGTGGATCAGGATGGCAGTTTAGCTTGTAGCGATACTATCGATATTTCGGTTGACTCTATTCATGTAGTATATTTGAAAAATTCAGCGGTGGAAAAGATTAATTTGGTTTCACTGAATGGACAGCCGCAGCTTCCAGGCATTGATTATTGCACTGTTCCTGGCAGACAATGGCTTTCTTTTAAATCTCCCTTGTTAAGCGGCGACCAATTGATTATTGAATATAATAATTCCATTGACCGCGACCTGGCGGTAACCAACTGGGATAGCAATATTGGGAATTATATTTTTTATAACCAGTCTAATCCCCCAACCGGCTTCGCAGATCAACCCACGATTTCTTTAAATAAATTCGAGCTATTTCAAAATTATCCCAATCCTTTTAATCCCGTAACCAATATTCGATTTCAGATTAACAATGCCGGATTCGTATCCCTAAGGGTGTATGATGTTACCGGCAGTACAGTAGAAACATTAGTAGCAGGAAATCTGACAGCCGGGAGTTACGAATACCAATGGAATGCAAGTGAATTTGCCAACGGAGTTTATCTATATAAAATTACTGCCGGTTCATCTCAGGAGGTGAAAAAGATGGTATTGATGAAATAGCATTGCAATTTGAGAGCGCCTCTTCCGGTGCTTCTTTCATTTGCTTTGATCATAAAACCAACCGGACTCAAGATTTTTGCTTAAGTTCGTACAGGATCGGGCGATTTAAAAATGAATAATCATTTATTCGGAAGTTTATCTATTTAAAAATTCTTGTTTCAATTATTTGTGATAGAAAATAAATTATTCTCGGCTTTTCAATTATAGCTTGGTAATTATCGTTAAATAAATATTGCAGAATTAGAAATTAGATGAAATCAACCTATATTCTGGGAATATCAGCCTTTTACCATGACTCCGCCGCCTGCTTATTGGAGGATGGGAAAATCATAGCGGCCGCTCAGGAAGAGCGCTTCACTCGAAAAAAACATGATTTCAATTTCCCATCCCACGCCGTTGATTATTGCTTGCAGGAAGCGGGCATTTCCCCGGCGCGTATTGATCATGTTGCCTTTTATGATAAACCCTGGTTAAAATTCGAGCGGCTGCTGGAAACCTACCTGGCTTTTGCACCCTCCGGCATTAAATCATTCTTGATGGCGATGCCCCTGTGGTTAAAAGAAAAACTATGGATGGATGATCTTGTAAAAAAAGAGGTTGGCTACGATGGCAACATTCTTTATCCTGAGCATCATCAATCGCATGCAGCTTCTGCGTTCTTCCCTTCTCCGTTTAAACAAGCTGCCTTTATCACTATAGATGGGGTAGGGGAATGGGCAACTGCCTCATGGGGGATGGGGAAGGATAATAAAATTGACATCAAATACGAGCTTCGTTTCCCGCACAGTCTGGGGCTTCTTTACAGTGCTTTTACTTATTACACCGGATTTAAGGTTAATTCCGGCGAATATAAAGTGATGGGATTAGCGCCCTACGGCGAACCCAAATACGTACAAACTATTTTGGATGAGTTAATGGACCTTCGGGAAGACGGTTCCTTCCGGCTGAACATGAAATATTTCAATTATTGCCAGGGCTTAACTATGACCTCCAAAGCATTTGATCGGCTTTTCAGAGGGGCCCCCAGAAAACCGGAAACAAAGCTAACCCAAAGGGAAATGGATTTAGCGCGTTCCGTTCAGGAAGTTACTGAAGAAATAATGCTGCGAATGGCTCGTCATGTGCGGAAAGAAACCGGGGAGAAAAATTTGTGTCTTGCCGGCGGTGTAGCGCTAAATTGTGTGGGGAATGGCAAAATATTAAAGGAATCTATTTTTGATCGGATATGGATTCAGCCAGCGGCTGGAGACGCCGGAGGCGCCCTTGGCGCAGCGATTTTTGCATGGCATCATATTTTAGATAAACCCCGTGAAGCTAACGAAAGGAAAGATACCCAGCGAGGTTCTTATTTAGGCCCGGCATTCAGCAATGGTCAAATTGAATCCTGGTTGAAAGAACAAAACTATCCCTACCATAAATTTGAAAATGGCGAAATCCCTGAATTAACCGCGGAGTTAATCGAAAAGGAAAAGGTGGTGGGGTGGTTCTCCGGGCGAATGGAATTCGGCCCGCGTGCTTTGGGTGCACGAAGCATTATCGGGGACGCCCGAAGCCCCAAAATGCAATCGGTGATGAATTTAAAAATCAAGTACCGCGAATCCTTCCGCCCATTTGCGCCTTCATGTTTGCTGGAGGATGTTTCGGAGTATTTCGAACTGGATCGCGAGTCCCCATACATGCTGCTTGTGGCGCCAGTTAAGAAAGAGCGTTGGGTTAAAATGACGCCTGAGCAAGAAAAGCTATTTGGCATCGATAAGTTAAATATTCCCCGAAGCGATATCCCGGCTATTACCCATGTGGATTATTCCGCACGTGTACAAACCGTTGATCAGGCGGATCATTCCCAATATCATAATTTGATTGAAGAATTCAAAAGGCGCACCGGTTATGGCATCATCATTAACACATCCTTCAATGTTCGGGGAGAACCTATTGTATGCACGCCGCAGGATGCTTATCTTTGTTTTATGCGCACTGAGATGGATGTTTTGGTCCTGGAAGATTGCATTCTCTATAAAGAAGAACAACCCCCTCTGAAAGAAGAGAAAGATTGGCGGAAAATTTATGAGCTTGACTAAGAGAGATGTCAGATGATAAAAGAGAATATTAAAACCAAAAAAGAATTGCGCAAATTCGGCTTTGTAATGACCGTCCCGCTTGCTATAATTGGAGGTCTTTTACTTTGGAGAGAAAAGCCAGCCGCGCCTTATTTGTTAATTTTAGCGACATTTTTCCTGATAAGCGGACTATTTTTTCCAACGATATTAAAACCCATAGAAAAAATATGGATGAAAATCGCCGAATTAATTTCGGCAGTAATGACAAGGGTCATCCTATTTCTGACTTTTTATTTGGTGATAACGCCAGTCGGAATAATATTAAGAATCATGGGTAAGGACTTGCTCGAAATTAAATTGGATCCAAATAAAAAAAGTTATTGGGTACCCGTTGAAAAGGACGGTCCGTGCAGCCGACCGGAAAAACCATATTAGAAAACAACAAGGTAATGAGGTAATAATGAAAAAACTGGCACTCATTTGGGATTTTCTAAAAGTTCGCAAAAAATGGTGGCTTACCCCAATTATTCTCTTTCTGCTTTTTATTAGCATGCTGATCGTATTAACCCAAGGGTCGGCAATTGCGCCTTTTATTTATACTTTATTTTAAATCTTCAAATTAAAAAATTCCAGCAGTGGGGAAAGAGAGCTCTTCTCTCCCCACTTTTATTTTGTTCTTCCCATCTCTGTCCCTTACCTTTATGTTGTAAAGTTTCCGACAGTTAATTAAATTTCAAACACAAGTTTTTCAGGAATTTTGCTGAGTTAATTATGGCAAACATCAAAATACTTCCACCAAATATTGCCAATAAAATTGCCGCCGGTGAGGTCGTGGATCGGCCGGCTTCAATTATAAAAGAATTGGTTGAAAACGCTATTGATGCCGAAGCAACGGAAATTACCGTTACTATTTTACATGCCGGGAAGGAAATGATACAGGTTGTGGATAATGGCTGTGGTATGTCCGAGGAGGATGCCAATCTTGCATTTGAAAGGCACGCCACCAGCAAAATTAAGAGCATCAGCGATCTCGACCATATTTTTACGCTTGGATTTCGGGGAGAGGCTTTAGCCAGCATCGCATCCGTTTCCCGGATGGAGTTAAAAACCTGCCTAAAAAATGAGCAAATGGGCACGCTTTTAAAATTGGATGCTGGAAATATTATTAGCAAGAATAAACTTGCCCTGAACCAGGGAACGGTAGTGACGGTCAAAAATCTATTCTACAATACACCCGCCAGACGCAACTTCCTGCGGGCAGATTCAACCGAAACCAATCACATTTTGAAGGCGCTGAAGCAATTCTTTCTGTCGCATCCGGATATCCAATTTATAGTAATCAATAACGGGGAGGAGATTTTCAATCTACCGGCAGCTTCTCAGGATGAGCGAATCGCGCAGGTATTCGGGCAAAAATTTTATGATGATTTGGTCTATATTCGTGAAGAGTTAAATGATATTGTGCTGGAAGGATATATTTGCCAGCCGGAAAATGCCCGTGGAAATACTGCTAATCAATTCATTTATCTGAACCGCCGATCCATTGTAAACCGCAGCCTTTCTCATGCGGTGTTCCAAGGATATGGCAATTTGATTGAAAGATCAAAATATCCTCAATTCATCATGTTCCTTAACATCTCCCCAAATTTGGTGGATGTAAATGTTCATCCCACTAAAATGGAAGTGCGCTTTGCGAATGAACGCGTTATTTATCACCTATTTCTATCAGCTGTTCGCAAGGCAATTCAAAAAGAGGAGATGGTGCCGGAGTTCTCTATGCAGTCAGGCCCCCGGGAAAAGGAAGAGATCACCAACCATTTTCAGCCGATGAGATTCAGCAGGACGCCTCAGAAAAAAGCCCTACTCCCGGGCAATGACATTGAAGATCCGGATCAAACCAAGATTACATTTTCGAATACGTCTTTCAATAAACCTTCAGACGAGAATGAAAGTAGTGCGGGTGAAGAAACCAGTACCCATTCTGTGCAGGCAGCTCTTTGGCAGGTGCACAATCGCTATATTTTGTCCCAAATAAAGAGCGGGCTGGTGGTTATCGATCAGCATGTTGCGCATGAAAGAGTTCTGTTTGAAAGAATTTTACGCTTCCTGGAAGAAGATCGAAATGTTCCATCCCAGCAACTGCTTTTTCCGCAGACATTGGATTTGGCATTGGAAGATTATCTGGTCTTATCGGAGAACAAGGAATGGCTTGAAAAAATCGGATTCTCCATTGCGGAGTTAAGCGGTCGAACAATCGTCATTGAAGCAATTCCTGCGGATGTGAAAGTGGGCCACGAGAGCAAGATCCTGATCCAAATTCTGGATTACTATCGCGAGAATGAGGGCAGCAAATACCAGCCTCATGAGAAGATTGCCGCTGCCTTTGCCTGCAAAAATGCGATTAAATCAGGAGATAGCTTGAGCCTGGTAGAAATGAATTCTCTCGTTGATCAGCTATTCGCCACCAAAGAACCCTATTTTTGCCCGCACGGCAGACCGGTTATCATCACCTTTGGTTTAGAAGAATTGGATAAAAAATTTAAGCGGATTTGATTTTGTGGCTGCAAATATCAACACTGCCCTGATATTAGTCGGTCCCACTGGAGTTGGAAAAACAAGCGTTTCTTTAGCGTTTGCAAACAAGGTTTCCTGTGAAATTCTCTCCGCAGATTCCCGGCAAATCTATCGCTTTATGGATATTGGCACCTCCAAACCGCCAGGGGAAATTCTAAATGCCATTCCGCACCACTTCATCAATATTTTGAATCCGGATCAGGATTACAGCGCAGGTCAGTATGCCAATGACGCCCGGAATGTGATCGGACAAATTTTTAAATGGGGAAGGCTTCCAATGGTTGTAGGCGGTTCGGGTCTTTACATCCGGGCATTGTTAGAAGGATTCTTCGGAAATGATTTTAGAGATGAATCGATCAGAGAACAACTCCAAGCACGTCTGGAAGAAGAAGGCGCCAATGTTCTTTACGCCGAATTGCAAAAAGTTGATCCAAAAGGGGTAAGCCAAATTCATCCCAATAACACCAAACGAATATTGCGAAGCCTGGAGGTTTACCAAGTCACCGGAAAGCCGATGAGCGAGATTCAAAAATCAAGAGAAGACCCGGCGAGTTTTAAATGGATTAAATTTGGTTTGGATATGCATCGAGAGAAACTCTATGACCGGATAAACAGGCGCGTTGATGAAATGTTCAGAGTGGGTCTTGTGGATGAGGTGCAGACTTTATTAAAAAAAGGGTATTCTCCCGAATTGAATTCATTAAATTCTGTTGGCTATAAGGAAGTTATCGAATTTCTGAATGATAGGATGAGTCTTGATCGCTGCATCGAGCTTGTAAAACAGAACACCCGGCGCTATGCAAAACGACAGCTTACCTGGTTTCGAAAGGAATCTGATATCCATTGGATGCAGTTAGAAAAAGCGGTTGGCTTTGCATCCAAAACAGCAGAATTAATATTGCAGCAATTTGATCAATTAAAACAAAATTCCGGCAAAGGATAGATTTGGCTGAAAGTTTATCCATAAATAAAGTGCGTTTTATTATCAATCCAATTTCCGGCGCTGCCCGAAAGCCAGACAAAATCATCGAATTAATTCATGAAATCTGGAAAAATGCGTCGATAGAATATGAGGTAAAAAAAACCGCTTACCGGGGGAATGCCACCGAATTGTCAAGCGAAGCAGTGGACAATGGAACCGATATGGTCGTAGCGGTTGGTGGAGATGGAACGATAAATGAGGTGGGAAGAGGCTTGATCGGCAGTGATACAAAATTGGGGATAATTCCGGCAGGCTCCGGCAACGGATTTGCGCGGAATTTCAATATACCCTTGAACATTCGCAAATCCATCGAATTGCTTACGAAGCCAAAATTCATCACTATCGATGTGGGCAAAATAAATGATCATTACTTTTTTAATGTGGCGGGCATCGGACTGGACGCCGAAATCAGCGCTCATTTTGAACGGTTTGGCTTCCGGGGTCCGCTGCCGTATTTCATGGTTGGCTTCCGGGAGTTCTTCCGCTATCGCCCCGAACCGGTTATCCTCAAACTCAATAATCATGCAGAGATGCATTTCCATCCGATCGTTTTAAGCATTGCCAACGCCCCCCAATATGGAAATGGCGCCATCATCGCCCCCAACGCAAAACCAAATGACGGCGTTTTGGATTTTTGTGTTCTATCCTCTGTTTCTGCTGTAAAAGCAATTTTCAATATGCAGAAATTATTTAACGGGACAATCGATGAATTGGAGGAAATGCAAATCTACCAATCCCCAGCAGCCGAGATTCTCCGCGAAAAAGAGGGTTATATACATACCGACGGAGACCATTACCTGGAAAGCCGCTCACTAAAGATCAAAGTTTTACCAAACCAGCTAAGTCTGGCTATAGAAGATCGAGCCTAATCTGTCGCCCTTACATGGACTTTCAAATTTCTTTAACTCAATCATGAGCCTATAACCTTTGACTCTCAAGGAGTATTTAGAATCAATGAAATAAAAGTTCCGCTATGCAGTTCAAATCATCCTTTCTTTTAAGGGTTGACAATTTCCGCTCCAGAAGGCTAAATTTATCTACAAGTTTTCTAATCAGTTAAGGAGGATTGTATGAAGCTGCATTTTAATTTTAGGGATATTTTCCTTGCGCCTCGCATCGCTTTCCGATTTCAGCGAATTTGGATCAATGGGATCGGACTGCTCGTCGGTTATCTCACCTTTTTGGTTTTTACCTACGCCAGTTTTTTAATGGATGGAATAAGCTTTGTCGAAGCATGGCAAAGATATGGTCTCCTCGCTTGCAGTTTTAATCAATTGGAGCATTGGTATAGCTTCCTCGTTTTTTTAGTTGGGGCAGCCGCTTTCTTTGCCGTCTTCCTGTTAACAAATACCGCCGTTTCCAGGGTAGCCTATATGGACTTAAGGAGAGAATTTTTCTATGGCTGGGCACAAGCGTTTCGATTCGCTTTTCGTAAATGGGTTTCTGCTATCGGTGCTATGCTCACTTTTCTTTTCATGATTGGCTTCTTCGCGGTAGGAGCCATGGCAATGGGACTTATCGGCAGAATCCCGGTCATCGGAGAATTAGGCACTTTCTTATTGACGATACCCTATACCTTGGCTGCTATTTTACTTCTATTTATAATAATCGTTGCATTCATCGGCGTTTTTCTGGTTCCGGCAGTTATCGCGACCTCCGATGAAGATGCCCTGGGAGGCGTCTTTCAATCATTCAGCATCACCTACAACCAACCCTGGCGTTTATTGGTTTACAGTTTACTAACCGGATTTTTGGAATTCGCCGGGATTCTCGCCTTGGCGTTTTTCCTGAAAAAAGCTTATGGGCTGCTTGCAGGACTTTTTGCAATCGGCATGGGGGATAAATTTGTAAAAATCAACGAACAGGGATTTTATTTGCTTGATAAGAACCTTCCACAGCTGTATGGCTGGATGCAAAATATTTTTGGCTCCTTCTCCGAACAAATATACCTGAGTTTTCACCATGCTCCGCTAACCTTATCGGCTTCGCAAAATATTGCTGCTTATTTATTCACAATATTTTTGCTCTTAATTGGCGGCTCCGCCATTGCTTATGGAGAGGCAATCCGCAATTCCGGCATTACTATTCTCTATGTCGATCTTTACAAAATCCATGAGGGCGAAAATATTTTGGAGCGTGAAGATGAGGAACTTAGCCGGGAATTGGAAGAAGAACAAACGGAATCGGGAGAGGAAAAAACTGATGAGACTGCCTCAGAATAATTCGAACCAACATACATTTAGATTTTATAGACACCATTGAAAGGCAAATGGTAAAAGGCAAAATCTGATTGAATATTTAACATCTTATTTTCACTTTTTGCTTTTGCCCTTTTGCTTTCTTCCATGCCGTCAGTTCAAAAGTTAAAAATAGACGCCAGGACTTTGAATAAAATTCAAATGCTTCCATTGCTTATTACCCTTTCTTTAAAAGTGCCAGCAATTCCCTGGAGCCTAATTTCCGATTGTGTACAAAATTGCCCGCTCTGAAAACTCTGATTGCAAAGAAAAGGGATAATACAATAAATACGATCATAATGCCTACCGAAATCCAGTAATCAATTGGTGGCGGTTGCCCCAGCGGTGTTCGCAAGATCATAAAGGAGGGGGTTAAAAAGGGAATAAATGATAATATCCTTACCAACAGGGAATTAGGTGTTTCTAATACCAAAATTGCCAGGATAATTGGCAATATCGATACAATTCGCATCAATTGATTAAAGTGACGCGCTTCTTCTTCTGATGAAAATAGTGATCCGCCTCCGATGAACACCGCCGAAAAAAACAGATAGCCTAATATAAAATATAAAATAAAAATTCCTGCATTTTGGATTGTCAAAAATCCGGCGTCCTTTTGCAGTATCAAATGCGACAGAACCGCTGCTGCCGCTACCAGAATCCAGACAATTATTTGAAGTAATCCAAGAATTCCCAGTCCAAGAATCTTGCCGAAAATCAATTGCAGTGAATTTACCGAACCCAGTAAATGCTCGATAATGCGATTGGTCTTCTCCGCTAACATTCCATTAAATAAATACCCGCTCGAAGTAAATATGCTGATGAACAGAAATAGTACCGCAATAATTGGAATCAGGTAGGTTAGCATCACATTAAATTCACGCTTTTGGGAGCCTTCGAGCCGTAATTCCTGAATTTCAATTGGCTTCAGCCATTCCTGAATTTGGGAACTGGTAATCCCTTCTTCGCGCATTCTTTCTTCAACCAGCAGTTCCTGCAGCATTTGTTTTAAGCGGTCGATACGGAAAAAATTTATGGGCAATAAGGAATGGAATTCGATTTTCCCTTGTTTAAAAAGATCCGGCTCGATGACAATATAGCCCTGGATTGTCTTTGCCGTTAAAAGGCTGTCGGCTTTATCAAACACCGCTTTCCTTATTATGGAGTCGGTTATGGATTCGATTCGGTTGTATTCAATCACTGCCAGATCACGTGACTCGCGAGTCCGATGAAGCTCTTCATAGGTTTCCTTTAACTGCTGCTCCCGCCGCTTTGATGCCCCCTGCTGGAAAATGTACTTTCTCCTCTCCTTAATTTTATTATATGCATCATCCAGGCTGTCCCTTTCGATGCGCAGGTTTTCCTGCCGGACAAAAAACCCCGCCAATACCGCCGATGTATCTGCCTGGATTTTGCGCAGGGCAATTTCTGAAAATCCATTTTCGGAATCGAGCGAATCGTTAAAATGCTCTGATAATATTTTTTGATAATTAATTGAATCAAATTCCACCACCCCGATTGTCTGGGGTCTGGTAAAGCGGCTATTTTGATAAAAGAATGAGGGGATCGCAATTATGGCTGCCAAAATAATTGGAGATATAAACGTTGCCAGCAAAAAGCTGCGGGATTTTATGTACCGTCGGAATTCCCACCCGGAAATGGTCAGAATCTGTCTCATCTCAGGCTGAGTCCTTGCTGTTAATTACCACGTAGAAAATGTCAGCTAAATTAGGGCCATTAATTTCAATGCGGGAGACATTTACAGTAGATATGATTTTCTGGATTATCTCGTTCTTAGGCAAATCGGAATCAACAAATAATTTAGCAGATTGTTTGTCAATAAAAATTTTCTTTACCCCCTTAATTGACTTCAGAGACGCCAAATTATCATCGGATTCTACCGAGACCAGATGGGCATGAAACTTCTGCCTCAACTTATCGAGATTTCCC
>Ga0307423_1001806_pt1 | contig 12591 bp, 9 predicted proteins | sample SalMarWE160310MG_FD_202154 | JGI IMG/M metagenome (GOLD analysis project Ga0307423, IMG submission 202154) | Salt marsh sediment microbial communities from the Plum Island Ecosystem LTER, Massachusetts, United States - WE1603-10 | ecosystem: Environmental > Aquatic > Marine > Intertidal zone >...
TATGATTACAAAATAACGTGGCCCCAAACAAAAACCTCCATGCCAATCACTCCGGCTTGCAATAAAAAGTAATCTTATAAAAAACATTCCTAAAATAGCAATTGATAAATGAGGGAAACCCCTATGGAATGACTTCCAAAATATGACGGCTAACAATACAATTGGGGAGTAAATAAACAACCCCTTACCAGAACCAAACAAAAGTCCATAAAAAGCGGGTAGCGGATTTGAGTAAATTGCATAATGAATAAGTTGGTCGGCAGATCTTCCAGTCTCAAAAACATTCCCAAATCTTGTGTAGTTGTAATAAAAAAGTAGAATACAAAAAATTGTTAAGCCTGATGTAAAATATAAGCTCGAAACAGCAAAATCTTTCAATTCATTTTTATTCTTAAATTTTTGACCCAACATAAACATATAATAGAAAGGTACTGAGAGGACTGCAGATATATGGCTTGTGATAGCTAATCCTAAAAAAAGGCCTGAGTAAAGATAATTCTGATTTTTAATTTTTGATATTTGTTGGACTTTTTCATTCTTGATAATGAATAAAAATGAAAGAATTATAAATAAGGTACACAATGGCTCGCTAAAAAAGGTTCCTGTGTAAGAAAATATCAGTGAACCAAACGAATACACCAAAGTAGTATAAAAGCTAATTGTTTTAGATTCAGTTATTCTTAAAAGTATAAAGTAAAGGAATAGTGCTGAGAAGGCGCCAACTATAACGTTGAAAAAGGAAACTATAAATCTTTCAAATTGTCCGCTCAGATTTGGAGGTCTCTTGTCTTCAAGTACGTATAAACCGGCATCTCTATTATCACTCAGAACATGATAGCTTATCGGGATATAATTACTATCTATGATTTGAAATGAGTTTTTCTTTAGGTAATAAGCGAATTCTAATAATGGAATTGCTAAAATGGATTGTGCTGGGCCAAAGATCGAATAACGATTATTATCTATTCCTTTTGCTAATCCAAAGTTTTGCCAGTTTATTGCCTTTGGAACGGCAAACTCATTTCGATTCAACAATGATTCCGTTGTCCGAAATACTGTCTCGCTGTCAGGAGATCTGATACCACCATAATTAAATATTGTATAGTAAATTAAGGTTACAGAAAAAATAATGAGAGGTAAACTTCTATAATATTTCATTAATCTTTGGTTCGTATTTCTTATTATTTAATTTCTTCAATTTTCCCAGTTAACTCCTGAATTCTTTTCGTATCATTAGCATCTTCTGACTTTTGTTTTTCATCCATAATTAATTTTTTGATTTTTTCAATTATTTTATTTTCATTCGAATATTTTTTTATGAGTTGATCAATTACAGCAATCTGATTGGTTTCAATACTTAGCGAAATCAGTTTTTCCAAATAAAAATCAGAATTAAAAGAATCTTCCAGAACTGTCTCTTTGACAAAATTGAATGCTTTATACTTTTCATCGTTTTCCAAGTAAAAGTTAATTAGTAATTGTCTCACGCTTGATTCCTTGGGTCTTAATGTTACCGCATTAACGAGTTGTGATTCTGCTTGTGTTAAATTTTCGGAGTGATTATAGTAATTGAATAAACCTACATAAGGCAGAAAACTTTCAGGATAGTCATCTTTTACAGAGCTCCAATATGATGGAGAATTTTTGTAGATTTTAAGCATAAAGAATGTTGAAACAGCAATAGCTAGTATATAGAGAAATGCTAAATAATGGAATAGCTTTTTATATCTGTTGAATTCGATAGACCTAAATACTTCTGCTATCATTAAGGTTAATCCAAACAAGGGTAAATACGATCTGCAATCCCAATAGAAGAAACCGTCTTGTCCCATCGTACTGATCACCATCCCGGGAAGCATCAATATAATAAACCAGATCATTCCCCAATAGTATCTGGACTTATTTATGTTTCTAAGTTTAATTGGTAGGCTAACAAGTATGAGTAGAATTACTAAACCTGAAACGGAAGTAAATAACTCTATTCTCGGCAAAGCTTTAATACCAATTGGAATGAAGAATTTTGATATTGTTTCTGGCAGTACCAGGAAATTACTGTAGTAGGTAGTAAATGAAAATTTATCGATGTGTACCTCTGAAAGGAGCAGACCTCGCAGGATATAGTACGAACCCAATGAAATAATTATTAAAATAAATAAACCCATACTTTTTCTATTAAAATCAAACTCTTTTTGTTCTACAAATAAAAATGCTGCAAATAAAAATGGAATAAGTAGTGAGGCCTCCTTTGATAAAAACGCAAGAAATACAAATACCAATACTATTAACAACTGAAGTGGATTATTATGTTCTATAAAATTCTGAAGAAAGTATAATGCTAATAGTGTAAAGAGTGCTGCAAGCAAATCACCTCGTCCCGCTATCCATCCAACTGTGTTAATATGTATAGGATCCAAAGCAAAGAATAATGAAGCAATAGATGAAATAGCTAATGAATACCTCAAGTTTTTTAAAATTAAAAATAACAGGAGGCTCGTGAGCAAGTGAATTATGAAGTTAGATAAATGATAAAGGGATAGTGAATTATGGCCTATTGCAGAATCAACTACAAAAGAAAGAAGTGTTATCGGACGATAATAGTGACCACCCAGGTAGTTTGATGTGAATGCAGTTGAAATTTTATTACCTAAATTGGTCTCTTCTAAACGTTCGTAAACCAGTATATCATCATCAAGATAAATCAGGTCATAAAAAAAAGATTGAGAATATATTAACAGCGTGGTGATAATTAATATAGACACTAAAAATTTTGTTGACCTAAATAAATCTGTTTTATAAATTTTCATTCAATTTGTACTCAAACTATCTTGAAGTCTATTCTTATTTCTTTCGTAGTTTGCAAGTAAGTAATTGTATTTGCCCAGATTAAAATTCCATATTTCTTTCAGTCGATTCATATCCCAAAGCTTACCTTTGATAACGAGAGAAAGTTTATCATAATATTTATGAAGATCCGGATCTTTAATTTGATTAGCTCCCGAACTAATTGTTTCTATATAACCATTGGGGATTTTGCGTTCAAAATGTCCAATTCTCCAGAAATTTGAATTGTTTTTTTTAAACTCATTCATAGAATGATCCCCTTCACATGGTAGTTTGGATAATAATGGTTCAGATAAAGCTAAGGGGTCTACAATATGAATTTTTCTTCCGCTAAAATATCCCCAAAAACCAATTACACCTTTTACAATTATATCTTGATCAAATTTTTTTGAGATAAGAGCCTCCTTTACCCAGGGAAAGTTATGTAAGCATCATCTGCCAGCCACGCATTTATGAAAACAATTAATAGAAAAAGAACACTTATAAGGAGAGTTGTTGAGTGATTTTTAAACCAAAGTGTAATTTTTTCTTCTTTCATTTTATCCATTTAAAGATTTTTTTTACTATTTGGACAAAGATTAAGCCAAAAAAGCTAAGTTTACCATGGTCAAAATCATATTAAGCAATTCATTGATAAGTTATTAAAGCTGAGAATATTTGATGTGGTATAATAAATGTTAACCTTTTTTGCAGTCAATACATTTTGGCAGGAGGTATTCTCCTAAAGAAATTTTTACATGAATAAATTTATAAATGCCAGATTATACTATTCAGTGATTATTTTTTATCAAAAGTAAATAGAAAAAAAAGAATGATTTCTAATTATTACGTGGTTGAAAGAATAAAAATCTATTATAAGGACAGATAATATGAACGCAAATGAGTCTCTAAAGAAATATTCCTTTAAATATCTCCCACAATTATTAATTATCGGATTAATTATATTTTCTTACAGTCACAATCTGTGGTTTGATTTTACTTATGTAGATGATAATCTGATTGTATTTGATGAATACGATAATATTAATAGTCTCGACAAAATCCCATCTACTTTTGTTAATGGATATCTCTTTGATAATTATTACAGGCCGATGGTGATGATTAGCTTTATTATAGACACTGCAATTGCAGGTCAGTCTTCGTTGATGTATCATTTAACAAATATAATTTTACACATTATTGTAACCCTTCTTCTATTCAAAATATTATTGACTATTGGAATTAAGAAGAATATATCTCTTTTAGCCGCCTGTTTTTATGCTGTTCATCCTTTAAACGTCAGCGCAGTTTCCTGGATTGTTGGAAGGAATGATCTTCTATTAGCAGTTTTTAGTGTTAGTAGCCTATTCCTTTACATGAGGTTCAGGGAGAATAATAAAAAAATATATTTGGTGTTTAGCTTAATAACATATCTTTTCGCAATGTTATCTAAAGAGGCGGGAGTTTTAATCCCTGCGCTGATTATCTTTTACGAGTTACTTCTTCTTGCAAAGAATAAATTTAAACTTAACCAATTTTATTCATTATTTTATTTTATTCTTCCAGCCTTAATCTATTTTGTCTTAAGAAAATTTGTCGCCCACGTTATTGTAAGAGAGGAAATTGGAATCACATCATTTTTTCAAAACATTTACATACTGTTTGAATATATCGCAAAGACCGTCTATTTCTTTTACATAGATCCGCTTCCAGTTAAAAATTATCTATTGATTTGGGTTGGAATAGTTACTTTTGCTTTACTGATTTTATTCTTAGTTGTTAATTGGAAAAGCAGTTTAACCAAGTATTTCTTATTCGGATTTCTGATTTTTTTAACCATTGTTTTGCCAACACTTTTCGTTAGGGTTAATGCTGATGACGGTATATTTAATTATATAGATTGTAGAATGTACCTTCCTCTACTCGGATTAACAATGTCCTATGCAGTTATTTTTGAGAAGCTGTCAGGGTTTTTAAAGAAGTCAGCAAAATTAATTACCACAGGATCATTATTTATTTACTTAATCGTATTTACATTTTTAACTAGTTCAGTTTATAAAAATGGGATTGCATTCTGGGGAACAGCTCTTAAAAAGAATCCTGATAGAGCAACATACTGGATGGGATTAGGATATTATTATCTTGATAATAAAATGTATTCGGATGCCGTCAAGTGTGCTACAAATGCTATTAATCTTAAACCGGATATTGGTGAATACTATCTTAAAGCAGCATTTGCCTGCGAAGCAGCAGGAGATTTTAAAAAAGCAATAGAGTTTTTGGAAAAAGGATTAGATGCAAAAACAGATAGTTCTATAAACCTATCTAATCTAATAAAAAATTATCTTAGGTTAGGTGATAAAGTAAAAGCAGATGAACTTAAAAATCAGCTTGAGCAACTTGATATTTCAGACCTAAATAAGAAGGCAAATTTATATTCCTCCGTGTCTTATTATTATAGTTATTCGAATTATCTTGAAGATTCAATTATTTTAATGCGTAAAGCAATCTATTTTATTCCGGATAATCCAGTTTTTTTGAATGATTTAGGAGTATTTTATTATAAAGTTGGAGAAATCGATTCGGCAAAAAATTATATTAGCCAGGCAATCCAGCTAGATCCCAATAATCTTAATTATCAGAGAAATCTAAACGCTATAAAAAGATAGAAAATTATAATATTATTCAATCTCATTCTAAAAGTTGATCTGAAAAGAGATAATACCGTATTCACCAAAACCGCAAATGCACTCTCACTTTTGGACGATTCACCAACTGTCGTAAGTGATGAGCAGCTCAAAGAGTCACATATAAAATTACTGGATTGAGTAATTTCCCCCGGTTAAAATTCTTTCTTTAAAATTTATTTCACAATTTATTTTAAATCGCAAATTTGAATTTGAGATAGTTCCTTCCTGATTTAATAAGCAGAATTTATCCAAATTATAAACTTCAAGTCACATATTTACTGACAAATTGGATTTAATTACATGGTCAGAAATGTCGTCAAACAAGCTGTCGTAAAAATTACGGGGTAAACATCTGATTGCTGAATAATTTTTTTAATTTAAACTAAAACTTCAGTCTGAAGAATCGAAGCTTGTAAGTAGACCGACATATTTAGTTTGTAATATTTACGGAATGATTTTATTAGCTTCCTACTATGTATCTATCGAAACTCTTACTTGTAATATTTACCGCGTCAATAATTTCGGCTTCTCTGATTAAAAAATTATCAATTAATTAAAGTTTTAAACTCTTGGCATATTTTTTTGTGCACTATATGCAATGTTTCAAAATTTAAAAATTAGTTAGGATACAATGGGTCAACAACAGCTTTTATTGATTGTACTGGCACTTATTATAATAGCCATAGCTGTAGCTATTTCTATTAGTTTATTCAGATCGAATGCAATAGAACAGAAGCGTGATATACTTATTGAAGAAACAACCAGTTTAGGTACAATGGCGCTTCATTACTTTAAGAAACCTCAGGAATTAGGTGGTGGTGGAAACTCTTTTCTGGGCTGGACAATCCCCTCGCAAATGGTACAGACAATTAATGGAAATTTTATGACTGCTTCAATTGTTGCCGACCAGATCGTAATAACTGGCACGGGAAGTGAAGTAATAACAGGGAATGATTCTATAAAAGTGACAACAACAGTAAAACCAGACGAAATGTTTACAGAAGTAATAAACTAACTCATAGTTAACAATAACACTTAATTAACTAAACAATAACAAACACAAGGAGTAATTAAATGGGTCAGCAACAGCTTCTCTTAATCGTACTTGGTGTTATCATAGTAGGTATCGCAGTTGTAGTTGGTATCAACTTATTTAACGCTAATGCGGAAGAATCAGCTAAAGATGGTATCGTTTCTGATTGTACTAACCTAGGTGCTATGGCACAGCAATATTATAAGAAACCTACTTCAATGGGTGGTGGTGGAAACACATTTGATGGTACTGGTGGCACACCAGCCTCACCACCATGGGATGTTCCTATAAACTTAGCAACGACCGCTAATGGTACGTATACTGCTGGTGTAACAGCACAGCAGGTTGTAATAACAGGTGTGCCTATTGCAAGTAACGGTTATCTTTGGACAGTAATAACAACCGTTACGCCGACTTCAATCGGTACTATAGTAAACACTCCTTAAACTTCTTAAAATCTATCGACAGATAGGTTTCTGATTTAACAGGCTGCAATAGTAAATATTGCAGCCTTTTCTTTTTTAAGCAACTTTTTACATACGATACTTTTTTTTAATGTTATAATAATGGTAAAAATAAAACAAAAATTTCGGAATCAAATTTGACGGAAACTTAGCAACGTCAAATTTAACAGGAAAGAATAAAAATGGTTGAACTAAAATTTACTGCGCTTAAATCCAATGGGCAAGCCATCACGGGAACTGTTACAGCAAACTCCTCTGTTGAAGGGAAAAAGAAGATTCAGAGACTTGCAGAAAAAAACAGGCTAAAGCTAAGTAATGTTGAAAAAAAATCTACCTATATATACCGTGTACGAAAAGGAAAAGAGAAACCAATTAGAGGTGAGCAAAAAGCTTTCAGCAAAAAAGAAGTTGAAGATGCTTTAGCAAGATTGGGTTATAGTGTCTTATCAGTTAACAAAAAGCTCTTAGACTTTCAAAAAAAACCACCAGCTAATGAAATAGTAACTTTTGTAAAAATCAGTGCTGAGCTACTGAACCAAAAACTTGGTTACGGGGAAATACTTACTCTTCTTACGAATGACACCCAGAATGCTACATTAAGAAGCACTTTAAAAGAAATAAGTAATGATCTTAGAAAAGGGGCAGACTCAGAAGCGACTTTTCTAAAATACCAAAATATCTTTGGAAAATTTACAGCTTATATGCTGGGTCTTGCGTCAAAAAGTGGTAACATGGCAGAGATATACAACGCTACAGCAAAATTCCTTGAAAGAAAGCAAGAATTTAATAAAAGTTTAAGAAGTGCACTTATTACTCCTATGGTAACATTGTTTGTTCTTTTCCTGGCTGTGTTATTTTATGTGGGCTATATCTTTCCTGAAACCGCAAAACTATTCGTTCGCTTTGGAATAGAACTACCACCTATGACAGCTTTTACACTAAAAATAAGTGATTTTGTAATTGCACATCCTATTCTAATTGCAGCAGTTGTTTTCATTCCTCCAATAGCATTATTTCAGTTCAGCAGAACAAGCAAGGGAAGGCTTCTCTTTGATGAGTATATACTGAAATTACCTGTTATTGGTACTCTAATTCATAAAACAGTAATCGAAGTATTTTGCCGGGTGTTTTATACACTATATCATGGTTCTGCGGAAAGTATTGAACCTATAAGGATCGCGGCGGAGGCAACCGGTAACAGATACTTTGAAGAAAGAATTAAAAATATTGCGATTCCTCTTATGCTTAAAAAGGGAGCGGGTGTTACAGATGCTTTTGAAGCGGCGGGCGTATTTACTGAAACTGCAATATCAAGAATACATTCTGGTGAAGAATCTGGTACTATAAAAAATACAGCTCTTCAGTTGGCAAACTATTATGAAAGTGAAACAGTATTTAGACTTAAAAACCTAATTGAAATTATTCAGGTTACTATTGCAATGATAATAATGGTGATAATGATTGCATTAACGTTGGTCTCTGCAGAAACTGCTACTGTAAGACCCAAGACACCGGGCGTAAGTTAATTAAGGAAAAGACTTAAGAATGTTAGATACGAAATTGGAAATAAATGATAAAATAGGTTACTTTCTCTTTAAGAAAGGGATAATAGATACACCTTTACTTGAAAAAGCATTGAATGCAAAATTAAACGACCGCAATAAGTTAAGGCGAAATCTGGCCCAGATACTTGTTGAAGATTTTGATTATGATCACGATGTTATTTTCAGGGAAGTTGCAATACTATATGCTTTTCGTGAGCTTGATATTGATTTGGATGCGATACAAAATAACCACCTCGAAGAAGTTCGAAAAATGATAGAAGAGGGTGGAGATGAGCTAAGGGAATTAATGCTTAGAGATAAGATTATTCCTTTTATATACGATGAGCAAGCGAAAGAAAAATTAATTATTGCAGCGATAGATCCCACCAATCGAAACATTCCAAAAGTTGCTTTTGGTCTTAATGCAAAAAAGTATGAAGTGATTTTTATACGAAAAAAAGATTATGAGCAGCTTATAGAAAAAATATTTCCTCCAGAGAATCAATTTTTAAAGAATTTATCCGATGAGGACCTCGATAATTTCATTCCTGATGAGGACAGGGAAGACCTGGACGAAGAAGAACTTGACGCTGAAATTAATAAAAGCGCTCTTATAAATCTTGTTGAAGGAGCGCTTCTAGAAGCAGTTCGTAAAGGTGCGAGTGATGTTCACTTCATACCTTGTAGCGGTCATCGCACTGAAATTTACATGCGAGTAGATGGCACTTTGCGTTTATGGCATGTTCAGGAAAATACTCTACCTGAGGCAGTAATAGCAGTTGTTAAAGACCGTGGAAAAGGAATGGATAGGTTTGAACGTGAAATGGCGCAGGATGGTTTCATACAGAGAGAGATCGATGGCTACATTATCAGATTCAGAGTTTCTGTTTTGCCGATGGTTGGAACGGAATTAAAGAATAAGTTCGAAAGTATTGTTATAAGAATATTGGATGACAGAAAAGTAATTAAGGATCTTGATAAACTGGGATTGGCTGGAGTTGCAAAAGAAAAATTTATTAAGGCAATTAATCAACCACAGGGAATGGTTATCCTGACAGGTCCAACAGGATCCGGAAAAAGTACCACTCTTGTTGCTGCACTTTATCAGGTTATCAATCCGGAAGTGAATGTTCTTACTGTTGAAGACCCGGTTGAATATGTAATAGAAGGGGCAAGGCAACTTAAGATTGGTTACAAGATGAATTTTGAGCAAGCGATTAGATCAATATTAAGACATGATCCTGATATCGTTTTAGTTGGTGAGATGAGAGATAAAATAACTGCTGAAACTGCAATTAAGCTTGCTAACACTGGTCACCTCACCTTCTCAACTTTGCACACCAATGATGCGCCAAGCGCTATATCAAGATTATTTAAAATGGGTATAGAACCCTTCCTGATCGCTTATGCAATTAATCTTATTGTTGCTCAAAGGTTGATTCGAAAGGTTTGTACAAAATGTAGAAAGAAAGTAACAAATTATGATGAGACATTATTTGAAGCAGCTGGTTTAGATGTAGATGAGTGGAAGACATATGATATTTATCAGGCAGTTGGTTGTCCGGAGTGCGGTGGGACAGGGTATAAAGGACGTATGGCTATTCATGAAGCTCTCTATTTTTCAAGAGAGATAAGGCATCTTATTGTTAAATCAGGAGAAGATATCGATGAGGAGACATTAAAAATCCAGGCAAAAAAGGATGGAACTTTAACTTTAAGAGAGACTGGTCTTGAAAAGGTTAAACTTGGATTATCCACTGTTGAGGAAGTACTTTCTTCAACAATGGAGGAATAAAGTTTTTACTTTGGTGGTAAGTTTTACTTACCTGGTTGAGTTGTTTTAGTAGTTAAATTTTTTTACAATTGGCTAATGATTAGTCAAATTTAAGCAGTTTTTCTGTTTTAATGATTTATTTATTTCTTATTACTGTGTTTTATGTTGGAATAAAATATGTTAGTAACTACATCTAGTTGAGAAGAGAAAAGTTAAAGTAAAATTGAAAGTAACAACTTGATAGTTAAAGAAGAAAAAAAGATTTTATCTGATTTTTGTATAACGATCCCTGACTCACTCTATGGTCCGGACCGTGTTTCTTATATCCTCGAGAATAGTAGCAAGTTGAATGAAGACAGTATTGTTACTTTAAGAAAATTTATAAATAGAATTCTAACTTCGATGATTGAGCGTGATGCTTCAGATATTGAAATAGGTGGACACGGAAATGAAGGATACATATGGATGAGAATTTATGGAAAACTGGAAAGGGTAAAAGACCTTCCGCAATTCACAGAGGATGAAGCTGCATTATTGATCGCTAACCTGTTCAATTCAAATCAGAAAAAATATATAGCAACAACAAGAAATCTGGACTTTAGTTATACATTTTTCTATGAAAGACGAAAGATAAATGTAAGATTCAGAGCAGATGCTTATTTCGATCTCGATACATTAACTTGTAATATGAGAGCAATAAATACTAATATTCGTCCCCTTGCTTCTCTGGATTTTCACCCTAATGCTATTAAATATTTAAGTCATAATTACATTAAATTTGGTTTAACACTTATTACCGGAATTACCGGTTCTGGTAAATCGACCACTCTTGACTCTATTGTCGATTTCCATAATAAATTTGATCCAGCTCACGTAATCATAATTGCAGCCCCGATTGAGTATGTACATAGTTCAAATTTCTGTCTTGTAAAGCATAGAGAAGTTGGGAGGGATGTTCTGTCTTTTAAAGAAGGTGTTATCCAATCATTAAGACAAGATCCTGACATCATAATAATTGGAGAGATGAGAGATCCCGATACGATTATGGCGGCTCTTGAAGTAACAGATACTGGTCACAAGGTGTTCTCAACTTTGCATACATCTTCAGCCACAGAATCATTGGAAAGAATTATTGCAGAGGTAGATACAGGTGAGCAGGAAAGAGTAAGAAACAGACTAGCAGATGTTTTGGTTTCTGTTGTATCTCAGAAACTTGTTCCCACGCTCGACGGGAAAGTTGCATTGGCTAAGGAAGTTATGATGGTTACACCAAGTGTTAAAGCAGCTGTTAAAAATAATAACCTTAGTGAAATATATATGATGATTAACCAGGGTGGGAATCTTGGTATGATTACAATGGAGCAAGACTTAAAACGTTTATACGATCAGAAAAGGATATCGCTTGAAACGGCGGTTACCTATTCAAACAATAAAACAAGAATTAACCAACTGTTATCAGCAAAATGAAACCAGTAATAACTGTATACTGCGAAAGCAATGATGTTAAACTGGCTGTTGTTAGTAAAGACAGTAGCAGTGGCAAGCCAACTGTTTTGAAAACTGCATCAGTTAGTCTATATAAATCTTCAACCGATCTGGGGGCTGATGGTGGCTTTCGGATGGAAGAGGAATCCCTGAATATAGAGGGAATTGATGAATCGGCCTCTATAGCAGGCGAATCAGAGAATTCCGGTGTAACCGAAGCTAGTGCAGCTCTTAGTGGCTTCAATTTAAGTAAGCACCTTTTTCTCCCTGCATTAACTGAACCAAATATCTACTACCATATCTATGAAGGGGTCAGACCTTCTAAACCTGCCAAATTGAAACAGGAAATTATAAATGATATCCTGGAATCGAAGAACATTTTAGTAGATAAAAATGCTTTGGATTTCGTCGAACTTTCTGATAAAGCTCTGCTTTGTGTTTTTGTAACCGATAATATCCCTTGTGCAAGTATGATTAATTCGCTTGCAAGACAAAAAGGGAAAAGGGGTTTCAAAATACCCTCAATAAAAAGTTCAGACTTATCACTAGCATATTATGTAGCTAAACGAAAAAAGTTTTTCCCCGACGACCATTCTCTTATCGTTTACATAGGTAAGGAATATAGCAAACTTATTTTTCTGCAAGGAAGAAGAATAAAGCACATAGGTACTACACTTGATATAGGCACACAAAATCTTCATACATATGATGTATATTTTTCGAAGATCTTGCTGGAGATGGAAAATGGTGGTATTTCATCTCTTGATAATATTATAGTCTG
>Ga0307423_1001808_pt1 | contig 12590 bp, 11 predicted proteins | sample SalMarWE160310MG_FD_202154 | JGI IMG/M metagenome (GOLD analysis project Ga0307423, IMG submission 202154) | Salt marsh sediment microbial communities from the Plum Island Ecosystem LTER, Massachusetts, United States - WE1603-10 | ecosystem: Environmental > Aquatic > Marine > Intertidal zone >...
TGATTCGCGAAATAAATAAGCGACTCTTCGGCGTCGGCGTTTTGAAGCGCCATTACGTAATCATCCCACCCCTTGGAATTGCTCGGATAATCTACCCGAATGGGTCCCGGAACAATCTTGGTAAATTTTTTCTCCCAAAAATAAGGGATCGTCGCTCCGGCGACGCAAACGGCCACGTGACCTGCTCGGCTCTTTTCGGACCAGTTGAAACTTGAGAAGGTGGCTCCCACCGACAAAGAGGGAGCCATGAGAAAAGGAAGATTTTCAGAAGAACAGATGGTCGGCATTCTGCGCGAGGCGGACCGTGACCCGGTAGCCCAGGTTGCCAAGCGCCACGGCGTCAGCGAGCAAACGATCTACACGTGGCGGCAACGCTTCAGCGGCATGAACGCAGATAACGTGAAGAAGCTGCGCCAACTGGAACAAGAAAACGCCAGGCTAAAGAAGCTGCTGGCCGAGCGGGACCTCGAAATCGAGGTGATGAAGGAAATCGCCGCAAAAAAATGGTAGGCGCACCCGCCCGTCGCCAGCAAGTGGCGTTCGCGCAAAAGCGCGGATTGTCCCAACGCAGGGCGTGTGCGCTCTATTCCACTTCCCGTTCGACGTTGCGTTACGTTTCGCGCCTTGAAGCTCGTGACGAGCCGCTTTTGGCTGTCATGACGCGACTGGCGGAGGAGTTTCCCCGATTCGGCTATCGAAGAATCCAAATATTGATGGAACGGCAAGGGTATGTCATGGGGCCGGACAAGGCGTTTCGGCTCTGGAACAAAGCAGGACTGCAAGTACCGCGAAAGCGTCTGCGAAAACGCGTCGCGCACAGTCGGCCTCGGCCGCAGTTGCCGTCAGGAGCCAACGAGGTCTGGGCCTACGATTTCGTGCATGATGCCTGTGCCAATGGGCAGCAGATCAAATGCCTTACGATCATTGATGAATATACGCGGGAGTGTCTCGCCATCGACGTGGCGGGGAGCATCCGGTCGAACCGGGTCATTGAAGTGTTGTCGCGTTTGGTCAGCAAGCGTGGAACGCCGCGCCACCTGCGGTCAGACAATGGTCCTGAGTTCGTTTCCAAGGCGCTTCTGCGCTGGGCCGCCGACCAAGACTTAGGCGTAGCTCTGATCGATCCCGGCAAGCCCTGGCAGAATGGCATGGTCGAAAGCTTCAATGGAAAATTTCGGGATGAATGTCTGTCCATGGAGTGGTTTCGATCTCGAGTGGAGGCGAAGGTCGTCATCGAGGGATGGCGCAAGCTCTACAACGAGGTGCGCCCGCACTCCAGCTTGGGGAAGATGACGCCGGACGCTTTCGCTCAGATGATCGGAAACAACGAAAACCAGGGGGCCACCCTCAAGAATTGACTGGTCCGAAGAACACCGGCAGGTCAGTGCCACACATAGCGCACCCAACATCGTGATTGGCAGCCGAGGCGCGAGATGAATTGTCTGAGCGGGCAAAAGGGGGGTTAGGGACGGGGTTAGTTCGGGGTGCGCCAGGATGTCTTTTGACGTATCAGAATGCATCACAATCGACTGAAATTATTGATTTCAATGATTCTGACGATGTCCTCTCACGCCGGTAACAGGGGTTCAAACCCCCTTGGGGACGCCAAGAAAATCAGCGGTTTACGTCAACAGCGTAAGCCGCTTTTTCTTTGGTCCACATCTTGTCCACATCCCGCCCCCTGACGCCGACGCAAAGCGCAAAGTGTCCTGTGCGACATGCCTGTCATATTTCACGCTTCTGCTATGAACTCCTACAAGATGACTCCATCGTCTGCGAATCACCAAATTTATATCCGTAATATTGATTTAGAAAACATGATCGAAGCAGATTAAGAAGCCGACACATCAAAGGCTGAGAGGAAGAACTGCAGCGGGTAATAACACCCACCCGTTAGTCTTCTTGGGTCAAAATGCTCACTACCTGTGGGTCAAGACCTCCGCCAGGAGGTACAGAATGGGGCGTCAGGGGCCTCGTCTTCTAATCAGCTTTCTGGCTGCCCATCACCCTGTCAATGACATCGCGCAACGGGGTCATGTCCACTGGCTTGGCGATGTAATCGTTCATCCCCGCCTCCAGGAATTTTTCCTTGTCCCCGGTCATAGCATAGGCCGTCATGGCGATTATCGGCGTGCCCGCCTTGTCCTGCCCCGCCTTACCCTCCCTGATCGCTCTGGCGGCCTTTAGGCCGTCCATAACCGGCATCCGGACATCCATGAGAATCAGATCAACATCATGCTCAGTGAGTCGCTGAAGGGCTTCCTGGCCGTCCTTTGATGGAATGGCTTCGTGACCAATCTTTTCCAACATCCGCAAAGCGAATTTCAGGCTAAGTTCGTCATCCTCGACGACGAGGATTTTAAGAGAGCCCTTGACCTTCGAATGTCCTACTGCCGGATTCTCTCCTGCGACGGCTGTCCCGTCGGCAGGAAGTCCAAAAGGCAGGGAGAGATAGACCGTAGTCCCATGGCCAAGCTCGCTTTCAATCGCCAGTTCGCCGCGCATGAGATGAACCAGTCGCCGCACGATGGACAGGCCAAGCCCTGCGCCCTGATAACGCCTGACATAGGAGTTCTCGCCCTGGACGAAGGGTTTGAAGATGTCCTTAAATCGTTCGTCGGATATACCTATGCCAGAATCGGCGACTGAGAACAGGATGTGGCACGGCGCATTCCCGGAAATAGGCAAGAGGGAGATATCCACCTGTATCCACCCCTGATCCGTGAACTTGATCGCGTTGCCGACGAGGTTAAGCAGAATCTGTAGGACTCGCGCGTCATCCCCGATCAAGACGGAAGGCGTTCTTTCGTCGATGGTGAATTTCAGAGATAGGCCTTTCTCCCTGGCGGCCACAGCAAGGAGTTCAAAAATCGATTTTTCTAATGCTCCGGGGTCGAACTCCACCTCTTTCAGGGGCATCATACCTGCCTCGATCATGGAAAAATCCAATATGTCCGAAAGAAGGCCGGTCAGCCTGGCGGATGAGCGGATGGCGGTATCAGCATATTCAAGCTGTTCATCATCAAGGTTGGTAGTTTTTAGCAACTGGAGCATGCCGAGCACACCGTTGAGCGGAGTGCGTATCTCGTGCGACATGTTAGCCAGGAATTCAGACTTGGCTTGGTTGGCCGCTTCAGCCTGCCTCTTGGCTTGGAGGAGAGCGTCTTGAGCGCGCACTCGCTCGGTGATGTCAAGAGACAAGGACAGGACGCACTGCGCATTGTCCTCTCCGTAAAGAATCGGCTGGAGCGTATTTTGAAACCATTTGATCTCCTTGGTCATCGTGACCCTGATTTCCCTGCGCAACGGCTGTCCTGTTTCCGTAACTTGACGATAAGCTGCAATGAGATTGTCGGCTTCTTCCGCCGGAAGGAATTCCCGGATGTTGTGCCCAACCACTTGGTCAGATGCGCTCCCTCCGGTAAGGTTTGTCCCAGCCTTGGCGTTGACAAAAAGCAATGTTCCGTCGTCCCTAATGACCGAAAGCGTCTCTCCAATGGCCTCGACGACCTTGCGATAGCGCTCCTCGCTGGTCTGGAGTTCCTGGGTTCGCATCGCCACCTGCTGCTCTAGGGTGGCGTTGATGCGTCGGTTCTCATGGAACTTTTCGGCGAGGGACGCCGCCATCAATCTGAAGTTCTCGATCAGCTGACTGTTCGCGCTCAAAACGCTGTCCGGCCAGGCTAGATCCTCTGTACCCGATTCTGTTTTGTCAGGCAGGTCCTTGGTGATACTGCAAAGCTTTTCAAGAGGAGCCATGGTTTTTCGGCTGAAAAGCTCCGTCACCATGAGGGCGGCAAGCACGAGGAAGGTGAGTTGCATCAGGTGATTTGTATATTTCACGTAGAGCGATTTTTGGAACGGGGCCACGGCCTGTTCCAGGACCAGTTTCCATTCGCCCATATCGCCTATCTTGACTTCTTTAACATAGAAAGACTTCTTCCACCGTTCGGTCATCGCCGTATTGGGTGGAGCGTCGGGAACCCACTGGCTGATTTCGTCGTCCAGCTTCCGCAACGAGCCTCCGCTGCGGGTGAACGGAGCCATGATCTTGAGTTCCGGGCGGTTTGAAAAGATGACGTTCCCGCGATTGTCCAGCATGGTGTATAAAAAATGTTCCATTCTGGTGGAGACGTCGAGAACCTCCCGACATTGCTCAAAAGAAAGCACGCCGGCGACGAATCCCTCATATTGACCATGCATCACAACCGGGGCAAGCATGATGGTCCTGGGTTTAGGCGCGCCGATTCGGGCTTCGCCGACGTCGAAGAGCATGGGCTTGAGATTGCGCTTGAGGGCGGAAATGAAGGGTCGGTCTGAGAAATTCCTCCCAATATTGCTGCGTCCCAGCTCGTCCACGGAGGGATAGAACGCCACGCTCACGCCATCGCGGTTGATGAGGCCGACTCGCAGGAAGTTGGAGCTTCCCGTGACCACTTGGGCCAGTAAGGGTTGAATCATCTGTGGCGTGGCGGGGTTGGCCCGGCTCGCCAACGCGGAGATGGCGTTGTCACTCTCCTTAACCCAGGTTTCCAGATAGAACGCCACAGTATTGCCTGCCTGGGTGAGTGAGGCGCGTGTTCTTTGATCGGTCTCGGCGAATTCGCTTCTACTGTCGATGGCCATGATGATCAGCGTTGGCGCAAGTACGAACAACAGGATAAAGCCGCTCAATGTCTCGCGCTGCGGCATGCGCCTCCCCCTGGACGCGAACTCGATGAGGATGAACCCAAGCCTGGCTATCAAGGCGTTCGTTATTCCGTTGATCACCAACTTGCTCACCAGCATGTACGTGTTGACAGGAGGTACATGCATGACCACGTGGAAAAAAACATACGCCAACGGCGTGCCAAGAAACAGCCAATAGATGGTGTCCGCCAGCACAAGTCCTATGCCTCGACGTCGCATCAACAGGCCAACGATCGTCACCTCGGCGGTTAGAATGACGAGCACATAGGGATGGCTCCAGAGAACGTACGTGTAGCTGGACGCCACAGCAGCGGCAACAATACCTGGAATCAACCCGAAGAACTGCAGGGCCAGCAAGGTAAAAATAGAACCGAAGAGGAAATTGACATCGAAAAAGACCGGGTAGTTGAAGTGGTTTCCTGCTATCCCCAGCAAGAGCAGCGCCGCATAGAGGAGAAACCTTGATGCTCCATGCTTCGGGAAGGAGTTGGCAGTTACGCCGGGTATCATCGACTCGCTATCGGTCTTATCCGGAACAAGAGCGTTGAACATGGGCTCTCCTTGATGGCATCTTGGAGTGGTAAGGCGCTGCAGAGGAAAGACTCTCTCCATTATTCAAGGTGAACGGTGCTTCCCAGTGATTTATGCAGCCCAAAGAGCATGCCGAGAGCCTTGCCCGAGGGATCAAATCACTGGTCAACGTCCAGCCAAGGGTCAAGAGCGGATGATGAGCGCAGCCGTTGCCCAATGCAGCCGTTTCATGCCCGGCGTATAGGCATCGACGGTGACGGATGGATTCATGGTTTTTCCTCGCCCCTTTTTCACGGGCAATATTTCTGATCTTTTTCAAGCAGCGCCGGGAGACAGCATATAGTATTTTCTTCATAAGTTACTTTGCAATATCCGGCAACACGCAACCATGTCGCGCGCGACAAGTTTCGCAACATGGTCAGGGCGATTGAGAACAACTCGTGGCCGCCAACAAAAGCCAACAAATCAGGCCGGATGAGCAAACAAAACAAGGGCCAGGACCTTAGCACCCTAACCCTCTGATTTCTTTGGATCCAGCGAGGAGACTTGAACTCCTAACCTGATGATTACGAATCGCCTGCCTATGGAAAAGGCCGTGCGCAAAACTGTGAGTAAAAAAGAAAGAAAAAGGTGGGGAAATATGAGGAAGGATGACCAGAAAATGAGGCAGGAAGCCAGTTAAACCAATATATGCATTGAGGGGTAACAGTCCTCTCACGCCGGGAGCAGGGGTTCAACCCCCCTTGGGGACGCCAAGAAATTCAGCGGTTTACGCCAAAAGCGTAAGCCGCTTTTTCTTTGGTCCACATCTTGTCCACATCCCGCCCCCTGACGCCAGTTCAAACCGACCGCATCAAGCGCGGTCAATCCAGGCGGAGGCCATGGTCAGGCGCCAGATACCAAGGTTGGCGTCGATCCATGCTCGCCGAAGCGGTTCGGCCATGGCCCGGTGGCCACCCTGAATCTGCGCGGCAGTCCAAAACCAGAAGCCCTGGGCACGATTGATGAGGATGGCGTTGGGAAGACTCATGGCCGTCGTTGCTCAGGCCGCCCACCAGCCGTGGATCAGGCCCAGGCCGATAAGGTTCGGATATGATCGTTTTGTTTATCCGCTACGGCTTGTTCGGCAAATCCTTTCCCAATTGGAATTTAATGAGTCCCTCTGAAAGCGCCGCTCCTTTTTTGGGCGACATCTTGTTCAGGATTTCCCCGGCCTGGCGGCTTTTCATGCCAGCCAGCACCTGAACCGCAAGATTTTCGTCCACCGTTTCCATGAGCGTTGCGGCCTGCTGGGCCTTCATATTCGCGTACACGGCGATCAGCTTGACCATGCGTTCCTGCTTGAGCGCCTTCGCCTCGTCGAGCATCGTTTTCAACGACGATTCCAAATCCTTGAGTTTTGCGAGTCTCGCATTGAGGTCCGCCTCCATCGCGTTGAGATCCTTCTCCCTTCTGTCCAGCGCATCAGACCGCTTGGTGAGTTCCTGGGCCGAAAGAACCTGGCCGGGAGGAGACTGTTGCGCGGACGCATCGCCTAAAGTCCCCGTCGCGAAGATTGCGGCGCTGATCAGCATGAGCAAGATCGTATTTCGACATCCCCGCACGCATAATGGATTCATTCCGGACGACCTTTCCGGATACAGCATTTCAACACATTGCATAGCTTACTCCTTTGGTTTGCGGATTAATCAGGCTCTCATCAGCGCGCGACAGGCTCATTCTCTCCCAGGGTGCTGCCCCGCTCGCTGCGGGAAAAATACGATGCAGGCTATCATAAAGAGGACAAGAACCGCCGAGGCGCTGTATCGGCTTAACGCCAATCCTCCGTGCGCGATGGGCTTATCCAGATAGTCGCCCACCGTCGCCCCGAGAGGACGCGTCAGGATGAACGCCGACCAAAAGAGCAGCGCTCTTGATGCGTTGGTCCAGTAATACGCCGCCGCCACGACGGCCAGACAGGCTGAAAAAACCAGCGCGCCGCCCTCGTAGCCAAGTCCGCCCGTATCCGCCGCCCAATCTCCCAGGGCCGTTCCCAGGGTTTGGGAAAACATGATCGTCGTCCAATAGAAGGCTTCAGCCTTTGGTGAAGTGATCACGTCCACCGAAACCGAGCCAAGCGAGACCCGCCAGAGCCCGAGAGAGGCCAGCAGCAGCGCAAGCAGAATAAGCGATCCGCCGCTGTAGCCGATGCCAAGAGACCGGTCCATGAAATCGGCCAACGTCGTGCCCGCCGTGGTGGTCGCCACGATCACGGCCCAGTACAGCGCGGGACGGTATCGCTCGGCTCTCATCTGGATGCCCACGGCCACGATGAAAAGCGCAAGAAAGATGATCGATCCAGCGAGATAACCGAGGTTCATGGACATGGTCACCGCATCCCCGCCGGTCTCGCCGAGCGTGGTCGCCGCGATCTTGATGATCCAAAAACCGAACGTGACGGCGGGAACCTTGCTCAAACTCTTTTCCGCGAATGTGTTCATAGCGCATTACCTCTTCTTTGGGATCAAGAAACGCTACACGCCAAATCCGCATAGCGTTCCTTGGATTTTATCGCCTGGAGGGAAACCGTAGCGTCGCTCGCAGGCCGGGATTGTTGTCGCTCAAGGCTATCGATCCCTTGTGCAGTTCGACGGCGGCCTTGACCAGGGCAAGCCCCAGTCCCGCTCCGGGGAGGGCGCGGCTCCGATCGACGCGGTAAAACCGCTGCAATACGTTCTCTCGCTCCTCTTCCGGAATGCCTGGGCCGTCGTCGCACACGGACAGCCGAGTTTCGTTTCCCCGCGCTTCAAGGAGAATCTCGATGCGCGCGCCCTCGGGACAGTGCTTGAGGGCGTTCTCGACCAAATTGACCAACATCTGCGTCAAAAGGTCCTGGTCGCCGAAGACAGAGGCCTCGCCATCCACGCGCGCCGTAAGACGCTGGCCGCGTTCCTCCGCCACCGGCGCATAGCTTTCGGCTACGAACGTCGCCAGCCGGGTCATGTCCGTCATGGCGAAGGAGGGACGCCTGCCGCCGCTCTCGATCTGCGCGATGCGGAGGATGGCGGAAAATATCCGCAGCACGCCATCCACGTCTTCGATGGCCTGCTCCACGGCATTCCCACAATCTTCCTTGCCAAGCCGCGCCTCGCGGACGCGTTCGAGCTTCTGGCGCAAATGGCTGAGGGGCAGCCTCAAGTCATGGGCGATGTCGTTCGAAACCTGCCGCACGTTTTCCATCAAGGCCTGGATGCGGTCCAGCATGGCGTTGAAATTGACCGCCAACTGGTCCAGATCGTCGCGGGTTTGCGCCGTGGGAACGCGTTCGGCGAGATTCCCGTCCATGATGGCCACGACGGCTCGGTTGATGGATTCCACCCGCCTGAGGAATCCCAGCGAGAGCACGGCCCCTCCCGCCGCCGCGAGCAGGAGGGCTGAGGCTCCGCCCCATCCAAAAGCCTGTATGATGGCTTCACGGGCTTCCTGGATGCGCCGATCGTCTTCGCCTGCTAAAAGACGCGATCCATCGTCCAATTGGACGCAGAAGGCTTCGATGCCGGGAGCGTCAAGGTCACCGCCGTCCTCATCCTTTTTTCTTCCGTCGCGCGGCAGGACGATATGCGACCAGCCCGACGAAGGCATGGAAACCGCTTCGGGGATATTCCCGGTCAGTCTTTTTCCTGATGGGTCCTCAAGAACGTAATATCCTATTCCCCCCTGACGGGTCTGAATGCGACGGTTGATTTCTCGCGTCAGTTCATCAAGTCCCTGGCTATGAAAACGTTCCTCCAGAGACGCGACGTCCTGCGAAACTGAGGCTCGGAGTTGACCATCGAGCGCTGTAGCGGCAATCCAGTAGACGAGGCCGAAGAGGACGGCGACCGAAAGAGCGAATACCGCCGCATAGAGGGCCGCCAGGCGAAAGCTGGCCGCACGAAAGATGTTACTCGGGCGCATGGAGACAATACCCCGCTCCCCTGACGGTCTTGATGAGATCGACCCCCAGGTCGCGATTGAGCTTGGCGCGCAACCGGCTGATATTGGTCTCGACGACGTTGGTCTGGGGGTCGAAGTGAAAGTCCCAGACCTTTTCCAGTAACATGGTGCGCGTGACGACCCGTCCGGCGTTGCACATCAAATACTCCAGGATTTTGAATTCAAGAGGCTGGAGTTCGATGCGCCTCCCGCTACGCTCAACCGTTCTGGCCAAAAGATCCATCGTCAGATCGGCGACCTGTAACGTTGTCTTTTCCTTCAGGATGGGCGGACGTCTGGCCAGGGCGTTCACCCTGGCCAGGAGTTCGGAAAAGGCGAACGGCTTGACCAAATAGTCGTCCCCTCCCGCTTCGAGGCCTTCCACGCGGTCGTCGATGCCGCTCATGGTCGTCAGGAAAATAACCGGGGTTTTCACTCCGGCGCTTCTGAGCGTCTTCACTACGCCGAGGCCGTCCATTCCGGGAAGCATTCGGTCGACGATCATGACGTCGAATTCCCCCGCCCCGGCCATGAACAGGCCCTGGCGTCCATCGCTCGCCACATCGACCACATGGCCCCGTTCCCGGAAGCCCTGGGCGATATAGGCGGCGTTCTCCGCGTCGTCTTCGATAATCAGCAGTTTCACGACGTTTTTTCCTTTCTTTCTCATATCACGCGACGTCAGTTTCTTCGCGGTGATTCCTCAGACATTCGAAACCATAGCACACTCTCGGTCCCCATGAAAACGCAAGGTCAAGCGCGGGCTCTGTTTTCCCGAAGACGCCAAATGAGCAGCCCTGCGATAAAAAGGGGCGCGCCCAAGGCCACGGGGACAATCCGCGATGACTCCACGACGGGCTTTTGCCGGACGGTGAAATCGACAAAGGGACTGGCGGTAAGCGTCTCGCCGTTGCGCGACATGGCGCTGACCACGACGCGATATGATCCGGCCTTGATAAGACGCATGGGCCATATGGTCTCAACGGTTTGACCAGGGAGAAGGGCGGCGCTGACCACCGCCTTGTGCGCGCTCCAGTCTTCAAGGTCCACCGGCTGCTCCTTTCCCGAATCCGTTTCCACAAGGCTGATCCAGGCGAGGACCCCTTCCTGCGTGGCGTGCCCGTCATTTTGAATGGCGGTGTGAAAACGCAGCCGATCACCCATTTGTGGGGACGCAGGATTGCCATGATCGGGGGCGATCGAAATCCGCAGGGCGAACGCGGGCGTGGCAAGGGCAACAACTCCAAGCATCAAAAAACATATTGTCGCAAAGCGCTTCATGACGACCTCCTATAGAGCCGTGCGATAGAATCCATCTCTGGCAAACCAAAGGGTTATTCCTGAAAACAACAGGGTCAGGTTCCAATGCAACCATTGGCTGACCACGGCCTGGGAATCAATGATCACGGCGTCGAGCGCGTTAAGCGCTACGGACAAGGGATTGATCCAGTCGAAAATACGCCCAACGGCCGTTTGCCTGAGGCTCGGTCCGAGAATGACGGGGCTGGCCGCCAGGAGCAAAATGACGAGGCAGACCATAAGGGCGGATCTTGTCGAGCTGAGGCGAGCGCCCATGCCCATTGCGAGGAACCCAAAACCGAGGACGACCGGCGTGCCCATCAACGCCAGGGATACAAGGCCTTCGGCGAGATTCTGGCCAGCGCCGCCAGCCGCCCAAAGATAGGGAAGCGCCAGGAGGTACATGGCCGCCCAGACCATGGCGATGCCCGCGAGCTTGCCGAACAAAATCCGATCCCGGGAGACCGGCGCAACCAAGAGAGGAACCAGGCTGCCCCGTTCTTTCTCCCCCGCAACGGTATCCACTCCCATAACTATTGCCAAAAGCGCCCCCAACCCCATGATGACCGCGCACATGCCATAGACGGCTTCGGCGTTGTCGAGCAGGCTCAATTCGGCGTCGCTGATAAGCAACAGGCTGAACGCCGAAAGCGCTGCCGCCATGGCCAAAAGCCACGACAAGCCTCTCGGGCTTCGCAGCAGGTCCCCGGCCTCCTTTCTCGCGATAATGGCGACGGCGTTCATGCGGTCCCTCCTTCCGTAAGGGCGAGGTATAAAGCCTCCAGCCCTGTATTTTCCCGCTTGATTTCAACAAGAGGCCATCCCAGAGCATAAAATTTCCTCCACACCTCCTCCGGCTTCGCCTTTGCAGCGATGTCCACAATGCGCCAACCGCCGTTTCCCGTGAGGATGGAGGCTTCGTGCGGGTGCGGTTCGTCCGGCGGGGCCTCGGCGGAAAGTCTGATCAGAAACCGCTGGGACAAGCCATTGGCGCTCAACAGGTCGGTCAGGCCTCCCTCAACGACCGTGCGCCCGGATACGAGCACGCCGATGCGGTCGCAAAGTCTCTCCACATCATCAAGCAGATGGGTGCAAAGAAGGACGCCTATTCCATCGGCGGCCAACTCCTGAAGAATGTCGTGCAATTCTCTGCGCCCTCTTGGATCGAGACCATTGGTTGGTTCATCCAGGATGATCAGTTCGGGCTCCGGAATGAGCGCCCTTGCCAGCCCCAACCGCTGGCGCATTCCCCGGGAAAAGGTGGAGATACGCTGTCCGGGCCTTGGGGTCAGAGCGACCTGGGAAAGACAATGCGCGATCTCGCCACGGGTAAGCGGGCGTTCGTAGAGATTTCCAAAAAACGCCAGATACTCCTCGGCGCTCATCCATTCATAGAAGCCGCTTTGTTCGGGCAATGCGCCTGTGCGGGCGTGCACGAAGCGGCTTTGCGTCCAAGGATCCTTCCCCAGAACGCGAACCAATCCGGAGGATACCGGCATAAGGCCGAGCGCGGCGGCGATGGTGGTGGTTTTTCCCGCGCCGTTCGGACCAATGAGCCCGTATATCGACCCCTTGTCGAGGCTCAGGTTGACATCGCGCAGAATGGACGCGTTTCCTTGATTCACCTGTATTGCCTGCATTTCTATCAGCATGGTTTTTTCTCCTTTCGGGATGCGCGCGCCAGCGTTTGCAGCCCGGCCATTGACGCAATGTGCTTATATGTCGCCTATTCCCGCGTCTCGCTATCGTTCTCATCCTTCACGATCTTTCCAGTCGCCGCGTCGAGAACGATCTTGCGCTCGCCCCCCTTGGTAAGCGCGGTCACTTTATAGGTCGCTTTTCCGTTTTCGGCGTCAAATTCCGCAGCGACGACTTTTCCATCGAGAGCGCTCTCGATGGACTCCACGGCCTTTTGAAGCCCGACGGGGGAGACGGCCTCAACCTCGCTATCTTCGCCAAAGAGACCGTCCCAGAGGCCCTGTTTTCCCGATGCCAGAATTTGTCCGGTAGCGGACGACACATCGAACCGGACCGTTTTCCCCTCCGCGAGGGCATCCACCTGGTAGGCTAGGGCGCCATTACGGATGTCCGCCTCGGCGGCGAACGCCTTGCCTCCA
>Ga0307423_1001811_pt1 | contig 12586 bp, 11 predicted proteins | sample SalMarWE160310MG_FD_202154 | JGI IMG/M metagenome (GOLD analysis project Ga0307423, IMG submission 202154) | Salt marsh sediment microbial communities from the Plum Island Ecosystem LTER, Massachusetts, United States - WE1603-10 | ecosystem: Environmental > Aquatic > Marine > Intertidal zone >...
GTGAGTGCTGCAGAAACTGCTGCCAGAAGAACATTCATTCCAGGAAGTTTATCTGGAAGACATATCACTGCTGCAACAATTACTGAAACAAAGGTAATAATAATGTTTACTGGGCGGGTAATTTTTAAAATCGCTTTCAGCTTTTCTATCAATTTTAATCAAATGTTATTGAGAGATTAGCCGAAACTTACGAAAAGAAAAAGATATGCTTATACAATAAAGAATGATATTAAAATATTAATAACTGTTTGGTGATTCAAGCTTCACCAAATTAAAACTCATTAATAATTCCAAAATGAATTTTTCCTTCGCTGAATGAATCTCCCTGGGCAAGAGCAAAACTTACTCCCAGAAGACCTATTGCTGTCTCGACTGTGATACCAAGCCCATAACCAAAGATAAAATTCTCGTTTTTGGGGATAGCTCTTTCAATATCCGCTTCTCTTAAATAGTAACCTGCATCAAAGAAAAGAAATGCATACGATCTTTGTGTTAGCATTAATCTATATTCAAGATTAGACCATGCAATTCGGGAAGCCAAAAACTGCTCCTCCCTGTAACCTCTTACAGTATTAGTTCCGCCGAATTGCCAGAGGTCGCTTTGCTCAAAATAAGGCCCGCGGAGTTCCCTTCCGTTTACACTAATTGCAATAACATTACGAAGAAACAATTCATAGAAAGCACTAAACCCGGCGGTAATTCTTTGAAGGTTTGGATTTGTTTTAAGCCCGGGAGTTATATATTGAGCAGGCCCGGTAATTTTTTTTCTGCTGAACGAATATCCGGTTTCAAACAAAAATCCACCAGTTGGAGCCAAGGGATCATTCCTTAAATCAATTTTCAGACTCAAGCCAGTCGTAAGAGTAGAAGAATTATAGACTGTAAATACAGGAACCTGTCGCTCAGTCGGAATAACATCTTCAGTTGACACGAAAGCAGATGCGGAAATATCCTCAGTAGCAAGAAATTCAAGAGAACCACTAATTCTTCTCTGGACATATGTTGTATCTTGAATACGCTGAAAAAGTTCAGCATTAATATTAAAAGGATAACCGAATAACCAGGGTTCTAAATATTTAAGATCCAGTTCCTGCGATACCCGCGTAAGCTTTTGCCATTTTACCGCAGCAGCTCTCCCTGTTCCGAAAATGTTTCTCAATGTTACATTTACCAGACCAGTTACGTAACCGGATTCATTATCCTTTGCAGGAGGAACGTATCCTATTATTCCATCAAAATTATTAGTGTTTTTTTCTTTAACATTAATCTGCAGCACTCCATTATTTTTCGAATCAATATAAAACTGAGGAACCGGAACAGGATCAAAAAAACGAAGCTTGTTAAGTCTCCGTGGCAGGTTCTCTATTTTCTGTTCCGAATACTCTTCGCCAGGATCGATTCTTAATTCTCTTATTATCACATAATCTTTTGTAGAATTATTTCCAACGACTTCAATTTTATCGATACGACTTTTTCTTCCTTCTTCCAGCTTCAGATACAAATCAGCAAAATGGTTTTCACTAGTTGAGTCATCATAAAGATATACTGATCCTATAGTAATCTTAGCAAAAGGAAAACCGCGGTTCTCAAGATTTTTTAAAAGTTCACCAATGATAGATTCAACTTCATAACTATTGAAAATTTCCCCATTCAGATAATCGAACGATGAAATGTAATTTTCTATGTTCAAAGAATCTGACGAAGAAAAAAATAGATTTTTTATAATGGTAGGCTGGCCCTCATCAACATTGAGTATTAAATTTACCTGTTGAGAATCACTTGAGAACTCTATTTGTGAACCTTCAAATGAAAAATTGAAATAACCATTGTGTGTAAGCGCCTGAGAGATTCGTGAATAAGAAGAATCAAGGATACCGGGGAAAAAATTTTGTCCTTCGTTTAATCCTGCCCATTCTTCTATATCTTCATCGCTAAAGATTTTGTTGTTGTTAACTTCTATCTTCCCGATTTTTTGTGAAAAAACCATAGCAGAAATGATTATCACCAATAAGAAAATATTTCTACTGTGGCATATCATTAATTTCTTTTAGTTTTTTCCCAATTGCTTCTATATTGATTTTTTCAGTGAGCGATTTTGTATCATTCATTTCAATATCACAAACTTCCAATGATTTTGCATTGCAAACACCCAAAGCTGAAGCCAGACTGAGTCGATTTTCAAATGATAATTTATTTTGCAAACCATAGACTATACCTGAAACGAAGGCATCACCACTCCCCGTTTCATCGATAGCTCTAATTTCAGGAAGAGTTACTTTATAATGAAAGTCAAAATTAGAAGCATAAAAAGTTTTACCTTCGTTTGTGATGTAAGCTTGCTTGATTCCTTTTTCATAAAGCTTATCAAGTAATTTAAGTTGATCAGCTTCACTATTTAATCCTATAACTAGTGATTTCTGGATTTCATCAACGTTATTATGAACAATCGTAGGAGAAGCATTTAAACATTTCTGAAAGTGATTTCCATAAGTGTCACATATAGAAATTTTGTCCAGTTTATTAGCTATCTCTATACCTTTACTAAAGATTGCATCAGCTTCTCTGCATGGCGAGCTTCCGGAGAATACAACAATTTCACAAGTTGTAATAGCTTTTTCCATTTTCAAGATGAATTCCCTTATCTCGGCTGGTGAAACTGAAGAATCTGTTCCAAAGAATGAATAGACTTTTTCAGCCTTCTGGTCAACAATTATCGCAGCGTCTCTTGATTCAGACCTGATATTAATATCAGAAAAATTTATTCCTTCCTTCCGCAAAGCATCACGAAATAATTTTCCGTTTACTCCACCAGTAAAGACCAATGCAATGTTAGCAACACCAAGCTTATTTAATTGACGGCTTACATTTATTCCTTTTCCACCGGCTTTCAAAGTTAGTATTCCATTTCTGTTTGCAGAGGAAAGTTTAAGTTGAGAATAATAATATCTTCTTTCGAGGAGTGGATTTATAGTTACGGTCAGTACCATTTTTGTTAAGCAGATAAAAAAATAAAAAGGTGAGCTAATAACTGCTCACCCCGGATAAAGCGACTTTGTGATTAGTATCTGAATCTGTAAAGATCTCCATAAAGAGGTGTATCTGGTGATAATCTGTAATCTCCAAATCCTGTATAGTCAATGAACATAAATTGCCTGTTGAGATTATAATACTGCCATACTTCATAAGGTTTTGAATAATATTCAAAGGGATGTCGGTCAATATTATCGGGCGCACCAAGGATAATCAGAACCATTCCTCTATCGGACCTCCAACCTTCGAGAGAGTAAGTTGAAAAATTATCGTTGGCATAAGCCACTCTGCTGAAGTACTCATTAAAGACAGGATTGTATTCATCAGCAGGATTTGGATCTAAATTTTTCCAAAATGCTACAAAACGTTTTGCTTTCTCCAATCGGTTATCACCGGCTTCAATAAAGTCAATTTCCTCTTTATTAGCAATATAAATTAATTGATCAATTGCTTTATCCAGATCAGTTAGTGATGCGGGGACACCGACCCATCTTGAATTAAAAGCTTTTACTGAAGTATCAAAAACCTTACTTGTGGAATCTTTTAATGTAATTTTTAGTAAATATTTTCCAATGTTTAATGTTAATGAATCGAGGTTGTTAAAAATCTGGTTACTTCCTTTTTTAATTTCTACCATCTTTGTTAATTTATATAAAGAATTTTCTTTGTCATCATAAACTTCATAATCAACAAGAAAGGAACCCGAAGTATCAGAATAAATTTCATAAAATGTTGATAATGGATCGCGATCAGTGACGACAATTCTGGACACATTTGGAATAATTTTCGAGTTATTTTCAACTTGAGTCTTTTTTGAAATCAACATTACATCACTCATCGAAGGGAGTGAGTTGAGGTCTTTTACTGTCACCTTGTTTTCAGAATTATATTCGTTCTTCGAATCTTTATCAAGCAAATCTGTTACAATTGTATAAACACCGGGTGTTAGCTCAAAAGAACGATTGCTCAAATTAAAATTTTCGGGTGAAGTCGTTAGCTCAAAGCTCATAGCTACAATTTTTTCGTTCCAAACTTTCTCAGTTATCAGGTTCTTTTTATTTTCATCGTAAACAGAAACGGTAAGTGTATAAGCAGCTTCAAATCCTTTCCCGGTTTTTATAAATTGAACTGCGTTATAAGGAACCTGTATAAAAACGTCCAGTCTAGTTTTATTATTATCACTTTTAAAACTTAAAAAATCCTGATAGTATTTTACCTTTTTTTCAGGAGTGCGTGTGAAATTTTCCGGTTGTGCAAAAATGCTTCCGGTAAATAGAATAAAATAGACTAATATTATTTTTTTCATCTCAAAATCTCCCAATAATTAATTGATCTTAGCAAAAAGATCATACTCGTTAGAATCGTACACAATCGCATTATAAAAATTACCCAAAGAAATTCTACCATTATCTGCTGAAATAAGAACTTCGCCATCAACTTCCGATGCATCTCTAAACGTGCGTCCAATATAAAAATCTCCTTCAAGAGCTTCAACCAATACTTTTAGTTCTTTGCCTACTAATTCTCTGTTCTTTTCTGCTGATATTTCTCGTTGAATTTCCATTAATCTGTTTTGCCGTTCTTTTTTAATTTCTTCGTGAACAGGATCACCCAGTGTGTAGCTTTCTGTATTTTCTTCCATCGAGTATGTAAATGTTCCCATCTTTTCAAATTTAAATTCTTCAACAAAATCACAAAGCTCTTTAAACTCTCTTTCAGTTTCTCCGGGATAGCCAACAATAAAAGTAGTCCGTAGAACCAGTTCCGGAATCCTTTCCCTCAACTTAGCCAACAATTTTCTTGTTTGATTTCCTGAAATTCCTCGTCGCATAGATTTAAGAATATTATCTGAAATGTGCTGAAGAGGAATATCGATGTAATTGCAAACTTTTTCATTGTTTTTAATTTCATCAATCAAATCATCGGGAAACCTCGATGGATAAGCATACATCAAGCGGATCCATTCGATTCCATTAACTTCACTTAGCTTATTAATAAGTTGTGAAATATTCCTTTTAAAGTAAAGATCTTTTCCATAGTCGGTTGTATCCTGTGCTATAAGTACCAATTCTTTAGTATTGTTCTCAGCGAGATATTTTGTTTCTTCAACGAGTTCTTCGATAGATTTTGAACGGTGTAAACCTCTCATAATTGGAATTGCGCAAAATGTGCAGGGATGATCGCATCCTTCTGATATTTTTAAATAAGCGGTATGAGAAGGAGTTGATATTAATCTTTCACCCAGAAGATTTTTCTTTAACTCTCCACCCAGTTCATTTAAAATCCTTTTATAATCTTCGGTGCCGAAATATAAATTCACTTCAGGTATTTCATTTTGAAGCTCATTTTTATAGCGTTGGGACAGACAGCCAGCTACAAATATTCTTTTTGTTAATCCTGAATTTTTATTTGCTACTGCAGTTAATATGGTGTTGATTGATTCTTCTTTAGCAGCTTCAATAAAACCACAAGTATTGATTATCACTGTATCAGCTTCAGATGGATTAGGACGTAAATCAAGATTGTTAGCTTGCAGTTGTCTTAATAATCTTTCTGAATCAACCGTGTTTTTAGAACAGCCAAGAGTTATCACACTTACTTTTTCTCTCGTTTTCATTTTTTAATAATTTTTAAACAAAATATCTCAGATACATCCAGATCACAGGAACACTAAAAAGTAAAGAATCGAATCTATCAAAAAATCCACCATGTCCGGGTATGAATGATGAGGAATCTTTAACTGCAGAATCTCTTTTAAGTAAAGACTCAACTAAATCACCAATCGGTCCCACAATACCAATAATAATTCCAATAACCACAACATTAAACAGATTTAAAAAATCAAGCGCAATCAACTTTGCCAAGATCATAGTAAGAACAGAAAAAATAAATCCAAAAATTGCTCCTTCCCAACTTTTATTTGGACTTACACGGGGGAATAATTTATGATTTCCGAAAGCAGTTCCGCCATAATAAGCAGCAGAGTCACCTATCCATGTTGAAATGAAGACGGAAATAACTAGATATGAACCATAATAATAATCATCACCCATATATGGATAAAACTCCCGCAGTGCAATTAGTGAGGCTGAAAATATTCCGATATAAAATATTCCAAGAAAAGTGACACCCAGGTTAAGTATTGCTGAATCTTTGTTCCGAAAAAGTTCAAATGTCAAAAGAAAAAGGGAGGAAATTACTATGAGCGTAGTAGTATCAATAAAACCTTTAAACTGATTTACCAGAAATAAAAGGATTATTATTTCACCAAACAGCAGATTTGTACGTGCATCTTTATTTTTTGCAATCAGGGAGAATTCATAAAACGAAAGCAGGCTAATAATACTTACGAATGATAAAAAATAATATCCTCCTAAATAGGTTGCAATTAATATAACCGGTATTGCAACAATGGCAACAATTACTCTCTTTAAATTCTCACTGGTTGACATCTGCCTCTGAATCAGATTATTTTGATTTAACTTCCTGAATAAATTCAAGCGCTGCATGAACATCTATTTTTTTTACCATCAGCTTAACCACGGATAGATCACCCGGAGCTGGAAAGCTGGAATCTTTTTGTGAAAGAACTGTTGCGCCAATTCCGGCACTTTCCAGATTTTCCTTAAGCATATCAACATCTATTAAATTAAAAGAAGTATAAACAAGAACCCAATCTTCTTCATTCAGTTCAGGATACTTTTTTAATTCAGATGCATCCACAAGAGGTGTGTTGCAATCAGGGCAAATCACTATTCCTTCAACATATTCGTAATTACAATTTGGACAAACTGGCATTATAACCTCCTAAACGATTTTATATTTTTTGTAGTATTGTCTTATTAAAAAAATTAAACCAACAAATAGAAAAATCATCAAAAAGAAATATTGAATATTCTCATTCAGTGAGGAAGAGTCTGAAACACTACTGTTAATTAACTCATCATCACCTAAAATAAAGTAGAGCGTTACAGCAAAAAAATTATTTAGAAAATGAAGTGTCATTGGAATTATTAGAGACTTACTTTTATAAGCAGCAAACCCGAAATAAAAACCTAATATTGCAAGCGGAATTATTCCGTAAGGATTAAAATGGTATAAAGCAAAGAAAATAGCTGTAATCAGAACAGCCAGATATGGTTTAAGTTTGAATCCAAAGCTTCGTTGAATATATCCCCTGAACATAATTTCTTCACAAATTGCCGGTATGACAGAAATTGTAATTACCACCAAAATCATTTCGGGAATATTTTGAGCGCTCATAAGGTTACCGAAAGTTTTTTCAATTAGCTCATTCAGCGAATCCAGTAAAGTTTTAATTGAATTAACCAGTTGGGAATGAGCTGCTAATTTTTCAACAAAAAAATTTTGAATGTACAGATAGCTTTGAAGAAGCGGTGTGAGTATTATAATCCCTAAAATGTATAAAGACAGTTCCTTCCAGTCAGGTAATTTTAGAGAAATAATTTTTGAAATATCTCCATAAATCCACTTGCTGAAAAGCAATGCGGGTAGCATAATAAAAAAGATTTGTCCGAATATGGTTATTAACCTTATACCATTCACAGGTGCTGCATCAAGATTAAATCCGAAAAGCAACAAAGTTAACAACCCGCCTACGAACTGATAGAGAATAAAACCTCCAATCAATCCGAGGAATGCAGCTGCTATCGGAGAAATAAGTGGATAAGGAGAGTAAGGTTCAACAATGTTAGTATTCTCTTCCGGTTTTTCGGGTTCGGGTTGATTTTGTTCCTGGTTAAATTCTTCCAATTTAAATTCAGATTAGTATTAATGTTTAGTTTAAGCAAAGATAATAAATTATGAAGTTATTAATAAGAAAAAGAGGAAGCTACAGCCTCCTCAATTTCAACATTAATTAAAATTATTAGCGTTTAGCCTTTAATTCTCCGGCAAGTCCTTCATAGTTGGTAAGCTTTGCCTCCACGTATCCTATTACCACTTTTGTTCTCACCTTCACGGGCATTTTTAATTCATCATTTGTGAGCCAGACAATAATGTTTCCTTCGTGCTTGAAGAGCCCTCCCTCTCTCACAAGCGGCTCAACAATAATGCAATCAAATTTACCAGCAGGAACTTCAATAGTTTCTTTACCTAAAAATTTAACGTCCAGATTGTAAACTTTATCTTTATAAAAATTCTGCAGATGGATCAGATCACTTACTTTCATATTTGAATAATCCAAAGTACGTGCATAATAGAAAGCAGAAACAATATCATTCACATACAAAGGGATTTCATATTCACCTTCGGTCGTTTTTGCCTTGCCTTTCCGTTGATCGAAGAAAGCAGAAAAGTCTCTTGTGTACCCGCCCTCTCTTATATGCTGCTCAAACCTCCAGGGAAATAATCCTTCAACATCGATGTAGGTTTCATACCTGTCTCTTACTTTATAAAACATATCAAAGCTAGGTACTGAATTAACTTCAAAAGTTACATGGTAGGCTTCTCTACCTGATATTTTTTTAATTTTTGGAACTTCCATTACCGCAATTCCGGCAGTAACAAAACCATAATTGACATCAAATGTTAATTTTTCACCTTCCTTAAAAGCTTTGTTATCTAAAACCCTAAATTCTCCATTAAATGAATTAGTTTGCGATAAAATGTTCAAACTGACTGAAAGTATGAATAGAAAAACATACATCCATTTTAAAGAATACATCAAAAAGCTCCTGATTATTATTAAATCATTAAAACACTTCTAGTTTCGTCAAATACTCTGCCAATATCAATACTATTCATACAGTTCAATTTCTCACATTGCTCGCGTGTACAATTGCTGCAGTCAATTGTTGGGATGAAAATTGTTTTGTTTTCTGTATAGGGTCCCCACCTCTTTTGTGAACAGGATAATATTTTAGGATAAAAACCAATAATATAAACTCCAAATGCAGCTGCTATATGAATTGGTCCTGTAGAGTTTGAAATGAATAAATCTGCTTTTTTTATTAATGCCTTTAGTAATGAAATATCAAGCCGGCCTGCTAAATTTATTACTGATTTATTGATTTCAAATTCTTTGCAAAGTTGAGTTTCATTTTTACTTCCAGTAACCGCAATTGTCAGATTTTTTATCTCACTTAGTTTAAGAGTAAGTTCAATAAGTTTCTCTTTGGGAAGATCGACAGAACTTCCGCCGCTGCCGGGATGAACAATAACAATTTTGTTCTGATGTTTATATCCTTTCTCCAGTAAAAGAGCATTTATCTTTTTTGAGCTATTATCATCTACGCTCAAATGAAATTCTAGTGACTTCGAAAAATCAATTACATCGATACCTATTTTTTTAAGGAGACCGATATTGTATTCAAGTTCATGCTTTTCTGCATATTTACGATGCTCAAAAACCTTTTCATTAAACAGAAATGAATACCATCGGTAACCCGTTCCTATTCTGTACTTAATACCAGCCAAAAACATTATAAGTGAAATTTTTAGAGTTGGATTTACAACGACACAGGTATCAAAACCTTTGGCTTTAATTTTTTTAAGATTTTCTTTGAAGAGAATTTCACTATTCAATTCATCAGCAATAATAACTTCATCTATAAAAGGATTACTATCAAGAAGAGGGCTTGTGTATTCCCGGAGGAAGTACGCTACCACACAAGAAGGATATTTTTGTTTAATAAGTTCAGCGAGGGGCAAAGACAGCACAACATCTCCGATTCTATCAGTACGAACTATGAGTATTTTTTGCGGTGAAATCATTTACGCGATAAATATGGATTATTTTTTATAAAAAACCGCCATGGCAAATCTGTTGACCGTGTTATTCCAATTCTTGTAGAAACACCCGTTTCCTTGTTTGGAATATTTTTGTTATCCAATATAAAAATTTCTTTGCCGGTAAGATCAATTCCAGAGTGTGACCTATCAATTCCGAAAGCTTTGCATAACTTGCCGGGTCCACTCGTTAAATTATAAATTTCTCTATCGTTTTTGAGCTTTCTTCCAAAACGGTTTTTAATCATCCGGTCAATTCCCGAAACAGGTTCTATCGCACGAATTAAAACTGCCGTGCCCTGTCCTTTTTTACCTGTAACAACATTACAGCAATGATGTGCACCATAGGTAAAATAGACATAGAGGTAACCACCCTCTTCAAACATAATTTTATTCCTGTTAGTGATACCACCGTAAGAATGAGCCGCCTGATCGAAATCTCCGTGGTATGCTTCCAGTTCTACAATTTTTCCAGTGAGAGTTTTACTCTTTTCAGATTTTACTAATATTTTACCTAACAAGTCCCTGGCAACTTTAAGCACTTCCCTCTGGTAAAAGTTTTTCTTTAATTTTTTATTTAAAAGCATATCATTCATAGGAAATGAAAATAGTCGGAGGATAGTACATTAAACAAGAGTCTTAATTTGATTTTAATTCTGCGATCTTTGCCAGGTAATATTCTCTCTTCTCAGGTTTACGATCGATTAATAATTCAAATATTTTTATTGCTTCACTCTTCTCCCCCTGAGAGAGGTATATATTTGCTAGAGTTTCTGAAGCAAGCTTACTTTTATCCGGCGAATGTGAATTCTGATTTGTTTCGGGAATAAAATCATCATCTTTTTTCTCAATCCTCGCATTCATTACCTCCCTGGCAAGTTGATCCAGCCGATCATCAACTGATTGCGATTTATCGGTTGATTTTTCATTAGTTTTCGTATAATCCTCTTTTTCAACCGAAGTATTTATAAAAATACTTCCTCTTGAAGAATCAAATGGTGATACAGGTTTATCGTTTATATCGTTTAATTTAAATTCATTTTTATAATAGGAATAAGTCCGGTTGGAATCAAGTAACTCACTCGCTTGTTTAAAGTACAAATCCGCTGCATCAAAATTTCCCAGCATTGAATTAGCTTTTCCAATCAAAATAAAAGCTAACGGGTGTTCAGGAAAAATCTTTAATCCCTCTTCAAGTATAAGGAGGGCTTTTTGAAAATTATTTTCGGTAAGATAAAAATCAGCAATTTTCAGAAACAAAGGAGAAGTATTATCCCGATCGTATAAAACTTTTATTTTGGCAATTAAATTATCATCCACGATCCGGGCACAGTCATTTATTTAAAGCTTTTTGCGAAAGCATGTTTGATCGAAGTGATGGATACAAAAGAAAATCCAATAAAAAATAAAAGCTGAAACGGAAGAGTTGCCAACTCCATAAAGTATATGCTTGAAACAACACCAATAAGGCAATAGAACGCCATTATCAATTCAACAATAACAGCAAATCCTATTTTTTTATCAGAATATTTTTTCCCAACCCAGGTATCTTTTTCGGAGACTAATTTAAATTTTGGTGTCCTCACAAACTCACTCTTTCTGTTTAATAGTCCTTCAAAAACGGCACGTGAATTATTAAGAGCAAAACCCATACTTCCTGCCATAAAAAGCGGGAAGAGAACAATTCTTTTACGCCAGTCTGGATGAATATCTTTTTGAGAATATAAGTAAAAGAGAAAAGAACTGATGAATGCCAAAACAAATATGGACATAAAAGCAAAATAAACTTCGTGACCCCCACTATTTTTTACAAAGATGAGAGGTACATTTAAAATCGCTGCAAGCAGAATAAAAGGAAATACAATATTGTTGGTTAGATGGAATGAGCTGTAAAGTTTTAATCTTAAAGGAATATCTGATCTCCAAACCAGCGGCAGAATTTTTTTAGCAGTTTCAATAGCACCTTTTGTCCACCTGAACTGCTGAGATTTGAGCGCATTAATTTCTGAAGGGAGTTCTGCAGGCGAGGTAAAATCTTTTAGAAAGACAAACTTCCAACCGTTTAATTGAGCCCTGTAGCTAAGGTCCAGATCTTCAGTCAAAGTATCGGCATGCCAGTTGCCTGCATCTTCGATGCAGGATTTTCGCCAGACTCCTCCTGTACCATTAAAATTTATAAAGAAACCAGCTTTATTGCGAACAGTTTGCTCAATAACAAAATGTCCGTCCAGTGCAAGTGCCTGTGCCCTGGTAATTAGTGAATGATCTCCGTTAAGATGTTCCCAGCGTGTTTGAACCATTCCTACTTTTTCGTCAGCAAAAAACTTCAAAGTTTTATTAAGAAAATCCGAATGAGGAATGAAATCAGCATCGAATATAGCTAAATATTCACCTGAGGCAGTTTTTAATCCTTCCTTAAGAGCTCCGGCTTTAAATCCTTCTCGACTATCCCTTCGAATATGTTTAATATTAAAACCTTCCTGCTTCTTTTTTTCTACAACTTTTGAAACAACACCTATTGTTTCATCAGTTGAATCATCAAGTACCTGAATCTCCATTTTCTCTTTGGGGTAATCAATTTCACAAACTCTGTCAATCAATCTTTCGACTACATAAAGTTCGTTATATAGTGGCAACTGAATGGTAACCAAAGGCTTTTCATTGAATTCCTTAGTCGGATTGAAATTAACATCCTTATATTTTCGGTGATAGTAAAGCAGAACGAAACCATGAAGTCCAAAAATGAAAAGAATAGACAGCGAAATAAAGTAACTTATTAAAACTATAGTATCCATAAAATTTCCCT